>Ga0265293_10001041_pt1 | contig 62614 bp, 63 predicted proteins | sample Munlanlewell138R_FD_192505 | JGI IMG/M metagenome (GOLD analysis project Ga0265293, IMG submission 192505) | Leachate microbial communities from a municipal landfill in Southern Ontario, Canada - Leachate well 138R | ecosystem: Engineered > Solid waste > Landfill > Unclassified | place: Canada...
AGTTAAGTAACTCTTCTTTTTTTTCCTGAACTTCTTTTTCTATCTGCTTATGGTAATCAGCACCTAGATTATCTTGAGGCATCTGATTCATTCCTATATCTAATGAGATGATGTCATCAAAAAACAAGTCTTCAGCCTTATCTCTATACAATATAGGGTCTTCTTGTATCTCTTCTTGTATCTCTTCTTGTATCTCTTCTTTTTCATCAAGAGCTTCATTTAATTCTTCTTTCATATTCGCTTTTTCAACAAAAGCTAAATATGTATCTTCTTGTATTTGATCATTTTCTGCTTCATTTTGCTGAAAATCTCCCTCAAAATTTTCTTCTTCTATTACTTTTTCATGACTAATCTCTAATTCTTCTAAGGGTACTTCTTCTAAGGGTACTTCTGCTATTGGTACTTCTTCTATTGATTGCTTTTGTATTTCTTGGTTTTTAGGAGGCTCGTTTTTAGTTTGCTTATTCATAAGTTTAACTAGACTACTGTCTTTTTTATAAATGTAGCCTGATAATGGAACCGCCATATCCTTGCTTTCTTCTGTCAAATCTACTTCTTTTACAAGTATATTATTAAATTTCTCTATAGAAAGACTTGTACCTCCTACTGATTCTGGGTCAAACCTCCACTCTATGTTTCCTTTCCCCTTTTCATTTAGTACTATAACTCCTAAATCCACGTCTACGTAATCTTTATTATTCACTCCTACTAAAGAAGCTTTATAAAGCTTCTCTCCGTCAGGAACTACTTTAAGATTATCTACGTTGATAGTTAGTTTTCCTCTACCGTCCCTTACTTCCATATTCATATGCCCTTTAGGAGTCAGTCCTCGGATCTTCTTATAGTAGTCGGGCTGCTCCTCTAATATCACGAACTTCCTCATGAACGCACTCAATTTTTTCCCTCCTTTATACATCTTGTTATTAATATATGTATAAAAAGAGAAATAGTGAACTAATAGTTGTTTACCACTGCATATATTTCATCTGCTATTCTTGCAAATTCTGTAATGCTAAGGGTTTCTCCCCTTCTTATGGGGTCTATTCCGCTTTTTTCTAATATTAACCCTATCTCTTCTTTTTTTAGCTCTATGCCACTATCAAGTGCATTTAATAGAGTTTTTCTCCTTTTCCCAAATGCTGCTTTTACTACTCTAAAGAATAGCTTTTCATCCTTAACTCTTATTATAGGCTCTGGGTATACACTTAGCATTATCACTGCTGAATCCACATTTGGTCTTGGCATAAATACATTCTTAGGAACATCTACTATTATTTCAGGCTTTGAGTAATATTGTACTGCTATGGAAAGCGCACCATAGTCCTTGTTCCCAGGTGTAGCTTTCATTCTAAGGGCTACTTCTTTTTGAACCATTACCACAATTTTATCTATTTTAAGATTTTCTTCTAGTAGCTTCATTATTATAGGAGTTGTTATGTAATATGGAAGATTTGCAACTACTTTTACTTTTCTACCTTCCAACTTTTCTTCTATTATCTTATTTATGTCAACCTTAAGTACGTCTCCATGGACGACCTCAAGATTACTATAGTCCCCCAATGTTTCCTCTAAAATTGGGAGCAAATTATTGTCTAGCTCTATGGCAACTACCTTTTCTGCGCTCTCACATAATTTTTGGGTAAGGGTTCCTATACCAGGACCAATTTCAATTATTCCGTCCTCATCTTTGATATTTGCTCCCTCAACTATTCTATCTATGATATTCCCATCAATCAAAAAATTTTGCCCTAGACTTTTAGAAAACCTAAATCCATGCTTGTCAATGATTCCTTTTACTACTGCAGGTGAATAAAGTCTTTTATTCTCTCCACTCATCATATAGCCTCCTAATGCTTTCCTCAAATTCTTCTCTAGTTATTCCGTAATTGTTAAGCCTTTTTAAAAACTGCTTTGAGTTACAGTACCCTATTCCCAAGATTCTTCCTACTATGTCTCTTTTTATGCTTGAGTCCCTAGCACCTATGAGTCCTGTTTCTATTAGATCGTCTTTTGTGAATTCAATTCTAGACTCTGATGATTCTACCCTTGCCTTGGACAAAGCTTCTATTATATCCTCTGGTTTTGCATTTTCTATGCCTATGTCTCCGTCTTTTATAGCCTTATCCTTAGGCAAAAATGCATGTTTTGCATTTTTTACTTTTTTAGATATTATGCTTCTTATCTTTTCTCCTGCAAAATCAGGGTCTGTGAATATGATTATGCCTCTTCTTTCTGCTGCTTTTTGTATTCTTTTAATTGTTTCCTCTGTAATTCCAAAGCCACTCGTAGCTATTAGTTCAGCGTCTACTGCCTTCTTAACGGCAGATATATCGTCCCGTCCTTCTACTACTATTATTTCTTTTATCATCTTTTCTCCTCACAATCATATTGGATATACTGTATATATTATAACTTTTATTCTTGTATTAATAAATAATCATTTTTTTTGCAGTCTTGTAACACAAAATTATTTGCTCGTTATCCAAATATAAAGAAATAGAGCAGTTGCCTGCTCTATTTACCTATAATGTAAATTTTTACATTCCTTCTTCCAAATGTTCTTGCTTCTTTTGTGGTTTCCATAAAGAGGTCAATTCTCTTTCCTTTTATGGCTCCTCCTGTATCCTCTGCTATTGCGTATCCATAGTCTGGTGTGCCATCTAATGATTCCACATAAAGCTTAGTCCCTAAGGGAATAACCTTTGGGTCTACTGCTACTACACCTGGTCTTGCTTTAGTTCCTGATGCTGTGATGCCATACCATTTGTCTCCTGGTCTTTTTCCAGTGCTTTCAAATGATAAGTCATATGCTGTAGCAGCCATAACCATTTCTTTTTTGCCTGCAAAAGCACCTCTTGATGCAATAGTAAAGTCTGTTTCCTTTGTGCCTATTTCTAAAATCTTATTAATTGGTTCCTTTGCTACTTTTTCCTCAATTGTTTCTGTAGTCAGAAGTTTTCCATTTTCATATACCTTTTTAATCTTAATTTCTTTAATTCCTTCTTGTCCAACCTGTACTGTTACTATTTTTCCTTTATCAATCTTCATTGAATTTTCTGTAACTGTTTCGTAAGGTATTACTTCATTTATAGTGTCTATTTTTTCGTCTACTTTTACAATATTTATTTCTGTACCTGTTTCAAGCTTTTGTTCTAGTGAGGGTGTGACCTTATCTGTTCTATAGTCTAGCTTCAAGGAATCTAGTAATTCTTTTACTGTCAGCTCAGTAGTGTTTAGCTCTAGAACATTGCCTCCATAACTTATTGCTACTGGTACAGCTCTTTTTATTTCTATTTTCATATTATTTTCTATTGAACTTTCTACAGGTATATTTATATCATCTAATTCTCCTAATGATATGTCTTTCTCACTTAATACTTCTGACACAGTTTTCTTACTAGTATTCACGGACATTTCCTTTCCCTCAACTACGATGTCAACTTTTTTAATGACAGTATCGTAAATTGCCAGGGAGAATACAGTAATTCCAGTAAGGATAATAGCTGTTATTACTCTAAGCCTATATCCCCTGTTTTTCTGTTCCATTTTGGTACCTCCTACTTTGATATAATATATTATGTTTTATGCAGGTCCGAATACACTTTAAATATTCCTGCAATTTGGAAAACCATTCTTCATTCTATTTTAAAGAAATAGTTTTGTCAAATTTATAAATCAATTTTATATTAAAATTAACATTTTTCTAATTAAAATAGTTAATTTTTTTCAAGGAAAAACTATATTGTTTGTCCTAATGTACTAGCTATTAGTCTTAACTGTTTTCATGAAATTATACCTTTTATATGAAATTTTTCAGCCTCCATTCAAAATGGCAAACTTACTTTTTCAGAGGCTTCCAGTGTTCTCTTGTATCACTTATTTCCTACTTTATAATTATTTTTTTATTATTTCTTATCATTTTTAATCATTTCTAATCATTTTTGATAATTCTTAATAGTTTTTAATGATTTTCAATTTAATTCTCAATACTCAATTGTATTTTCCTAATCACATAAGAAAAAGTAACGGTTAAAAATAAAGTTCATATAATGGTAATAGCTAAAAACATATTATTTTATTTTATTTTAAATAAAGGAGTTGAACAGATTTGATAAGAAGACCTAGAGAGCGTACTACGCCTCCCAAAAAGCCTGAAGCAATTGCACCTACCCCTGTATCTCCTGAAAATCCTAAGCATCCAATTTATCCCATGTACCCACCGATGGAGCATTGTCCTATGATGAATCCTATGGTGACCAGGTGCATGATGATGTGTATGGCACAAATGGGTAGTCCTAATAATCCAATGTATCCTGTTAGCCCTATTGGACCCAACAATCCTATGAATCCTGTTAGCCCTATTGGACCTAATAATCCTATGTATCCTGTTAGCCCTATTGGACCTAATAACCCTATGTACCCTGTTAGCCCTATTGGACCTAATAACCCTATGTATCCTGTTAGCCCTATTGGACCCAACAATCCTATGTACCCAAATGATCTAATGTATGATGAAATGGAAGCTATGGATTCCATGTATCCTATTATGCCAATGATGGATGATGAAACCTACATTGATGAAATGTAAAAAAACGAATAATGAATTTATAGAATAAGACTAGGTCACTAAGCTTAGTCTTATTTTTTTGAAGTTTTGTACAAGCAATGTTTATCATTCTCTATATTTTTTTATAAGAAAAATCAACAAATATGTGTGATTTCCCGGGAAATGCGACAAAATATTTGAAGCCAAAATATGATTAGTTTTCAGTTAATATTGTAATCCTAATGTTTTTATAAGCATATAATCTAAATATACCCTTTCTCCTTACTCAATGCACTGAATAGAAATTTTAGTACTAATAGAGAAGAATAATTATAAGAGGAGTCTGATAATGATAAACTATATTTGGTTTTTTTTAATAGCCATAGGAGTTGTCGCTGCAATAGCTACTGGCAATATTGATGCTATAAATATAGCTATCGTAGAGGATGCATCTGATGCTGTTATGTTTGCCATTGGTCTAACTGGAATAATGGCAGTTTGGCTTGGACTAATGAATATCGCAGAAAAATCCGGATTAATAAAGTGCTTTAGCAAATTATTGACTCCCATTACAAGCATTCTGTTTCCTAATATCCCTAAGGACCATCCTGCTATGAGTGCCATTGTAATGAATATGGTGACAAATATGTTTGGCGCAGGAAACTCTGCTACTGCAATAGGGCTTAAGGCTATGGAAGAAATGAATAGTCTTAACAAAGATAAAAAAAGAGCTACAAATGCCATGTGTATGTTTCTAGTAATTAATATGTCCTCTATACAATTAGTGCCTCTTACAGTTATTAAAATTCGAGCAGATGCTGGGTCATTAAATCCCACAGAAATCATAGGCACTTCTCTCATTGCAACTACAGTTTCCACTATCATTGGTGTCTTGAGTGTTAAATTATTAGAGAAAAAGGAATGATTATTGTGATAGAGCTTATAAAAGTAATATCTTTAGCAATTATTCCTGCTATTATGACCATAATTTTACTCTATGGTTATATAAAAGGAGTCAGTTTATACGATACCTTTGTAGATGGTGCTAAGGAAGGCTTTCAGTCGGCGTTAAGAATAATGCCTTATTTAATTGCGATTTTTATAGCAATTGGAATATTTAAAAGGTCAGGTGCAATGGATATATTAATAAATATTATAAGCCCTATTACTAATTTACTTGGTGTTCCAAAGGAAGTAGTACCCCTTGCACTTATGAGACCCATTTCTGGAAGTGGCTCTTTAGCTGTAGTTAAGGAGATAATAACTGAGTATGGTCCCGATTCCTTTATTGGCAGGGTTGCTTCTACTATGATGGGATCGGCTGAAACTATTTTTTATACTATGGCTGTATATTTTGGAGTTATAGGCATAAAAAATTCTAGACATACATTACCTGCTGCATTGATTTCCCATTTAGCTTCAATAATTGCTTCTGTTTTTATATGCAATATAGTATTTGGATAATCAAGCAATTGGATCAGGCCTCTATAATTTTATAAAAGCCTGCCTCCAAAAATAGTGCCTTGACAAATTTAAACATTATGTGTATAGTTTTTGGTAATATAATAAATACTAAATATTAAAAGCAATGAAGGGAAGAGTAGGCCTGTATGTCTATCTACTAGAGAGCTAGGTTAGGTGAAAGCTAGCGTTAGATATTAAGCTGAACATGGACCCTGAGCTATGTAGCTGAAATTTTAAGTAGGCTATGTCGGATTTGTTTCCGTTAAACTAGCAAGGTTATGAAAGTAACCTACCGAGTTCTAAGTCGCAAGGCTTAGATGAATTAGAGTGGTAACACGAGGAATATACCTTCGTCTCTATTATTTAGAGATGAGGGTTTTTTTATGTTAATTAATGATTAAGGAGGTTTTTATTATGAAAAAGACATTTTATGTGACTACACCTATTTACTATCCAAGTGATAATCTTCATATAGGTCATACTTATTGTACTGTTGCTGCAGATACAATTGCAAGATTTAAGAGAATACTTGGATACGATGTAAAGTTTATGACGGGTACTGATGAGCATGGTCAAAAGATTCAGACAGTAGCCAACGAAAAAGGAATTGCTCCAAAGGAATATCTAGATGGGATAGTAAAAAATATTAAAGAGCTATGGAAAACTCTAGATATTACCTATGATAGGTTCATAAGAACTACTGATGAGGATCACAAAGAAATAGTACAGAAAATCTTTCAAAAGCTTTATGACCAAGGAGACATTTACAAAAGTGAATATGAAGGACATTATTGTACCCCATGTGAATCTTTTTGGACAGAAAGCCAGCTTGTAGATGGAAATTGTCCTGATTGTAAGAGACAAGTGAAGCTAGCCAAGGAAGAGGCTTACTTCTTCAAGCTATCTAAATATCAAGATAGACTTTTGAAGCTTTATGAAGAAAATCCTGATTTTCTACAGCCTGAATCAAGAAGAAATGAAATGTTAAATAACTTCTTAAGACCAGGTCTAGAAGACTTATGTGTATCAAGGTCTACTTTTGATTGGGGAATTAAGGTTCCTTTTGATGAAAAACATGTTATTTATGTATGGATAGATGCACTAAGTAACTATATAACTGCTTTAGGTTATCTTACAGACCATGATGAGGAATATAAAAAGTATTGGCCAGCAGATATTCATCTTGTAGGCAAGGAAATTGTCAGATTCCACGCTATAATATGGCCTGCACTCTTAATGGCTTTAGATATTGAGCTTCCAAAGAAGGTATTTGGCCATGGTTGGATACTATTTGACAATGACAAAATGTCAAAGTCAAAGGGAAATGTAGTCTATGCTGAACCTCTTATAGAGCTATATGGAGTAGATTCATTAAAATATTTCCTACTAAGAGAGTTTTCCTTTGGTCAAGATGGTTCATTTACTAAGGAAAAGTTTTTAAATAGAATCAACTCAGATCTTGCAAATGATTTGGGGAATCTTGTTAGCAGAACAGTTGCAATGATTGAAAAATACAATGGCGGAATAATTCCTGAGGGCAAAGTTAAAGAAGATGTAGATAATAGTCTAATATCTCTAGCAACTTCTACTGCTCAAAGAGTTGAAAATCACATGGATAATCTAAGCTTTGGAAATGCTCTTGAGGAAATATGGAAGCTAATAAGCAGATCAAATAAATATGTAGATGAGACTACTCCTTGGATACTTGCAAAGGAAGACAATAAGAAAGATAGATTGAACACAGTTTTATATAATCTTGCAGAGTCCCTTAGAATAGTATCTGTGCTAGTTAGACCTTTTATGGAAAAAACATCAGATAGCATTTGGCGACAGCTTGGAATGGACCATGGTCAAGGTACTTCATGGGATGACATTTCAGAATGGGGTAAGCTTTCCACAGGACTTAAGGTCAGAAAAGAGGCTCCAATGTTCCCAAGACTAGATGTAAAGCAGGAGCTTGTAAAAGTTAATGAAGCTAATGAGCTATTTATTGCTAAAAGAAATGGTAAAGCAAATAGTAATGAACAAAACTCTAATGACAAAGCAGAAGATGAAAACCTTATTACTATAGATGCTGTTGATAAGGTAGACCTAAGAATAGCAAAGATAGTTGAGGCTAAAAAACATCATGATGCAGATAAACTTCTAGTTCTTCAGCTTGAGATTGGAGATGAAAAAAGGCAGGTTGTATCTGGAATAGCTAAGTACTACAACCCTGAAGACCTAATTGGTAAAAATGTAGTATTAGTATACAATCTAAAGCCAATTAAACTAAGAGAAGTAGAATCTCACGGAATGATATTAGCTGCTGACAAAGGTAAAAAGCTTACACTAGTCACTACACTAGACGACATCGGAAGCGGCGCTAAGGTTAAGTAAGGAGGATTAAAATGCTAATTGATAGTCATGCACATTTGGATGATAGCAGGTTTGACAAAGACAGAGATAGTATAATAAAGGATCTAAAAAATCAAGGCATTGAGCTTGTAATAAATCCTGGTGCAGATGTGGCATCATCTGTAAAGGCAGTATCTTTGGCTAAAGAATATAAGAACATATATGCTGCTGTAGGAGTGCACCCTCATGATGCAAAAGACATGAACGATACAACCCTGCAGCTGTTATCCTCCCTTGCTAATAATGAGAAGGTAGTAGCAATTGGAGAAATAGGCTTAGATTATCACTATGATAATTCACCTAGAGATGTTCAAAGAAAATGGTTTATAGAGCAAATAGTCCTTGCAAAAAAACTTAAGCTTCCTATTATAGTACATGAGAGAGAAGCAAGCCAGGATATGTATAATATCTTGAAGCAGGAGGCAGATGGAAATCTTACTGGAGTCCTTCATTGTTATTCTGGAAGCCTTGAAATGGCAAAAGAATATATGAAAATGGGATTCTATATATCCTTTGCAGGACCAGTAACATTTAAAAACTCCCGTATTTCAAAAGAGGTTGCAAAAAATATACCTCTTGACCGAATACTAATAGAAACCGACTCTCCATATTTGACCCCAGAACCTAAAAGAGGAAAGCGAAATGAGCCCCTAAATGTTAGATATGTTGCTGCTATGATTGCAGAGCTTAGGGGGCTTCCTTTTGAAGAAGTAGCGGTTTCGACAAGCAAAAATGTTAAATCATTATTTTCGATTAAAGCCGTTGACTATTAATGGAATATATGGTACAATTTTAGATGTAAAAATTAGTCGATTTTTGACACATAATAAAGGAGGTTGTAAAATGAAGTCAACAGGTATTGTAAGAAAAGTAGATGAACTTGGCAGAGTAGTTATTCCGATAGAATTGAGAAGAACTCTTGACATTGCTGAGAGAGACTCATTAGAAATTTATGTAGATGGAGAGCAAATCATTCTTAAAAAATATGCTCCTGCCTGCATTTTCTGTGGACAAGCTAAAGATATTACTGTTTTCAAAGGCAAGAATATTTGTCCAGCATGTCAAAAAGAACTAAGTAAATAGGCTATATATTTACTTGATACGAAAGATTCTATATTATATAGAATCTTTCTTTTTTTATGACCTAATCCTACTATAGGTCTAAGCTTTCCTTATACACTTCATTCTTTGGTAGCCCTCTATCCTCTGCTACATTTTTCACTGCATCTTTTTTAGTCATTCCTTGGTTTATGTATTTAAGCAAATGGTCCTTTATAGAAATATCTGCCCATTCCTGAAGTTCTTCACTAATCTCCACCTTGTCAGTGCCCTTAACTATTATAACAAACTCACCCTTTGGATCCTTTTGAGCGAATTTTTCTATAGACTGTCCTATGCTCCCCCTAAAAATCTCTTCAAATTTTTTTGTTAGCTCCCTGCAAACTGCTATGTCTCTTTCTCCAAATATGTCTAGCATATCTTCAAGTAAGGCCTTTACTCTGTAGGGAGATTCATATAATATAATTGTTCTTTTTTCGTTTTTTATATTCTGCAATGCTTCCGTTCTTCCTTTTTTACTAGATGGCAAGAAGCCTTCAAATACAAATTTTCCTGTTGGTAAGCCTGATAGGACTAAGGCTAGAGTTGATGCAGTAGGCCCTGGCAGAGCTATGACCTGGATTGCATTTTCTATGGCTAGCTTGATTAAATCTTCTCCTGGATCTGAGATTCCGGGCATGCCAGCATCTGATACTAACGCGATATCCTCTCCGTTTAATAATTTATGTATGAGAGTTTTTCCTTTTTCCCTCTTATTATGTTCATGGTAGCTAGTAAGGGGCTTTTTTATTTCAAAATGATTCAGTAGCTTTATTGTATGTCTTGTATCCTCTGCTGCTATTATGTCTACTTCCTCTAATACCTTTAACACTCTTAATGTAATATCATCTAAATTTCCTATAGGTGTTGGACATATATATAACTTCCCTTGATTATCCATAGGGGATTCACCTCACTTCCATTCCATATATCTTATATATTTCATCTGTATACTTTAAATCATCATTATATACATATAGGGGTGGTTCAAACTTAAGCTCTGGTTTTGACGCCTTTATACTTTTTATCAAGACTAAGTTTGGTTTGTCACCCACCTTTGGATGTACAAATCTAATCTTTTTTGGCTCCAGCTTATATTGTCTTAGCAAACAAAATATATCTACTATTCTATGAGGTCTATGTACCATAAAAAAGCTGCCATTGTGTCTTAATAGTCTGCTCCCAGTTTTTATAACATCCTCAAGGGTGCATGTGATTTCATGTCTTGATATGGCTTTTTTATCCTCTGGATTTATTAAGCCTCCTCCTTGAAGCATATAAGGCGGATTTGAGGTTACTGCATCAAATTTGTTGACGCCTAAGATTTCTGGAGCCTCAATAAGATTGGTGTTGATTATTTCAATACTATCCTTTAGGCTATTAATACCCATGGTCCTTTTAGCCATTTCTGCTACTTCTTCTTGTATCTCGATAGCGTAAATTTTCTTAGTTTGATTTTTTGCCCATACTAGAAGTGGTATTATACCAGTTCCGGTCCCTAAATCTACTAGCTCTGAGTTTTTCTTTATATCACAAAAATTTGATAGTAATACTGCATCCATTCCAAAGCAAAATCCCTCTGTATTTTGAATTATTCTAAGACCCTTACACCCCAAGTCGTCTATTCTCTCGTTTTCTTTTAGCATTACCTGCTCCATGACTTTTCTCCTCTTTTATATCTTAATTTCAACTAATCTAATTGTATTATACCATTATAATAAAAGTTTCTAGCCAAACAATTAGAACAAAAATAAAAAAGACCTATTCAGGTCTTTTTCTTTAAGTAAGTAAACTTTTATTCTGGTATAGGTGCATCTACTGGGCAAACATTGGCACAGGCTCCACACTCAATACAAGTTTCTGCATCAATTACATATTTATCGTCTCCTGCACTAATTGAGTTTACAGGGCACTCTGGTTCACATGCTCCACAGCTAATACATGCATCTGTAATTTTATATGACATTAGAGTTCACCTCCTTGAAATAAGGGCTTACATTAATACCTTACTATTGTACCACTTATTTCTTACTAATTAAAGTCTTTTAACAAATAATTAACAAGTTTCTTTATCTTCTTTTTCCTTCTATTCTTCCTTCATAAGCTCCTCTAGTTTAATTTTATCTTCTAAATCTTCTGTTTCTATATTTGTCTTTTTATCTACTTGCTCTGTAGCTCTTTCTATTTCATTAATCTCATCAACTACAAAAGGTATTATTTCCTCTGTATCATCTGGAAGCTTTACCTTTACTTTTACGATTTCAAGAAGGGTGTTCGTTTCTACAACTATACCCTTGCCATTTGGTGTCATCACTATTGAACCTATATTTGGTAGCCTCTCTAATATGTTTTCATACATTTCGTGCTCATATTTTAAGCAACACATTAATCTGCCGCATATTCCAGATATTTTAGTAGGATTTAATGACAAGCTCTGCTCTTTTGCCATTTTAATAGATACTGGTGCAAAGTCTCCTAAAAATGTTGAGCAGCAAAGAGTGCGTCCGCATGGCCCTAAACCGCCTATCATCTTTGATTCATCCCTGACACCTATTTGTCTTAGCTCTATTCTAGTCTTAAAAATAGCTGCTAGATCTTTGACAAGCTCTCTAAAATCAACTCTACCATCAGCTGTAAAATAAAATATAACCTTATTGTTATCAAATGTATATTCAACATCTATTAGCTTCATGTCTAAACCATGACCTTCTATTTTTCTTAGACAGGTCTCAAAGGCTTCCTTCTCTTTTAAGATGTTTCCCTCGTTAGTTGCATTATCTTCCTCTGTAGCTACCCTCAATACCTTTTTGAGAGGAGGGACAATTTCGTCTTCACTTATTTCTTTTATTCCAACAACGGCCTGACCAAACTCTACTCCCCTTGCTGTTTCTACTATTACATATTCATCTTTATTAATATGAATATTATCGGGGTCAAAATAATAAATTTTGCCAGCCTTTTTAAATCTTACTCCTACGACTGTTACCATATTTTATACCTCCTGAATATTTAAAAGCATAAGCTCGATTGCAAGTTGAAGGTTAACATTAGAGTGGATATCCTCTTTTGTCCTTCTAGCTATGTCTAATATATCCATTATTTTTTGTTTTGATAATTTTTGACATTGATTAGAAATTAAAGCAACCTTATCCATATTTATAATTAAATCAATTTTTTTTGTTTCTTTATATATTAATAAATCCCTGTACCATAATAAAACAATATCCATGATTTCGTCAATACTTTCTTTGTTTTGTAGAAAAAACTCACTTGCAGAAAATGCCTTTAGCTTATCTCCATTAATAACAAGGTCTAGTTTTTCTATTGTTCCTTCTCTAAGCTGTCTAAAATCATCTGAGCTTGATAGTTCTATGGCCTTCCCAATTATTCCATTTGAAAACGAGGCTATGAACCTTGCCTGCTCTTGTGACCTATTGAATTTGTCAATCAATGCCTCTTCAATTTCTTCTCTCTCTATGGGTGTAAACTTTACTATTTGACATCTTGAAGTTATGGTGGAAAGCAAGCTATAACTATTAGTAGCTAAAAGTATAATCACCACATATGGCGGTGGCTCTTCTAGAGCCTTTAGAAAGCTGTTTTGTGCTTGGGGTGTCATTTTGTCTACATCATCTAATACATATATTTTTCGCTTTGCTTCTAGAGGAATGTTCCTCATTGTTCTCTGTATACCCTCTATCTGCTCTTTTTTAAATGAGCCTTTATCTGGATACTCCATATAAAAATCAGGATGATTACCTGATTCAATTTTCTTACAGGAAGGGCACTTATTACATGGACTTTCTCCACCTTTTCGGCACAACAGTGTTTTAGCAAAGATTTTTGCTAATTTTTCTTTACCAATAGATTTAGGTCCTTCAAAAAGATAGCTGTGGAATACAAGCTCATTTCTTATTGCTCTTTTAATGCTTTCAACAATCTTTTCATGCCCTATTATATCATTAAAATCCATATTAAGCCCCCACTACAAATATATGTCCATAATCAATCCTCGTATATCATCTAATCTCTTAAGTATTTTAATGTTGTCTTTTTCCTTAGATAATACGTCTTTTGTAAGCTCTTTTAATTCTTCGTCCACAGTTCTTATAATACCATAAACCCTATGTCTACCTCTACTATCTAAAAAGTTGCTCTTATTAAATTTAACCATTGAGTCTACAGATTCCTTTAGATATTCAGATATTAAAGACTTGTATGCTAGAACTTCTTTTATTGTAACATTTTTTGATAATCTTTCTGACTGTTTATCTATTTTTTCAAGAAGCTTCCCTAGCCTCTCTTTTGCTGTCAGTTCATCTGCTCTTCCCAATTCTTCTCTAAATCTTGACCTCTGAAAATCTTTTCTTTTCGTTTCATGTTGATTTAACAGGTCAATGGCTTGAGATGTTTTATTTGTCACATCGTTTATCTTCATGGCTAATATCACCTAAACCTTTTGAAATTTGTTTATATCTACTACGAATATAGTTGCCCCACCTACCTGAACTTCTACTGGATATCCCATATATATTCCAGAAGACCATGCAGCAGGTGGTGGTGGAGTAGTAATCATCTTTCTTGAGCGGCATAACTCTTCAATTATTTTGATAACATTATCTACTTCTTCTTTTTTTACCCCAGCTAATATAGTTGTGTTTCCGGATCTTAGGAAACCTCCTGTTGAGGCAAGCTTAGTAACACTATATCTCTCTTTCATCAATTTATCAACTAGTATAGGTGCATCTTCATCTTGAACTATGGCTATAACAAGCTTCATTTTTTACCCTCCTTTCATATTTTGCATACATCTAATGCACTTTAAGCGAAGTGAGTTTGCAAGTTAACCGTCAGCCTATATTTCATTATATTCGTTCATATCTGTCTACATCTAAAATAAATAAGGTTGCTCCCCCAATTTTTATATTATATGGATACGGAATATATGTATCTTCAACTATTGGCATTAGAGGTACCGATGTAGTGATTTCTCTTGGTCTACATACTACCTCAACTGCTTTAATTAGGTCGTCTAATTTTTCATCCTCTACTCCTATTAATAACGTTGTATTCCCAGCTTTCAAGAATCCTCCTGTAGAGGCTAGCTTTGTTACTCTAAATCCTTCTTCTGTTAGATTAGACACTAGATTAGCAGCATCGTCATCTTGAATTATGGCAATAACAAGTTTCATAATCTAATCCTCCTTTGATTTTTCTAATAAATTATCTAGAGCTGTTTTCACTTGCTGATAGGTCACATTTTTTGTTTTTGTTGCATCTATTTTTACAATTTTACCCTCATAAGTCTTTACTAAGCTAAGATATCCATTGTATACCTTTCTGTGAAAGTCTAGCTTTTCTCTTTCCAGCCTGTCACCTTGATTTCTACTTGTTTTTCTCTTGATACCAATCTCTGGTGGCAAGTCAAAAAACAATACTAAATCTGGATCCACTCCTTGTATTGCAAAATCATTGATTTCTTTTACTTTCTCCATACCAAGTCCTCTGCCAATCCCCTGGTAAACAAGACTTGATAAGACGAATCTTTCACATATTATAACCTTTCCTTCCTCTATTGCAGGTCGTATCTTCTCTGAAACATGCTGTGCCCTTGCTGCTGCATATAAAAGTGCTTCTGTTACGTAGGACATGTTAGTGTTATTATTATCAAGTATTATCTCTCGAACATCTTCGCTTATTTTCGTTCCACCAGGCTCTCTTGTAGTGAGCACATGGTAGCCTTTTTCCCTTAAATAATCTGCTAAAAGTCTAGCTATTGTGCTTTTGCCTGAACCATCAGGTCCTTCTAAGGTTATGAATAATCCTTTCATCTTATGATCATCCTTTCATTCTGCTCTTACTAGATGCCTTCATTGGCTTGGGATTCTTATCTTGTCTTCATTATAATCTATAAACACTAATATTTGTATATATTTTTTAGAGCAATATATAGAACACCCTCACTTGTATTTATAATATTCAACTAAGTATATATATAGGAATGTTTTTTAAATTTATTTGTATTATGTATTATTTCTACTAAAGAAGGTGTTTTCCTTTATTTTTATTTGCAAAGTCTATGAAATATAATAGAATTAGGCCCATCAAATATAAAAGATATAGAGCTTCCTCTATACCTTTTATTTTAACAGTATTCAATTATGTAATCGAGCCAAATTTTCTTAATTACAGATTTATAGTATTCGTATCTTATGTCCTCGACTTCTGTTTTTGATATTTCTGATAAGCATTCTCTACATAAATATAATCCCAATAAGTTTATTCCATTATTTTCTGTACTATTACATATCTGGCAATTAGACTTCAAAAGATCAACTCCTTAGTTCAGTTATCTTAATTATTGCCCCTATGTTATATTCTATTCCCATTGCATGGCCATTGTTCTTAATTTAACTACTTAAGGGTTGAACTATTTCTTTAACTATTAATTTGTAGCTCTAAGTTTTTCAATGGAACTTATCTACTGGTATTTCGTCTAAAAGCAGAATATAATAGGTTTAAAGGAGGATCAATGAATATGAAAAAAACAATAGCTTTAGTGCTAATAATAATTTTAGGTCTATCTTTGTTTACTGGTTGTTCAACTAAAAACAATTCTAATGTAATTGGAGATATTAACTTTGAAGTAGTGGGCTCAGGTGCATTGACAAGCAGTAAGCTTGAAGAATGGTACAATGAAAGCTTTAAGTCGGAAGGAATCTCTTCTTTTGATTCTAAGGAATACAAATATATTTTAATAGGTGCTGGCGAAAAGCCTACTGGTGGATATTCTGTAGAAGTAACATCAGTTGAAGGAAATGAAGATTCAATCACAGTTACTGCTAGGGTAAATGCTCCAAAGCCAGATGAAATGGTTACTCAAGCTATATCTTATCCTAGTGCTTTAATTAGAGTTTCAAAGGATTCAAGAAAAGTAGAGCTTGGTGAATTAAAAAAGGATGAAGCTATAGAGGGTTCTTATGACGCTATTGAAGGGACAGGAACATTTGTTGGTCTAGCTGATAGTAATTCCTGCGAAATAATAGTGGATGGAGAAGCTACTCCGTTTAGACTTGCCGAGGAAGTTAAGGATGCTGTAAGTAAAATAGAGATGAATCAAAAAATAAAATTCTCTTATTATATAAATGAATATGAACAAATGGTAATTGTTGAAATCGAAAAATTAGAAGAATAGTAGAAAAAAATGTCTTTTACTGATATAATGTAAAAATAGGAGCTTATTATTTGATTTTTGTAGTTTGTTGTAAACATTTGTAATGGAGATGATAATATGAAAATCATCCTGTTAGTTTTCCTACTGGTCCCTATTTTTGCATTTCAAGTATTTATTATTGTAAATACTATTAGTTCATTGCGTGTTCCTTCAAAGATTCAATCACCAGACATGGAGGATATTTCCTTTAATGGTAAAAGTGCCTCACGGAAACCTAATTTAAGAATAATGAAATAAGAAGGCCCAGGAATTAAATTTCCCTGGGCTTTGTTGTTTATTGTTCCAGTATACTCTTTTCACTTTCATAAATAGGAACTACTTCTTCCCCTTCTTCCTCTTCCTCGCGCTTGCTACTAGCTGTTAAGGACACTATAACTTCATTCAGATCTGTAAACAATTCATAATTTTCATCCTTTGAAATATCAAGATCTGAAACATTTATTACATCTCCAAATTCTAAATTAGTAACATCTACTGCAACATATTGAGGTATGAATTTTGGATAACATTGTAGTTCAATTTCTGTCAACTGTTGTCCTACAACACCTGAAGTTCTTGCTTCAACAGATTCTCTTCCTTGGATAGATATTGGCACACCAACTCTAATCTTTCTATCAGCTGATAGCTTTTGAAAATCTACATGTAGTAAGGTTTCTTTTGTAGGATGTCTTTGAACATCTTTAATTAGAACAGGAACTACCTCTCCTGCTATTTCAATTTCAAGTGTTCCAGAACCACCTTGACTTTTTAGCACTTTATTAATTATTCTATCTTCAAGTTTAATAGATTGAGTTTCTTCTCCTTGAGAAAACACTACTCCTGGAACATATCCTGATGCTCTTAATTTTTTGCTGTCCCTTCTCCCTGCATCATTTCTTATTTCAGCTTTTAATATAGGCTCGTTCATAATAATTATTCCTCCCTTGGTTTTTGTCCTTATATATATTAAACCAGAAAATTGAGGAAATTTCAAATTTTCTATTAATTCATAATATATATTGCAAGACTATTAGTAAAATAAGGCCAGGTACACCTAAAAAACCTACTATAATGGCAGTTAATGGATTAATAGCTATGTATAAGCCTACAAATCCCCCTAAAAAATTGACTAAAAATAATAAAATTCCTCCTATTATACCGTTTATTATTAATTTTGCTAAGTACCTAATAGGGATTATTAGAAGCCATCCCACTAAATATAAAAGTATCAATCCTACTGCGTAAGCAATTATAACTCCCAGTTCAATATCTAAACCCATAAATATCACCTCTATATTAGATATTAATTCCTATACTAACTAATATATAGGTTTCTAGGGACAAATATTACAAGCTGTTACTTACATTTTCAGCTTTAATTCCCATTTCCCTTGCTTGTTTCAATAGATAAATATATTTTGTTCTTGAAGCTTCCATTTTGTATATGGCATAGTCAATTAAGTCTGGTTCAGTTATACTTTGAAAGTAAATTTCAGCGTTTTGCCATTCCTCATGAGCTTGGCTCAATTGATCTAAGAATTTTTCATCTTCACTTATCTCGTTGGTTGTAAAATTACTCTTCAATTTGTTAATAAATTGATTCAAGTTTTTGATATTATCCACTATTATACCCCTTTCCACTAAATAATTGTTATAATTATTAACTTTTTGTGGATAAGTTATACCATTCATTTTTGTGGTATACATTATATATATGATTACATTGGAAGGGAGATGATTTATAATGGATAATTTGTTAGCAAAAAAATGTATTCCTTGTAGTATTGGCGCAGAGCCATTAAAAAAAGATGAAGTGGATTTCTTGTATAATTCTTTAGATGAAGGCTGGAAAGTCATTGGACTGCAAATGCTAGAAAAAGACTACAAGTTTAAGAATTTTAAAGAAGCCTTAGATTTTACCAATAAAGTAGGTGAGCTTGCAGAATCAGAGGGTCATCATCCAGACATCTACCTGTCATGGGGTAAGGTTGTCTTAAAACTATGGACTCATAAGATAGGTGGTCTTCACGAAAATGACTTTATTCTAGCAGCGAAAATTGATCAATTATAATGGTTCAATTTGTTCATAAAAAAATGAGCGTTTAGCTGATATGATGCTTCCAGCGCGCTCATTTTTTTCATTAATTATAATATCAAATTTTCTTCTAACTACTTAACCTGTTTTTCTGCCTATGACCTCTAGCTCTAGATTGCTCTGGTCTCTCTCTTAAGCCATTCTCTTTCTACTGAACTTAAATATTGAGACAATCTTTCATACACTTTTTTATGATAATCATTGAGCCAGTCTTTCTCTATGTCAGTAAGTAAACCTTCATCTACTCCATCTAAGTCTATTGGACAGAAGGACAATACTTCAAACTTCATAAATTGTCCTGAATCTGTCAATTGGTCTTCCCTTACTAGGAGCGTATTTTCTGTACGTATTCCGTATTTTCCCTCTTTATATACTCCTGGTTCGTTAGTTATTACCATTCCCTTATCTAATCTTGCATCATTATATTCTATGCTAAATCTTTGTGGTGCTTCATGTACACTTAGCAAATATCCTACACCATGTCCTGTGCCACATTTATAATCTATTCCCTGCTCCCATAGTGGAAGTCTAGCTAATACATCTAGATTAGTTCCAGTGACTCCATATAAAAACTTAGCTCTACATAATGCTATATGCCCCTTTAGGACATAAGTAAAATCTCTCTTCTCTTCTTCTGTAATCTGACCTAAAACTATTGTCCTTGTAATATCTGTAGTACCATCAAAATATTGTCCCCCAGAGTCAACCAAAAGCATTCCTTCTGGTTTTAGTGTATATTGATTGGCTTCTGTAGCCTTGTAATGCATCATAGCTCCATGATCCTTGTATCCTGCTATGGTATCAAAGCTTGTTCCTATGAAACCCTCCTGTTGGCTTCTAAAGCCTTCAAGCTTGTCTGAAGCAGATATTTCTGTAACTTCTTCCTCTTGTATTGCATTATCTAGCCAATATAAGAATTTAACCATTGCAGCACTGTCTTTTATATGGCATTTTCTTAGGTTTTCAATCTCTACTTCATTTTTTATAGTCTTAAGCAGCATGACAATATCTTTTCCTTGAATCTTCTTGCTGTTTTTAGGCATACATCCATATAGCCATCTGCTAATTTTATTAGGGTCATAGAAAACATCAATATTCTCGTCTATGCTCCTTAATACATTTTCTATTTCTTCGTATTCTTTTACGTCAACACCGTTTTCTTTTAAAAGATTTCTTACTTCATCCTTTACTTTTCTTGAATCTATGAAAAGTGTAGCCTTGTCCATTGAAACTAGTGCATAGGAAATAGTTACAGGATTATTCCTTACATCATTTCCTCTTATGTTAAATAGCCAAGCTATGTCATCTAGGCTGCTTAACAAATAGTATCCTGTGCCTTTCTTCTTCATTTCTTCTCTTACGATGCTAAGTTTCTCTTTGGTAGATTTTCCTGTAAATTTTACTTCATGAATAAATATTTTCTCTTGTGGTAATTCAGGTCTACCCTTCCAAATCAAATCAATTAAATCATATCTATCATCTATTCTTATTTTTTTATTTATTATTTTCTCTTCTATTTCCTTTGCTTGATTACATGAAAACACCTTGCCATCAAAACCTAGGCAATCTCTTTCTTTAAGAACATCTCCTATCCATTCTGAATATGTAGGAACCCCTGGCTCTCTCATTTTAAAAAGCTTAATCTCAGATCCTTCAAGCTCCTTCTCCGCTTGTATAAAATATCTGCCATCAGTCCATAGTCCAGCCGCATCTAGTGTGACTACTACTGTGCCTGCTGAGCCTGTAAAACCGGATATCCATGCCCTTGATTTCCAATGTTCTGGTACATATTCACTTTGATGAGCATCAAAGCTAGGTATTAAGTAAGCATCTATGCCTTTTTCCTCCATTAGCTCCCTAAGAGCCTGAAGTCGTTCATTTATTTCCATACAAAAACCTCCTTAATCTCCCAACCACATAATGTTTTTCTTAGAAATATACTCTAACTCATTGACCTTTATATAGGTTGTATATTAGCCATATATCATAATTATAATAAAGTTCTGACAATATGTATATGACTAAGTATAATCCCTACTTTTCAATTAGGTGTTTCCAATATCTTTTAGGCATATATTGCTTTTGTAGCCTTGGATTTATTTTGTTCTTTATTGCAATAGCTTTAAAATATTCCTTCCATAGCTTTTGATAGTCTTCTTCCCCGTCTTGAAAGCTGATTTCCTCTGATATATTTAAGTCCCTAATTATCCACTCATTCTTATTATACATTACTCCAATATTTCTCTTCACATCATGGATAATCCAATATTCATCAGATAATCTTTCGGCAAAATGCGGAGCTAATAGACCTACTATGTCATTATCTGGCTCAATATGAGAATAGAATACTCCACTCTTTAGCTGACTAAATCTAACCAATCCCAGCATCCAATGTACCTCTTTGCTTACTTTTTGCCGAATCTTATGTACTATTAAAACTGAGTCGTTTTTTAAATTTTGGTCTATTGTCTTTCCTATTTTCCAGCCCAGTATTAGATACCTATATATTATTGTTCCTCTGTCAGGTCTTTCTGAAATAAATACATAAAAGCAGTTTCTCAGTGTATGTTCTGAAATCTTTGTCTTAATTGACATATAAACCTTCCTAGCCTTTTCCTCATTTGTTTCGATATGTATTTTTTCAACAATGAAGTTTTGTTGAAGACTATCCTCTGATAGTATTTCGTCTGGTACTTCTCGTCTATAATAGGCCTCATATATGGCAGTTAATAGCCCATCAAAGCTTCCATCATAAATATACTGAAGCATTTATAATTCCCCCGTTATTGTAGAAATAATATCTTTTTGAGTTAAGAGCTGGGGATATACGGAAAACATGGAAAGCTGTTCACCTGCAGAGTTATTATTTGAGTTAAATAGTATACTATTTCTTATGGATGGGGCATCCATGCTTTTGATGCCGTAATGTTTTCCACCACAGGTAATAAAGTATCTGGCCCTCTTCAATACTATTCCTAGCTTTTTAAGATTCTCAAAACCTAACATTCCAAACTTTCTTGCATCAATTATCCTCCTGGCAGACCTAACCCCTATGCCTGGAACTCTCAATAGCAAATAATAATCAGCCTTGTTTATCTCCACAGGAAATAGTTCAATATTCCTCAATGCCCAATCACACTTAGGATCAAGGGCTAAATCAAAGTCAGGTTTCTCATCATTAAGAATCTCCGAAGCATTGTAGCCATAAAATCTTAATAGCCAATCTGCTTGATAAAGTCTATTCTCCCTAACTAAGGGTGGAGAAGCAAGTACCGGTAAATTAGGATGCTTAGACACTGGTATGAAGGCTGAATAATACACTCTCTTAAGTCTAAATCCCTTGTATAATGCTTCAGATAGCCTGAGTATCTTAAGGTCACTGTCCTTAGTAGCACCTACAATAAGTTGAGTGGTTTGGCCAGCAGGAACAAAGCTCTGTGAATACCTAAATTTCTGCCTTTCCTCCACAGCTTGATGTATTCTTGAATTTATGAAATTCATAGGTTTAATAATAGCATTTTTGTTTTTTTGTGGTGCTAAAAGCTTTAATCCTTCATCAGATGGCAGTTCAATATTTACGCTCATTCTATCTACATACATACCAGCTTTTTCAATTAGAGCTTTATCTGCTCCTGGTATTGCCTTAAGATGAATATATCCATTAAACCTGTGCTCCTCCCTAAGCTTTTTAACCGCATTCATTAAAAGCTCCATTGTATAGTTGGGGCTTTTATATACGGCTGAGCTTAAGAAAAGTCCTTCTATGTAGTTTCTCTTATAAAAGTTTATTGTTAAATCTGCTACCTCATCAGGTGTAAATGCTGCTCTTGGTAAATCATTAGAAGCTCTATTTATACAATATGCACAGTCATATATGCAGTAGTTAGTGAAAAGTATTTTAAGTAATGATATACATCTACCATCGTCTGCCCAGCTATGACATATTCCACACTCACTAGTACTACCCAGGTCTCCCTTTTTACCTTTTCTATTGCTCCCGCTAGATGAACAGGACACATCATATTTTGCAGCATCAGATAATATTTTAAGTTTACTTAGCATTTCCATAGCATCACTCCAAATAACACTGTTTTCTTAACTATATTGTACCACTAAATTATACTTTTGCAAACATATGTTCGGTACTTTTATATATCTTCCCTTTTTCTCAGGTCCTTCAAAACAATAACTCAAAACATTAAAATATTTGAAAAAAATATTAATTTTATTTAATTTTACATTGACATTGTTAAGGCACGATAGTAATATGGATTTAAGGATATATTATCCAATTATTTAATATATATAATTGATAGATGAATTGATTGCATTTTGCTTTAATGTTTTAAACAAAAAATATAAAGTACTTGGTCGTTCTGAAGATAAGGCTTTCGTAGGACAAAAGGTTTTAGTCTTTAATTTAGATGTGAAGTATATTTAAGTAAAAATAAAAAGGGTTAGACTATAATTATCTTTAATAAGTCTAACCCTTTATTTTTGCTTCTATGAAAAATTCAATATACAAACATTATTAGTTTTTTCGCGCTCTAATAACCTCAACATCATATCCATCTGGATCTGTAACAAAATAGTATCTAGGCTTTTCTCTTGGTAATCCAATTAACTCAGTAACCTCATAACCCATTTCCAAGTGTCTTTCTCTAGAAGCCTCTAAATCCTCAACTGAGACTGCTATATGACTGAATCCATTACCTATTTCATAGGATTTTTCCGGATTATAGTTGTAAGTTAATTCAATCTCGTACTGTCCGGATTCGTCACTTAAAAAGACTAATGTAAATTCATCCTCTGGGAAATCCTTTCTCTTTGTTTCTCTTAACCCTAAAGCTTCCTCATAGAACTTTAAGGATCTTTCCAAATCCATTACTCTTATACATGTGTGTAATAGCTTGTATTTCATATATATCCTCCTCACATAAAATTTATACTTAATTTATATCCTAAATAAGCCTAAGCTAAACTTCTTCACTTATAGTACTTCCGAGGAATTTATTTCTCCAGATTCTTCTTGTCTTATGTTTCTAGTTAATCTCATTGCCACTATCACAGCGCTAATACCTGCTACTAGCTTAGAAACAATAAATGGAACTATAACTGTACTATCTATGCTAGCTGTCCACCAATGGTAATTGCTCCACTAACTGCAAATGCTGAACATAATACCTTACCCCTGTTATCCCTGTTTTCAAGCATCGTGAAAGTTCAAGAACGGGGTCAGGCTTGAATAATTCACTTATTCTCTTTTGTCCATCATATTGATAATTTTTGGATAATATGGTATACTATCTATATCAAATACAGGAGGTACAATTCAGTGAAAATAAGAATAAACCTAAGTCAACAAAAATCTATACAAATGTATTTTCATCAGATTTATGGTACCCCTTGTTTAATTAAAGCAAGTATTTAATCTAATTATACTTGTATTATAGTTAGACTGTTTCTATATAAAATATTGAAATCAAGGCCATGGGTATGTATATCTATGGCTTTTTTGTGTTTACTTTTGTGTTTACTTTCTAGTTTGGCTAGTGTTGTAAATTTCGTAGTTTTCAAAGACAAGTTTGTTCACTCCCTATTATCGTGCAAATTTGGGTCTTATTACTTTTGACCTAACAACACTCTTTCGATAAAAGCATTTGGAAAATTGGGTTAGGTCGTAAAAGGAGTTGGTTCTATGTTATTAGATGTAAATAGTATATCAAAATTTATTGAAGATAAAGAAATATTAAAGGATATATCCTTTAGGCTATATAGAAAAGATAAGATAGGAGTTGTTGGCAGAAACGGTATTGGAAAGACTACCTTGCTTAAAGTACTCACATCAGAGCTAGAAGCTGATAATGGAAATGTAAAATTCTATGGCAAATATGGGTACCTTCCACAAAATCTTTTTATAGAAGATAATTTATATGTGTATGAGTTAATGGAAGAAACAAAGAAGCATGGTGAGTTTCTAGAATTACTTAATAAATTTGGATTAAGGGATGCAGAAAAGCAAAAGGTTGAAACATTAAGCGGTGGTGAAAAGACTAAGCTATACCTTATTCGCCTTCTTCTCCAGAACCCAGATATATTAATACTTGATGAGCCAACTAATCATTTAGATTATGAGACTATTGAATGGTTAGAGGGTTTCATTAATGACTTTAATGGTGCTGTTTTAATGGTAACCCATGATAGATATTTTCTAGACAAAACTGTTTTTAAAATATTTGAGTTAGAGGATAAAACAATTAAGGAATATAGCGGCGGATATACCTTTTATGCAAATCAGAAAAAAATTGAGCTTGATAGAGCAAGGCTAGAGTACCGTACCTATATAAAGCAAAAAAGAAAATTAGAAGAAGCGGCACGTAAACACATGGAGAGAGCAAATAGATATAACGACATGTCTCAGGATGATTTTCAGAGGGGTAAGGCAAATAAAATAGCCAAAAGGTCAAAAGCAATTATATCAAGGCTTGGAAATATGGAAGAAAAGGCGAAGCCTAAAGTTACTAAGAACATAAACATTAAACTTGAAGGTAGTAATGATAAAACTGGTACTATTCTAATTAGAGCGCATCAAGTATCCAAAACCTATGACAAAACTCTTTTCAAAGATATTAGCTTTAACCTATATAGAAATACGAGAGTTGGGATTGTAGGTAAAAATGGAGTTGGTAAAAGCACTTTACTAAAAGGGCTAATAGGAAAAGAATCATTAGAAGGTAATATAAGCATTTCTCCTTCTACAAAAATTGGCTACTTCTCTCAGGAGCTTGAAGAACTAAACTTAGATTCTACAATATTGCAGGAGTTGAAAAAGATAAACAACGATGAGAGCTATGTTAGAACACTGTTAGGCTGTATGCTCTTTAGAAGGGATGATGTATATAAGCAAATCGGAAACTTGAGCTATGGCGAAAGAGTTAGAGTAGCTTTCTTAAAACTAATCCTTGAAGAAAATAATCTTTTAGTATTAGATGAACCTACTAACTTTCTTGACATACCTACAAGAGAAATAATTGAAGAGGCGCTTCTCGACTACGAAGGCTCCATACTTTTTGTAAGCCATGATAGGTATTTTGCTGAAAAAATAGCTGAAGAAATATGGGAGCTATCAAATAGTGATCTTACCCAATATTTAGGTAATTACTCCAATTATCTGAATAAGAAAAGACAATTTCTACTGAAGGAACATGTTGATGTAAAAGAAGAAATACTTAAGCTAGAAATGCAGCTTTCTCATATTTCCTTTAAGCTTATGGGATGCAAGGATGGAGAAAAATCTGATTTAGAGAAGGAATATTTTGAAATAACTAAAAAGCTTAAGGAACTAAAGAAATAAATGACTCAAATAAAGACCTCTACTTTAGTATCCTATTGATTTAATCAGGCTTGAAAAAAGTTATTCAATTATTCAAGCCTGACCCCTTCTTTAGTTTTACCTTCTTTAGTTTCTTAGGTTGCCATCGCCTGATAAAAAATATTTTTCGTGCATTAAATGGTATATATCTATAGGGCCACCTACATGAAATTTCTGAGTACTTATGCCGATTTCACCACCTAGACCAAATTCAATGCCATCTGTTAATCTTGTTGAAGCGTTGTGACATATAACATTTGCTTCTACATAGTTTTTAAAATAAGATACACTCTCTTGGTTATTGCTTATAATTGTTTCTGTATGCGGTGTTCTATATTTATTTATATGATTAACTGCTTCATCTATATTTTTAACTATTTTTACTGCAATGGCAGGAGCGAAAAATTCATGTTCAAAATGGTGTTCATTAGCTAGTTTTATACTTGGATGTAATCCTGCTGATTCTTCGCAGCCAAATATTTCAAGTTTATTGTCAAATAACTTGTTTACAAAATCTATAAAATGCTTTGAACTCCAGATTTCATGTATTAAAACTGTTTCAGCAGCGTTACATGCCTTTGGTCTTGGAACCTTGCTGTTAATTACAATATCACATGCCATTTCAAAAGAAGCATCTTGGTCAATATAAATATGACAATTTCCTTCACCTGCAATTATAATAGGCACAAGAGCATGTTCTCTAAGCACTTCTGTAGCCTCTACTCCACCCCTAATAACCATCAGGTCCACATATCTATTTTGTCTTGCTAATGCAATTTTATTTTCATGAGAGGAATCAGATAGGTATTGAATATTATCAGGACATATTCCAAACTCACTCAATGTATCTCTAAGTATTTCAGAGGTACATTTATCAGTATTAGCGCTATGTCGACTTCCTGCCAAAACAACTGAATTCCCTGTTCTTATGCAAATACCTACAGAATCTGTAACTACATCAGGTCTAGCTTCATAAACCACAGAAATAACTCCTAGGGGTACATGCCTTTTTTCAATAATTAGACCATCATTTTTAGCCAAATAGCTTATCCTTTCTCCTACTGGATCTATTAGCTTTGACATTCTCTTTAAGCTTTCTCCCATTGCTTCAACACTTTTCTCATTTAATGTAAGTATTGGTAGTCGAGATTCGTCTAAATTACTCTTATGTGCTAGCTCAATATCTTGTTTATTTGCCAACAAAATTTGATCCTTTTTAGTAACTATATTCTCTGCCATCTTAAGCAAAATTCTACTTCTTAGATCGCCATCAACTAAAGCAAATTTACGAGAATTTATCTTTGTGGTATAAACCATATTCTCAATCATTTTTTACACCTCTTTTTCCTCGAAATTATTTATAAATATACATAATCAAAATATTCTTTTATCCATAAAAATATTTATGACTATTAATTAGGTCCTTTGAGTAACCACTTGACGCATTTTGAAAAAAATCTTTAAACTCCATTAAATCAACTAGTTTGTGATTGTTTATCACTGCTATCTTATCCCACTTATCATTATAGAAGTCTATATCATGAACTATTGCTATTATAGTCAACTCATAAATGCTTTTTATTTTATTTAATAAGGTATTTATCTCTATTCTGGTTTTATAATCAAGCATTGATGTTGCTTCATCTGCAATTATCAGCTTTGGATAAGTAAGTAAAGCTCTTGCTATACATATTTTTTGTTGCTGCCCACCACTAAAGGTTGATATCTTGCGTTTCTTCTGGTCTAAAAGCCCTTTATCTACCATGGCGAGAGCATCATCAATGTCCATTGGCTCAAAACTATTTCTCCTACATATATTTACTGTTTCCATTAAGGTTTCCTCTAGTGAATAGCTTGGCTCTAGTGCACTATAGGGATCTTGAAATATATATTGAATTTTCGCTAAATCAGAAAACTTTCTCTTCCGATAACTTTTTTTCAGTTCTTTGCCAAGATGAAAAATTTGACCCCTACCACATTCCTCAAGTCCAATTATTATCTTTGCCAGAGTAGTTTTTCCACTTCCAGATTTTCCTGCTAAAACAAGACTTTCTCCTAGCGCCAATTCAAGGCTTATGTCCTCTAAAACCTTAAGTTTTTCATAGCTTTTAGATATATTTCTAATCTTTAGCATTATCATACCCCTCAAGAACTATTATTCTATCTGTCACTTTTTCTAGTAGCACTTTTTGATGTGCAACCATTATTATTGTAAGCTTACCTCTAAATGAAGTTAAAAACTCAACTATATTTCTTAATGTAATTAGATCTATTGCTGAGGAAGGTTCATCAAGAATCAATAACTTAGGTCTTTTTAATATGGAGAAAAGTAAAATCAAACGCTGCTTTTGTCCTCCCGATAGCATATAGGGATAATAATCTAAAAGAATTGGATCCAGTGCCAACCTATCCATAAGATCAGCTATTTCCCCTGGATTATATTTCAGTCCATTGCCTTTAAGTGTTAGCCGTATATGCTCTAATACACTTAGCTTTGGATTTAAGGCGTTTTGTGAGAACTGTGGACAATAGCTTATATAGTCATATTTCCTGGTGTCAAGCTCTTTGACATCTACATTATTTATAGTGCATTTATCGTATTCCAATTCACCTTGAAAATCCAAACCAAAGAGAGCCTCTAGCAATGAGGTTTTTCCGCATCCGCTTTTACCGTATATGCCCACAAACTCATTGCCTTTAATATGAATATTAGGATAGCTAATGGTTATTTTATTGTAGAATACTTTAAGATTTTCAATAATTATCATAAAACACCTCTAAAGTTCGTCATTTTCACTTGCAAGTAGTGTCAGGGCTATAACAAACACAATCAGACATAAAACAGGAGGAAGCAGATACCATAGGAATGTACTATCATAGTATAACTCATCATAATCTAGTGCTGCCCTTATAAGCTTTCCCCATGTTTTCTTAAGAGGGTCTCCTATTCCAAAAAAGGACAGAGATGCCTCATACATAACTGCCTTATTACATTGAAGGACAAAGAAGGTTGACATCACTGGTAAAATATCAGGTAATAGTTTCTTTAGTACATCAACCCAATTCCCTTTTATTAACAATGTGTATTTAACTTTATTCTTTTCCATATAATTCATTATCTTAAAAAGTGCTATTTTATATACTTTAGGCCATGAGAAAAATACAATGGCCATAATAGTATAGATCAGTTTAGGCCTTGCTAAGGAAGAAAAAAACATAATCATTACAATCTCAGGAACTATAACAAACAAATTTGCTGTTTCAGAAATAATAGTCTTAATAGCTCCTCCATAATAGGCTGATATATATGCAAGGGAAGTCCCTATAAGTGTGGTAAATAACCCTGATATAATAGCTATGAAAATTGTTACTCTAAAGCCATATATTAAGAGGGAAAAAATATCATGACCTATTTCATCTGTACCCAGCAAATAGCTTCTGCTTGGTTCTAATAGTCTAGGATGACTTATGTCTTCATGGGAATAAGGCATCAAGAAATTAGAAAAAATAGCAACAAATAAGAAGGCTATTAGTATAATTGTACTAACTTTTTTTGTTTTACTTAGTCTCTTAAATGAATATAGCATTTAACACCTCTTGACATTTTTTAAAGCTATTAGCTCAAAAATGAAATTTACCACAATTCCATATGTACAACAAACTAAGAGTATTGCCTGTAGTAATGGATAATCTCTGTATGAGATTGCGCTTCTAAGAAGTTGTCCAAGGCCAGGATAGGAAAAAACAGCTTCTACAAAGATTGAACCTGTTATTGCTAAAACAAATTGTATATTAAGTCTGCCTAAAAGCTCCGGTATAATATTTTTAAAAATATACTTTAAATACATATCCTTTTTATTGATTTTTAAATAGGTTGCCATCTTGACAAATTGCTCTTTCTTAACATTTGCAGTACTGTTTTTTGCAAATAGATATATAGGTGGTATTTGAGATATAACTAGAACAAGTAAGGGCAAAATCATATGATTAATTACATCAAGAATGTAGCCAGGTTGTCCAAAGCTGGCTCCTGTAGTATATGCACCTGTGGCTGGTAGTAGTCTAAGCTTGTAGGCTATTATTATCTGAAAAATAGCTGCTATAAGAAAAGTAGGTGTAGCATGTATACTGATAAAAGAACTAACTAGTAGCTTGCTTTCTCTGCCCTTAAGTCCAGACCTTATACCAAGAAATATTCCGATTAATGACGATATTCCAATGGATAGAAAAGACAGTAAAAGCGTCCACCCAACTCTCCCCTTTATCAATTGTAGTACAGACATCTTGTAATAAAAAGAATAGCCAAAATCTAGTTTAAAAATATTATTAAGATATTTTGCAAATTGCTCCAGTAAAGGAAGCTCTGGAGAGTAATACTTTTCAAAAGCCTTTAATGCATCCTTTGTCATATTACCTACAGAGCTTACATCTTCTACCATAGCAAACAAAGGACTGCCAGGGATTAACCTTGGCAGTGCAAATGAAAGTGCTATTATTAATGATATATACACAAAATACTTAATTAGTGACTTCATTTAATCACTCCACAAAACAAAGCTTATTGTATGCAAAAGGAATTGCAATACCTATCCCATCTGGAGTATAGTAATATCCGTCATAAACAGCTGGATTATAAACAGTAGCATTAAGATTGTAGAACATAGTTATAGTAGGTAGTTCTTCAGCTATAATCTCTTGTAATTTATTCACTAGCTCATGTCTTTTTTCTTTATCTAGCTCCATTGCTGATTGAGCAAAAATTTTATTATACTCTTCATTATGCCAAACTTTTCCGCCTTGAGCTGTAACCTTTGGAGCTCCATCTGAATCAGAAGCAAAACGTCCAAGAAGAACTGGGTCCCCACCAAATGAACCATGCCCATTCACAGCTAAAGTAAAGTTTCCTTCACCTATAAGAGTTTTTACAGTATTATCATCAGATGTTTTCACTTCTAGTTCAATTCCTATTTCCTTTAAGTAGTTCACAACTAACTCAGCGTATTGAACATCTTTTTCACCGAATAATGCTTCGAACTTCATTTCTTTCCCTTCGAATTCCATCACTCCGTCGTTATTTGAGTCAACTGCTCCTGCTTCCACAAGTAGGGCTTTTGCCTTTTCTACATCGTAAGGATATTGTTGAATATTAGGATTATACCATGGCGTATCAGGTTGGATATGTCCTGCGCTACCTGCTATGGCAGCTCCGCTTTTAACCTTTTCAACTATCTCGTCTAAATTAAGAGCGTGATGCATAGCTTGCCTTACTTCCTTTGAGCTAAAAGCAGGCTCATTAAAGTTAAAATACAATCTGCTTACCCAAAGTCCTGGACCTTCTAATACCTTATACTTATCATCACTCTTAAAGCTAGTAGCTTTTTTATATCCCATAGTTGCAGAAACATCTAAGTCTCCAGCAACAAAAGCCTCTCTTGCATCATCATAGTTACTCACTATAAGCTTATCAGCAAGAACTTTTCCATAAAAGAAGTTTTCATTTTTAGTGAAAACATATACCCCAGAAGCACTATCATAGGATTCAAGCTTAAATGCCCCTGTAGTAATAACCGCCTCTGGATCTGTGAATGTTTCTGGCTCAGTTATATCCTTCCAAATATGCTCAGGAAGTATTGGTAGACAGCCTGCAACATCACTTATAAATGGGACATACACATCCGAAAGCTCGATTTCTACAGTATAGTCATCAATAATTCTTGTTTCTTTGATCATGCTAGTGGAAGCGTAATGATAAGGGTGTTCCTTGGTATAGTCAAATGTGAACTTAACATCCTCAGCATTGAATTCTTCACCATCAGTAAACTTAACTCCTTTTCTTAAAAAAAAGGTATAAGTTTTATTATCTTCTGATACCTCATATTTTTCTGCAAGATATGGAATTTCTCCTGTACTATCCTTCCATACTAGTGTATCGAAAATAAATTGAAGAGCGACATAGCCCTGTCCTTTTTTGGACACTGTATAAACAGATGGATAACCTACATCACTTAAATCCATTCTAATTATTTTTTCCTCTGTATTAGAAGAATTATCTTCTTCTGTCTGTGAAGTATCGTCTACAATAATTGGGTTATCTACAGGTGCCTTTGGTCCACAGCTAACAATTCCTATACTCATTATTAAAACTATGGATATTGCTAAAAATTTCTTTAATACGTCCATTTTCATTTTATAGCTCCTCCTGTTATAAATAATCATTTAATTTACTAATTATTATCTTTATGTACACTCCAATTATATGGTATGTCTTAGAATCAATCAACAACACAGCCTATTGATTATTTCTATGGAAGACGAGGCTTTCATAGAAATGTTTAATAACTATACTAAATAAGAAGGCTAATGTGCTATAATTCTTCTGATATGAATTATTTTTGGTAAAAGGGGGTATTGTAAAATGTTAATTGAAAAAGTCTATGCTGCTGCACAAAACGATTTGGAGGGTCTTTATATTAAGGACCTTATTGTAGGAATATCCTTTGTAGGTGTTCAACTGTCAAACGATAATGTTGCTTTTATATACTTAATGAGAGAAAAACTCCCCTCAGGATGCTCTATATTTTCATATTGTGAAGAAATGATAGGTATGAAAGCAATTGATTGTGCTAAATGGGCTATAACAGGAGCTGAAGATTTACAAAGAAGTTTGGGCTGCGCTGTTATTAATGCAGCAAATAATTACATACGTACTACTAGTTCTACTAAAAATATGGATACATTATATGAAAAAATAAGCTCTGAAGATACTGTGGGTGTAATAGGACATATGCCTCCCTTAGTTAAAACTTTGGCATCAAGAGTAAAAAGATATATTTCCTTTGATAGAGCTATAGAAATCCAAGGAAGTGTTGAAGGCGCTTCAGTATATCCAGTTTCAATGCAATCTGAATTATTGCCTCAATGTGATGTAGTTATAATAACTGGAACAACTATGATAAATCTGACAACTGATGAGATAGTTAAAATGTGCACAAATGCTCGTGAAATAGCTCTAATAGGCTTCTCAGTACCATTTTATCCTCTTGCCTATAAGGATAGTGGTATAACAGCAATAAGCGGAATTGAATTTAAGAATGACTGTAAAGAAGAACTCTTTAAGAAAATTTCTAGGGGCTGTGGAAGATTAACCTTGCATGAATATGGAAATGGTCATTTTTGTAGGATTATAGAACAATAGTAAAAAACAGTTAAGCTTTATCATATAGTCTAGATAAAGCTATATTTACATTCCATGGCATATCAGATATAATTTTTATACAATAGTATAAGAGGTGATTCGTGATGAAAAACGGTAGTTCTGATGTTGCTAAGGCTGCTATAAGGTTGGCAATTTCCACTAGAAATGAGGAAAAGGCAATTTTAGATGAGCTTCATAAAAATAATTATAAGGCTGCTGCAGTAGATATAGGCGGTGACCTATTAAGTTCTATACCTAAGATTATTGAAAGGACTTTAGTAGTCTCTAAGAAAACTGGAATAATAAAAGATTATCATGTCCATGAAGGTGCAGTAGCTGGAGCTATAATGGAGGCCATAACTCAAGTAAATCCAAAGGCTATGGGCTTCAATTTTGGAGGAAAAATTGGCATAGCTAGATATGAAGAACATATTAGTGTATGTCTGTTCATTAGCATCGGACTGCTTCATCTTAATGACTTGGCAATTGGATTGGGCCATAGATCTATACCTAATTTAGGTGATTAATCATATCACCTTTTTTTGTATATTTTTGCTGTTTAATGTATTGCTATAAGGGTAAATGTATTTCTATAAACTATATAACCATTTTACAGGTTTGACTTGTGTAAAAACAAATAAAAGATGGGGGATATTATTTTATGTGGAAAGATAGTTATAGAGTTGGAGTAGAATTAATTGATGAGCAGCATTTTGAGCTCTTTAAACGTGTATCAGATTTCACCCGAGTTATTAGAAGTAATGAAAATTGGGAAGATAGGCTAGAAAAAGTAAAAGAAACAATGAGTTTTATGCAGGAATATGTCATTGTTCATTTTGATGATGAGGAAGTCTATCAGGAGCAGATCAATTATCCTGATATTGAAAAACACAAGGCAGCTCATGCTAAGTTTAGAGAAGGCATTAATGAATATGTTGAACTCTTTGAAAAGGAAGGCTTATCTGAAGAAAAAATACAAGAATTTGGCGGTAAGCTTATGGCTTGGTTGATTATGCATGTGGGTAAAATGGATCAAAAAATTGGAGAATATGCAAAATCTAAGGAGGGACAAGCATAGTGAAGGTAGAATATATTAACTCCTTTTATAAAGCAACAAAGGATGTATTTAAATTAATGCTTGATATAGATCCCGAAAGAAAGGATCTGAAGGTGTTAGATGATATGGCTTGTAGCAGGGAAGTAAATGTATTGCTAGGGGTTACAGGAAACTTAAAGGGTTCAGTCTTATTCGGTTTTACCAAGGATATGGCCTTAGAGATGATAAAAATTATGTCAGGCATGGAAATGGACAAAATAGACAGCTTTGCTTCTTCTGCCCTAGGAGAAGTTGGAAATATAATCGGTGGAAATGCATTAACAAATCTATCAGAGAATAATTACATATGTGATATTGTTCCTCCGCAAATCTTTGTTGGAGAATATAAATCTTTTTCTTTAGCCAGTGACAAAGGCTTGTTGCTGTCCCTTGATACTCCAATAGGGGAATTTGATATTAATGTCTTTCTAAAGGACTAAAAATAAAAGCTCTCACTCCTGTTTAACTGAACAGAAGTGAAAGCTTTTTTTATAGCTTCAATAGTTTCATTTTATAAGATGATACTTGACTATTAATCATTTGCCTTAATTTCAATTAATTTTCGGTACCATATCAGGGCTTCCATATATGCATTTAAAAGCAAACTATAGCTAATACCTAATTCTTCTGCATATTCCATGGCTTTATCCCACTCTCCCTTTTCATAAGAGAGCATCATTTTATATATGTTTCCCATTTCTCCTTCTTTGTCTAATAGTGCTTGTCTCACCATCTCTGTTGCCTGTATATCATTTAGCACTTCCTTTAGAGGTCTATTTAGAATAACGTCTAATAGGGAAAATAGCCCTAACAAGAAAACATCATCTGCCTGTCTTGCAAATCTAGTCTTCCTTGCCAGCCTTTCAGCAAATTTAGCCCTAATAAGAGATAGCTTGGTCAATTCGTCTGGCTTCTCTTGTCCCATATCACTTAGTACTATAAGATAAATCCATTTTTTGATTTCCCTTTCACCTAGGGCTGTGACAGCGTGTATAACAGATTTTATTCGATACCTAAATCCAAAGGCTCCAGAGTTTACAAGCTTTAAAAGATTATATGTAAGGGATAAATCTCTGGATATTATATTAGAAATTCTTTTAAAGTCTATGTCCCCGCCATTTATTTCATTGATTAATTGCAAACAAGTGGATTTAACTGGATGTAGTTTTTTTGATGTTAGGATCTCAGGCTTACTGAAGAAATAACCTTGAAAAAGAGTAAAACCCAGACTTTTTGCATATTCAAAATCTTCTCTGGTTTCAACCTTTTCTGCCAGAAGAACTATTTCTTTATCTTTAATTTTTTTAATTACATTTTCTATTTCTTGTCTAGAGGAGTTTAAAAAATCAATCTTAATTATGTCTGCAAGCTCAATTAATTCATCATATTCTGGTCCATATACAAAATCATCTAGTGCTATTTTATATCCCATTTCTTTTAAACTCTTGCTGTTTTCTATGATTGCTACCTTAGGTATTACATTTTCTAGTATCTCTACTACTAAAAAGTCCCTGGAAAAAAGGGTTGCTACCTCTTCATTAATCAAACTCTCTGTAAAATTAATGAATACAGGTTTCCCATAAGTTAAACTCTCAATCCCAAAGGTCTGAAATGTGTTAAAAATAACTTCAGTAGAAGCCTTATCACCGTCGGAGCCATCAAATTCATTAATTGCTCCGCTTCTATACAAAATTTCGTAGGCACAAACATCTTGATCGGATCTAAAGATTGGCTGTCTCGCCAAAAATACCTCCATATTTGTTCCCTTCCCTTTCCACTTATTTCTTTACTAAAACTGAATTAGCTCATTTTAGTTAGAGGAAATTATTAGATTGTTTTACTTTTTTTTCTAGTACAATTAGATCTACTCCATGTACTGGTACATATAGTTTGTCTTTATAGACCCCATCTAGTTCTAAATATTCTACAGTCATTTTAGGTTGTGCTTTCCCATGGAGATATCTTATCTCTTCTTCGGTCATATCCTCTGGTGCACCCATGTCTATCCAGGCGTCTACTGCAGAACCACGCTCTCTATTTAGTTGGTATCTTGTTGCCTTATAATAACCAAAAACCCCATTTACTTCTAGCTTCATCTCTTTTAGTGCTTTGTCCTCAAAGACCTTATATCTTTCTTTATTAGTCAGGGCAGAGACATCTCCATTTAAAAACAGGTCATCAAAATATGCATAGTTATACACTAACATTTGAATATCTTCATCTTTTTTTGTTATAATATATTCCTCACCCTGCTTAATAATTTTATCTCCTAGCTTGTTCAAGAGATAATATGCTAAATAGGATGGTTTTTTTAACCCCTGTTTATTGAATAATCCAAAACCTCCGTGAAATGCAGAAATACCCGCTTTAATTTCCTCCATTATATCTGTAAAAGTCCAAAATCCTATAGAATCAGCTTTTCCTATGCTTTTTAGTATATTGCTTATAATAAATGTGGCTATAAAGCATGTGTCATTAATTAGATTTCTGCTGTATGCTGAAGCATTCCACTCTGTGACATGAATCTCAGGCTTGTATTTTAATAGATTGCTTATTTTGTCATTGGCTAGGGATAAAATATCATGGGTGTGGTATTTATCATGATAAATTCTTGTGAGCAATTCAAACTCTGACACTAATTTCAAAAGACTTTCTCCTTGCTTTGCTTCTAAAATTAAGTTTTCAACTTCTCCCATTGAAGAAAATGACTCTGAATAGATATGTAATGATACAAAATCTAAAGGAACTTTATTGGTAGTGCAATATGTTAGGTAATCATCAAGCCAAGTCCCATCCTTAACTGTTTGGTGAGTGATAGAAGGGCCCCCTACTAATAAATTTGAAGAAATTGATTTAATGGCTAGTACCGTTTCTTTATAAAATTCAAAATAACTTTCTTTATCTCCAATCCAATACACATATTCTAAATCTGGTTGATTCCACACCTCAAAATACCAGGTCTCTACTTCTTTAAGTCCATATCTATTTATACAATGATTGATGAATTCCTTTACAAGATTAGTCCATAGTTTTATATCCCTTGGCTGAGATATATTTGCTTTCCACCAAAACATGACATGATCAGAGCTTTTTATTTCTGAAGGCATAAAGCCTAATTCAATAAAGGGTTTAATATTCACACTTTTAAAGAAATCAAATAGTTGGTCAACATATGACCAATTATAGATTACATTGCCATCAACACCAACATTGTATACCATCATATCATCAGAAAAAATACCATGAAATCTTATGTAGTCAAATCCAATATCTGCTTGTAACTCTCTAAGTTGATCTTGCCAAGCTTGCCTCAATCCTTCAGATGCTCTACTAAATGATGTAAGCTTTCTCCAATACGGCTTGTATTCCATGCCTTCATACATTATATCGGCAAATATGCTTTCACTACTTACTTCTAACAAATGATTAATTTTTGGATTATTTTCTATTGGTTCTAAATAGCTAAACAACTTCTTAAATGCTGCAGTCCTGTCCACATCTAAGTAGGTTTTGCTCCTTGTATTCTCTAATTCAATCCCTTCATTATCCATACTATTCTTTGTCTTTGTATCATGAGATCTTTTTCTATACTCTGTTGGAGTACACCCATATGTGTCTCTAAAAATTTTATTTAAAGATTTAGTGCTAGAAAAGCCACTTTCATATGCTATCTCAGTTATTGTTTTATTAGATACTGATATCAAATCAACCGCATTTTCTAGTCTCAAAATATTTAAATACTCTCGAAATGTGATTCCCACCTTGTTTTTAAAAAAGTGGGACAGATAATAAATGCTAAGATTTTGATTGTCAGCAATTTCTTTTAAAGTAATGGTTCTATATAGATTTTCATTTATGTAGCAAATGATTTCCTGAATCCTTTCAACATCTTTATTCATGATTATTAAGTTTTTAGACTCTATCAATGTCCACTCTACGTTAGCCACTAAATAAGCAGCCAGTAAGTTTACTATACTTCCTATTTTAAAATGATATCCTTCACTTTTTTTATTAATTTCCCAGATTATTTGTGCTAAATAGTATCTGATTTTATCAAAATTTTTCTGGTCCTTATCTGAATTAAAATCAGAACTACAATTAAAAACCATCTTACCTACTTGGGGATAGTATTCGGATAAATATTCAGGATTAATTTGCAGGGCTAGTAAAATATTATCTTCTTCGGTTTTACTTGTATTATGGATTTCATTGCTGTTTACTAGTATACAATCGTCTTCCTTGAGGAGGAACTTCTTCTCTCCTACTCTTATATTCACCGACCCTTGTAAGACAATTAGTATCTCCATTTCATTGTGCCAATGCATCTTAAATCTTTTTATACTGTGAATAAAAATTTTTACAGGAACTCCCTCTGTCCTCTTAACTATCTCATATTTATATCCCACTAAACCACCCCTTTAGTGCTAATTTCTCCATTAAACCCATAATCCCTTCATATTTCCATATGGTTAAATAATAGAATTAATATAGGTAGCTTCTATTCTTTCCCTGTGCTTTAGCATTATATAAGGCCTTGTCAGCTCTATTAATAATATCCTCAATTTCATCATCACAATTTTCTATTTCTGTAATCCCCGCACTAAAGGAACTTAGGCAGATAATACCCGTATTGACTTCTAAGCACCTATTATAAGAAATACAACTTCTAAATCTCTCTAATACATTGTATGCTTCTTTTTCTTCTGTTTCAGGAAACAAAATTATAAATTCGTCTCCCCCAAACCTAAATACATAGTCTGTAACTCTTAATGATGTTTTAAGTGTAGATACAAAACATTTTAATACCTCGTCACCTATTAGGTGGCCATAGTTATCATTTATATCTTTAAAGGAATCCAAATCTAGGAAGGCAACAGAAAATGCTTTTTTGCTTCTATTAAACAAGCTCTTATATTCTTCTATCTTTTTCCAAAGGAATGCCTTGGTATATGCACCAGTTAAACCATCTTCAATAGATTTTTCCTTAAAGTTTAAGGCTCTAGTCAATGCTCTTTCTACTCTAGCAATTAGTTCTTCCTCCTGAAAAGGCTTAGTGATATAATCATCAGCACCGATTCCTAATGCCCTTGTCTTATTTTCTGTATTGGTTTTTCCAGATAATATAATAATAGGCATCTCTGGCTCTGTTTTTCTAATTAATTCAATTATCTCATATCCATCTATTTGAGGCATTACTAAATCAATAATGGCAAGGTCTATTTTGTTGTCCTTAATTGTTTTAATTAAGTTTAATGTTTTTGAGCATAAGATTACATCATATCCTCTTTGAAACAAAATTTTTTCAAGTAAGTCTAACAATATAGGATCGTCATCTACCACAAGAATACTTTCTTGACGCATATCACAACAAGCTCCACTGACCAAAACTCTACTTTGATCAATTAAGTATGTATTGGATAGTTCATTATGAATCTTTTCAATATCAATACATATATAACTATATAGCTCTAAGATTTTTAGCAATGTGTCTTTGTCTTCATTCACACCATCTCTACAGGCTATTAAATGATCAATTAATTCATTGCTCATGCTAACAAGGGTATCAAACCCTAAGACACGACTTGACTTATTTAACTCCTTAAGAAAAGTAATGGTCTTTTCTAACTCTTCGTCATTTTTATGTAAAAAATATTGAATTAGATTATGATATTGTTCCTCTTTTTTGTTAATCAACTTTTTAATTATTTCTTGCTTAATATCCATTTTATCACCTACACCTTAATAAAAACTCATATAATCATAATTACTATATTATATACAGTATTGATCTATACTGCAATGCTTTTTTTGCTAAGATATATGGCATTTTTTGCTTTAAATGCTAAATTTATATCTTCCTATTCTCTTTTAATGAGTAAAGTATAATGAATACATGCCAATATGTATTAGGGGAATTTCCCCCTTATTAACTAACTAAATAGACTTCTATCGCTAACATCTTTAAATAATGATAAAAGTTTTTCTTTTGTAAGATTGTTTTTTTCTTCTCCCTCTACATCTATTAAAACTTCTCCTCTATGGATCATAATAAGTCTATTACCATACTTTATTGCATGCTCTATATTATGAGTGACCATAAGGGCAGTTAGATTCTTATCTACAATAATATTGCTTGTTATCCCCATGACAATTTCTGATGTTTTAGGATCTAATGCTGCAGTGTGCTCATCTAAAAGCAGAAGATTAGGGTCTGTTAATGTAGACATTATTAAGGCCAAAGACTGCCTCTGTCCTCCTGATAGCTTAGATACAACTGAATCTAGCTTTTCTTCTAGGCCTAAGTCAAGCACCTTTAATAATTCATTAAATAAACTTTCGTTTTTCTTATTTACTAAAAAAGAAAAATCAAAACTTTTCCCCTTATTTAGAGCCATAGAAAGGTTCTCCCTTATTGTCATCGATGGGACAGTACCTAAGGCTGGATCTTGAAAAATCCTAGATATTTTCTGACATCTCAGGCTTTCAGTCTCCTTTGTAATATCTGAATTGTTTAGAATGATTCTTCCTCTATCTATCCCTAGCTTTCCTGATATTATATTGAGTAAAGTGGATTTCCCTGCACCATTACTTCCTAATATGCAAATAAAATCGCCCTTGTTCACTTTTAAAGAAAGCTTATGGAATAATCTTTCTTCGTTAATATCTCCAATATTAAATGTTTTGCTTATGTTAGTTAGCTCTAGCACTTAAATCACCTGCCTGTCTTTTTTCTTTAGTAAGTTGAAAGTTTTTTAGTTTAAATGAGGATTCTTTTCCTCCTAAGAAAAGTGCAAGTATTACAATTATACAGCTTACAAGCTTTAAATCGCTTGGATTAAATCCTATTTTCAGACTTAATGAAATACTAGCTCTGTATAAGACTGCACCTATTATACATAAAAAACTCGGTTTTATTTGCTTGATATTTTTTAAAATTGAATGGGCCATTATAATAGATGCCAAACCTATTACCATAGTACCAGTCCCCATATTTATATCACTGTAGCCCTGGTATTGGGCAAAAACACTTCCAGATAAAGCAACTAATCCATTTGACAGTGCAAGCCCAAGTATTTTAATAGTTCCCGTATTCAATCCTAATGAAATCACCATTCCTTCGTTGCTTCCTGTTGCTTTTAAAAGATAGCCACGTTTAGTTTTGAAGAATATTATAAAAATAACAGCACAGATAAGAGCTAGTATTAAGGCTATAAATAAACTATTGACTAAGCTACTATCTGGGAAAATAGTTTCATTGTTAAACATAGGCAGGTTTGCCCTTCCCATTATTCTCAAATTAATAGAATATAAGGCTAGCATTACTAAAATTCCTGAAAGTAAATCTTTTATTTTAAGCTTTACATTTAATATTCCAGTTAAGGTTCCTGCTAAGGATCCTGCTATTACAGAGAATAAAAGGGCTACAAAAGGGTTACACCCTTTTGTAATCAAAATCGCAGATACACTGGCCCCTAATGTGAATGTTCCATCTACTGACATATCGGCAAAGTTAAGTAGTCTAAAGGTTATATATACACCCATTACCATTATGGAAAATATAAAACCTTGGAGAAGAATGCCTAATATAAAATCATTCATACTACTCAGCTCCCTTCACTAAAGTCGCTCTTTTAATCATTTCCTCTGGGATATTAATACCAAGTTGGTTTGCAGCCTTTTCGTTGATTATCAATTCTGTTTCCTCAAGCATAGAAACTGGTATATCCTTTATGTTTTTACCTTCAAGTATTTCAGCTGCCATTATACCTGTTTGGTGTCCTAATCTATAATAATCAAGCCCCTCACATGCCAAGGCTCCACCTTCTACCATGCCTTGTTCTGTTGCTATTATAGCCTTGTTATTGTTCATAGCTATTTTGGAAATTATAGGCATATTTGAAGCCACTAGATTGTCAGTTGGAAGGAATAGAAAGTCTATATCCTTAATCTTAGCATTTAAGGCTGGTTCGAATTCCGTTGTATTTGTAACGGGAATCTCTATTACGGTCATATTTAAATCTTTTGCTGCTTCCTTTGCCATATTAACCTGAAGCTCCGAGTTAACTTCACTAGTACTATATAATACACCCACTTTACCTGCACTAGGAATTAGTGTTTTCCCAAGCTCTAGCTGTTTAGCTATAGGGCTAAGATCACTAGTACCCGTTGTGTTACCCTCTGGTGAATTTGGACTTTTGACTAATCCTGCATACACAGGGTCAGTTACTGCTGTAAACAATACTGGGATATCTTTAGCAGAGTTATGTGCTGATTGAGCTGAGGATGTGGAAATAGCAAGGATTAAGTCTTTTTTCTGGGATACAAAGTTCTGAGCAATAGTAGTTGTCAAGGCAATGTCTCCTTGAGCAAATTGTATGTCTAGCTTTAGGTTTTTCCCTTCTTCATAGCCTTTTTCTTTTAAGGCATCAAGAAAACCAGCCCTAGCACTATCTAGTGCAGGGTGCTCTGCTATTTGACTAATTCCTATGGATACTGCATCTTGATAACTGTCAGAACTAAGAGATGAACATGCATTTAAAAATAAAGTGATAATTACAAGAAATGAAATTAAGCCTAAGCTTTTACTTAGACTGGTGAGATGTTTTTTTCCTACCATACTACCGTCCTCCAATTTTTAATTTTTTGTTTAAACCTATCCTACTTCTTCTACCTTGACCCTTAGGGTCATCTACGAATACCTACAAGTTACATTTGATTAAATTAAAGATAATCTTATAATTTTCTGACACAAATGTCAATAGCAAAAAATGTAATACAATAAAAATGTGTTCTCTTCTCTTATGCACATTTAGTTTTTTCGTGAATATTATATATTATAAATCTAAGTGAGGTGATATGTAATATGCGTGAAAGAACATGTCCTCCTTTTGCTCAAGCCTACACAGTAAAAAGAGGAGATACTGTTAGCGGAATAGCTGCTGAGTTCAATACAACTATTGCAGTTATTAGGTTTTTAAATCCTACCATTGACATCAACCGTATCCAAATTGGTCAAGTAATATGCGTTCCTAGGGTTACTGTGACTCCTACTTGCCCTAATGGAACCGTCTATACAATAAAGGCCGGAGACACATTTTATACAATAGCTAGTGAATTTAATATAACTGTAAGACAATTGCAGCAAGCAAACCCATTAGTAAATCCTTTCAACCTAGTGGTAGGTCAAAGAATATGTGTACCTGTGCCACCATCTATACCTGAACCGCCAGTTATTCCACCTTGTATTGATGGGACCTATTATTCAATAAGGCCAGGGGATACATTCTATAGTTTAGCAAACAGATTTAATGTAACCATTAGACAGCTTCAAGATGCAAATCCTACTGTTGATCCTAACAGCTTAGTGGTTGGTAGAATCATTTGTATACCTGCTAAAGTAGTTCCACCTGGAACACCTCCATGCCCTGGCGGTGCTTATTATACTATAGAAGCAGGCGACACATACTTTAGTATTGCAAGTAGATTTGGAGTAACAGTTGCAGCTTTAGAAGCAGCAAATCCAAACATAGATCCTACTAGATTAATAATAGGTCAAAGAATTTGTATGCCAAGACAAGAGACATGTCCAGGAGGTAGAATACATGTAATAGGAACTGGCGATACCCTTTATAGATTGGCACAAAGGTATGATATTTCTTTTAGGGCCATAGTCAATGCTAATCCAAATATTGATGTAGAAAACCTTCAAATAGGTCAAGAGGTCTGTATTCCTCCTTATGAGCCAGCAGACCTATGCCCTACTGGAAACACCTATATTATAAAGGAAGGAGATACTCTATCAAGTATTGCTGAAGAATTTACTGTATCGGCAACTGATATACTAAAATATAATCCAACTATGGCTCCAAGTGAATTCGTTGCAGGCAGGCAAATTTGTATGCCACCTGAAGTCCAAGTATAATTTAAAGCTATTTGCTTAATCAAAAGGAGATAGAAAAACTATTCTATCTCCTTGATTTTAATATGGCCGGAATGCTGAAATCATGATTTATTTTAACATGTTGTCTCTGAAAAAAGCTATTCGTCCATAATTGGCTAATATTTCTATATATTGGTTGTATGGAGAATCCTCAAGTCCTCGTATTAATGAACTATCATTATAAAGCTTCTCGTTTTCTCTTATTTCTTTTTCAAAAACCTCAATTACTTCTTTCTTTGAATTACATTCTTTAAGGAGTTCCCTATATCTGTCATAGTCATCTGAAAGCTTAGTTATAAAGTGCTGATCCAATTCAGGATATCTACTTACATATTCTTTTAACACCTCTTCTTTGCTTTTAAGCCTAATCATTTAAACACTCCTTTCATTTTTATTGTAAACAAAAACCTTTGAAAAACTTATATAAGTCATAGCTAATACAAAGCTAGTTTATGTGCCTTAAATAGAGGCTTTCAATCTCAGAAGCAAATACATCAAGAGAATATCGTTGAACTGATTTCTTAGCTTTTGTTCTAAGTTCACTTACATCATCACTCTTATTTAATAATCCCTTAATGCTTTGTTTAAACTCGAACTTATTCCTATACATATACCCATTAAAACCATTATTTATCAAGCCTTCTACTGCCTCATCATATCTACATACTACAGGCAGACCACTAGCTAATGCCTCAATATATGTTAGACCTTGGGTTTCACTGGTTGATGCTGTAACAAAAATATTTGCTAATGAATAATAGAGTGGAACCTCATTAGGTGGTACCATTCCAGTGAATATGATTTTTTCGTTAAGCTTTAATTCATTAACAAGTTTCTTTAAATTATCAGAATAGGGACCTCCCCCTACTATTAGCATTTTAATGTTTTGCTCTTGGTTTAGCTCTTTTACATTCATTATTATCTCATCTATATTCTTTTCTTTACCTAACCTGCCAAGGAAAATAAGAACCTTGTCTGTCTCCTTAATGCCCATACCCTTTCTTAGGTCTTCTACTTTTTCTGTATATTGATCTGCTATTGTAAACCTGGTTAAGTCAATACCTGTAGGTATAATGCTAATAGGTCTATAGATTCCATAGGCTGTTAAGGACGTCTTGGCTTTTTGAGTTGGCGTAATAATCTCATCAACAGAACCTATTAGCTTCCTAATAATACTCATGGCTCTTCTTTTAGATATTAACATTCCCTTAAAAATATAACCTAAATAATCCTCATACATTGTGTGGTATGTGTGCATATGTGGAATCCTTAGTGATTTTCTTATATATTTAGCATGTATCAATGTACAGAATTCCGTGTGTGAGTGTACAATATCAGGCGACCAATCTATGATTTCTTTAATAAATCTATTCTTATAAGAAAGTGTACCTCTTGCACCTGGGTATATTCTAGCGTTAAAGGATCTTATATAGTATACATCTCCTTCTTTATAGGAGTACCCTGTAAATGAAAGTGTCAGTATTTTTACTTCATGTCCTCTTTTAGATAACTCTGTGTATAGATTGTTTACTGAAATGACTACCCCATTTATAGATGGGCTATAGGTATCTGTTGTCAATAATATCTTCATGTCTTCCTCCTTGTATACTGAATCCTTAAGTATATTCTAACATATTTTAATATATTGTTACATATTTTCCCTATGCTATTGGTCTTATTCTTTAGACTATCCATATATTTTTTTTACTTCACTTTTTCAAAAAACAATAGGACTTATATTATTATAAAGCTTCTACCTAATTATGAATATGCCTATCTTATAATCAACAGTCTTCCAATATTGGCCATAGCAAAAATCTGTTATATAGATTTTTTTTTTATATTTTTTCTGGTATAATAATTATATATTCGGGGAGGGAGGTTAACCATGGAAAACTATGTTATTGTCACAATAATTGGCTATCTGTTTGGGTGTTTTCAAGCGTCTTATATTCTGGGAAAATTAATCAAGAAAGTAGATATACGTACACTAGGAAATGGAAACGCTGGAGCTTCTAATACTGTTGTATCCTTGGGCTGGAAATATGGAGCTGCAGCCGGGCTACTGGATATAGGTAAAGCTATATTATCTATAGTTGTTATTAGACTATTATTTAAAACCATTAATCCTGAGGGTTCTACACCTTTTCTCCTTTATCTGAATGGACTTTCTGTTATCTTAGGTCATAATTATCCTTTTTATATGGGCTTTAGAGGAGGGAAGGGTACTGCTTCTTTAATCGGTATGCTCACTGCTGTGGATTATCGTATTGCAATCCTAGGAATAATAACTATAGTGGCTATTACGCTTGCCACTGATTATATTGCTTTAGGTACTATTGCACTTGTAATTCTATTTGCTGCCTCAACTTTTTATTTTGGATATAGTAAGGGTTGTATTATTATAGCTATTATCCTGGCCATTTTAAGTATTTATAATCATAGGAAAAACATTGTTAATATTATTCAAAGAAAGGAAATAGGCTTGAGAAGTACTATGAAGAAAAAAGCAACTGCGGAATAATGGATGGGAATATAATTGTTTTTGAATATTAACTAGGATGGGGTTTGTGATGAGTATTTTAACAGTGACTAATCTAAGTCATGGATATGGAGATCGTGCTATTTTAAATAATGTAACTTTTAGACTTTTAAAGGGAGAGCATATTGGACTTATCGGTGCTAATGGTGAGGGTAAGTCTTCTTTTATGAGTATTATAACAGGTAAGCTTGAGCCAGATGAAGGAAAGATTCAGTGGTCTAAGCGTGTTAGGGTTGGTTATTTAGATCAGCATACGACTCTTGTAAAAGGAATGACTATTAGGGATGTACTAAAGGGTGCTTTTAAGTATCTCTTCGATATGGAAGATGAAATGAATCAAATTTGCCAAAGAATGTCTGATGTTTCGCCTGAAGATCTTGAGGTATTGCTTGAGGATTTAGGTAATATACAGGACATCCTTACTAACAATGATTTTTATGTAATAGATGCTAAGGTAGATGAAATTGCAAGGGGCCTAGGTCTTAATGATATTGGATTGGATAAGGATGTAAATGATTTAAGTGGTGGTCAAAGAACCAAGGTGCTTTTAGCTAAGCTATTATTGGAAAAGCCAGATGTTCTATTATTAGACGAGCCTACTAACTACCTTGATGAACAACATATTGCGTGGCTAAAGCGCTATCTTCAAGAATATGAGAATGCTTTTATCCTCATATCTCATGATATTCCTTTTCTAAATAGTGTTGTCAATTTGATATATCATATGGAAAATCAAGAATTAAACCGTTATGTAGGTATTTATGACGACTTTATTCAGATTTATGAAGCTAAAAAACACCAGCTTGAAGCAGCATACAAAAAGCAGCAGCAGGAAATTGAGGAGCTTAAGGACTTTGTTGCTAGAAACAAGGCTAGGGTAGCTACTAGAAATATGGCTATGTCTAGACAAAAGAAGCTTGATAAAATGGAAGTAATTGAGCTTGCTAGAGAAAAGCCTAAGCCAGAGTTCTACTTTAAAGATGCTAGAGCGTCTGGAAAACTGGTCTTTGAAACTAAGGATTTAGTAATTGGATATGATGAACCACTTTCAAAACCTCTAAATCTCCAAATGGAAAGGGGACAGAAAATAGCTTTAGTAGGTGCAAATGGTCTAGGGAAAACCACTCTATTAAGAAGTATATTAGGTGAGATCAAAGCTCTTTCAGGTTCTGCCCATCTTGGGGACTATCTTCATATAGGCTATTTTGAACAGGAAATCAAAAAATCTAACACTAATACGTGTATTGATGAGATTTGGCAGGACTTCCCCTCCTTCACTCAATTTGAGGTTAGGGCCGCATTGGCTAAGTGTGGACTTACTACAAAGCATATAGAAAGTAAAATTACTGTATTAAGCGGTGGTGAGCAAGCTAAGGTTAGGTTATGTAAGCTAATAAATAGGGAATCAAATATACTGATACTAGATGAGCCTACTAACCATCTTGATGTAGATGCAAAGGCTGAGCTGAAAAGTGCTCTTAAGCAATATAAAGGATCTATCCTTCTAATTTGTCATGAACCTGAGTTTTATAATGATCTAGTTTCAGAAGTATGGAACTGTGAGTCCTGGACAAATAAAATAGTCTAAAATAAATCAAGTTAGATAAGGGGCCATGCCTTCCTAATTAGGAAAGCATGACCCCTTAATTCTAACTACTAATTCTTATTCACCTTTATATGGGTTTTCTATTTCACCATTTTTTAGTCTTTGGATAGTGTCGTTTACATATTCTTTAACGTCATCACCTATACCATCTGCCCATTGCATACCTAGGATATCATCTGCCCATCCTAATGAAGTTCCTTCTGGCTTAAGAGTGCCATCTAATAATTGTTGAACTGTCGCTTTGAATAGTACAGCATTATTGTAAGTAACACTTGAAATAACTGTACCAGGTGCTACATCATTTTGTGGAGAAATATAGCCAATAGCTTTTACTCCTTTTTGTTTTGCTGCATCTATTGATCCAAGACCAACTTGGTTTGCACTACAGAATATTATATCTGATCCTGCTTCTGCCATAGCAAGTCCTGTTTCTTTACCTTTTTGTATGTCTTCCCAAGAGTTAACATATGTTTTAGTAACTTTTATTGAAGGATCATATTCTTGAGCTGCCGCTTCAAATGCATCTAATGTTCCTGCAATAACTGGGAATGGGAATGAACCTATAGCTCCCATTTGTTTAGTCTCTGTATACATAGCAGCCAATGCTCCTGCAACGTATCCACCTTCCCACTCTCTAACTCCTATGCCGCCAACGTTTGGCTCTTGACCTAAATCACTGTTTATTACCATAAAGAATGTATCTGGATAATTTGGAGCTACTTTTATAGCAGCATCATAAAACTGTGTTCCATGCGCAAATACTAAATCATATTTCCTTTCACCGTAGTCAGTAAATACAGCCTCAAAGTCAGCTTGTTGCACACTTTCAATGTACTCCATTTTTACTCCTAAATCTTTTTCAACTAACTGTAAACCTTCGTAAGCAGTAGCATTCCAGCCTTGATCATTTATTGGTCCTGGTAACACTAAAACTATCTTTTGATCCCCTGATTTATCTCCATTAGTTGATTGAGATGTACAGCCTACTAGCATAGAAACAAGAAGCATAGCTACAATAAGAGATGCAATAATCTTTTTCTTATTAAACATTTTATTCCTCCTTTAATTTTGGATACATTCTTTAACTTAAATAACAAACTAGCAAATATCACTGTAGGTTTGAGAGTACCACCTCCTTAAATTAAACCGTATTTAATTATGATTATTTTTCATATGGTTGTCCTAATGCTCTTGGTGATACTGTTTTACCAACTATTCCCGTAACTGCTATTACAGTTAGTATATATGGGAACATTAATAAGAATTGATATGGAATAGCAATCCCAGCTGTTTGAAGTCTTATTTGAAGAGCATCTGCAACTCCAAATACTAATGAAGCCAATAGTACTCCCTTAGGATTCCATTTTCCAAATATTACTGCTGCAACTGCTATGAAGCCTCTTCCAGATATCATATTATCAACAAACATGTTGAATTGGCCGAGAGATAGGAAGCAGCCTCCAAGTCCAGCTAAAGCACCACTGATAATAACACATATAGTCCTAACCTTACTTACAGGTATGCCTACTGTGTCAGCTGCCATTGGATGCTCTCCTACTGTCCTTATACTTAGTCCCCAGGATGTTTTATAAAGTATAAATGCTGATAATGGTACCAGTAAAAATGCTATATATACAAGTATGGTTTGTCTAAAGAATATTTCACCAATAACTGGTATATTTGAAAGAAGTGGTATATTAATTGGCTCAAATGCTTTTACTGTTATTGGTGTTGTAGTTATTCCAAACAATGCTCTATAAAAAAAGCTTGTAAGTCCAACTGCCAATAGGTTTATAGCAACTCCACTTACTATTTGATTTATTTTAATCTTTACTGTTATTAGAGCAAATAGTGCTCCTATTAAAAGTCCACTTAATACTGCAACTAAAGCTCCAACCCATTGACTCCCTGAAAAATATGAACCCACGACCCCTGCAAAAGCTCCTACTAGCATCATTCCTTCTAGACCTATATTGTTTACTCCAGATCTCTCTGAATACATTCCGCCTAGAGCTGCAAATAGTATAGGTACGGATAATCTAAGGGATGCAGATAAAAGTGCTACAAGAAATGTTATGTTAAATATATTATCCACCTATTCCAGCCCCCTTTCTTTACGATTAAGCATGACTATAATCTTAGGTTTAAGCATATTACCAGCTAGTACAAGAATGATAATAAGTGCTTGGATTATGTTTACTATATTGGCTGGAACCCCCACTCCTCTTTGCATTGCATTGGCTCCTGTCTTAAGCACTCCTAAAAGCAAGGATGCAACAAAAACTCCTACTGGACTAGCTCCTCCTAATAAAGCTGCTGCTATCCCATCAAATCCTACATCTCTTGAAAAGTTATCTAGTAATCTATGGTGAATGCCATTTATCTCAGTAAATCCTGCAACTCCTGCTAAAGCACCACTTATTGCTAGTGAAATGATTATATTCTTCCTAATATTTATTCCTGAATATTCGGCCCCATCAGGATTGAGTCCAACTGCTCTAAGCCTAAATCCGAATGGAGTCTTCCATAATATTAGATACACAATGAAGACTAATAGGGCGGCTACAATAAAGCCTATGTGCAGTCTAGTTTTAGGTATAATATATGGAAGAAAAGCACCACTCCCAATTAAATCTGTTTGTGGATAAAATCCGCTTGCCTCTCTTAATGGCTTATCTACTACATAGCTTACGAGATAAAGGGCTACATAGTTAAACATTATTGTAACTATGATTTCACTAGAGCCAAATACTCCCTTCAATATTCCAGGAATAATCCCCCACACAGCTCCAGCTAATATGGCTGCTAATAAACAAAGTGGAATTGCAATAAATGGACTAAGGTGTCCTACCTTAAGTCCTACAAATACAGCTGCAATTGCACCTGCAAACATCTGTCCTTCTCCACCAATATTGAATAGTCCCGTTCTAAAGGCAAATGTAAATGCAAGCCCTGTTAATATAATGGGTGTAGCCTTAACAAAAACCTCTGCTAGATTATATGGATTGGAAAAATTGGCAAAAATCAAATGCTTATATGCCTCTAATGGATTTACTTTAATAAATATTAAAAGAATACTTCCTAGAAGTAGAGCTATGAGTACCGATACTATGGGCACTCCAATAGAAAGAAGCTTATCTCTATTGAAAGCTTTGCTTGTGGCTTTTTTATCTAAAGAGTCATCAGCTACCTTGTTCACTGTTTCTTCCCCCTCTTAATTGAATTTAAGATTTCTACTATGATTTCATGGCTTTCTCTTTAGGTATACCTGCCATCATTAAACCGATTGTACTTTCTTCAAACTGACTTTGGTCTATTTCGCCAACAATAGTTCCTTTGTATATAACCGCTATTCTATCGGATAATGAGTTTATCTCAGATAGCTCAGTAGATATTAATAAAATTGCTGTTCCTTGTTCTTTAGCCTTCATAATCTGTTTATGAATAAATTCTATAGCGCCTATATCTACTCCCCTTGTTGGTTGTACAGCTATTAATAGTCTTGGCTGCTTATCAATTTCTCTAGCCACAACTATCTTTTGCTGGTTGCCTCCCGACAGCTTTCTAGCTTCTGCATTTCTTCCTGTAGTTTTAATTGAATATTTGTTAATCATATTTTCAGCGTGGGAATTAATCTCATTGAAGTCAAAAAACACTTTTTTTCTGAATGGACTTTTGCAATAATCCTTCATTATTAGGTTTTCACTAACTGAAAAGTCCAATACTAATCCTCTTTTATGTCTATCTTCAGGGATATAGCCTACACTCATGTTGATTATATCCAAAATGGATTTTTGAGTTATTTCTTGGTCTCCTAGAAAAATCTTGCCCGAAGTCGCATGGACCAACCCTGCTATTACTTCTGCAAGCTCTTTTTGACCATTACCATCAACTCCTGCTATACCTAGGACTTCACCTGCACAAAGGTGTAGATTGATATCCTTTAATGTCTTTACTCCACCTCCATCTACATAGGAAACATCCTTTAATTCCAATACCTTTTCTCCCTTGCAGCAGGCATTGTCCTTAGATACTGGTGAAAGCTCCCTACCTATCATTGCCTTTGTCAACTCAAGTTCGTTAGTGCTTTTGATATCAATTCTTCCAGTCACTTTTCCATCTCTTAGGACTGTCACATTATCACATACAGCCATTACTTCATTAAGCTTATGAGTTATAAGTATTATAGACATACCCCCATCAGCCATCTTTCTTAATGTAGTAAATAACTCTTCGGTTTCCTGAGGAGTTAGCACTGCTGTAGGCTCATCCATTATGAGAAGCTTGGCCCCTCTGTACAATGCCTTGACAATCTCAACTCTCTGTTGCTCTCCTACTGAAAGGTCAGATACTTTGGAATTAAGAGAAATTTTCATTCCGTATTTATTAGCAATGTCTAGAATTTCCTTCTCCAGTTTTTCTTGATTTATTATGAATCCTTTTTCCTTACCCATACCCATGATAACGTTTTCCAGAACTGTATGAACTGGTATTAACATAAAGTGTTGATGAATCATACCAATACCAACATCAATTGCATCCTTTGAAGAGTTTAGATTGAGTTTATTATCCATAAAAAGAATCTCACCCTTTTCAGGCTTATACAATCCATATAGCACATTCATCAAGGTAGATTTCCCCGCTCCATTTTCTCCTAAAAGAGAGTGAATTTCACCTTTATGCACTTCAAGACTAACATCTTCATTTGCAGCAAATGTCCCAAAATATTTTGAGATTGAGACCATCTTTAGAATTGGCTCCATTGTGTCCCTCCTATCTTCTTTGGCTTACATTAAAGACATGGTTTGATGCGTTATTTGTTATTACTATTAAGTTCTCTGAAAATTCTTAACTTTCCTTTGTAAACTTACTATAAATCTCTTTTAAAAAAATGTAATAAAACTACAGTGAATTTGTTAATATACTATATTACACTCTTGTTTTCATTTCTTAAAATGTTTTCTTGAACATATTTCCTAAGCTCACAGGATAAGGGAATCATACAAAAATGAACTGCCCCATGTCAAGTAGACAGGGAGCAGTGCTTCACATATCTTCATTATTGTTTTTTAGTGTATAGCTATGATGCTTTCTTTTTTATGATTATGAAATTTCCTAATTTTACTTTTCTGTAAGATAATTTATTATCTCATATTCACTTAATTTCTCTTGATGCCATATTTGATACAATTCGGGCAGTTTCTCTTCTACTAACATCTCTCTTATGTCATCCTTGTTTTCATCAAATTCTGCTTCTTTTGCTTCTTTTTTATCTGCTACTTTAATTACATGAAATCCATGTATTGATTGGACAGGCTCACTAATTTTGCCTATCTCTAAGTTAAATGCAGCTTCCTCGAAATCCGAAACCATTTCTCCTCTACCGAAATAACCTAAATCTCCTCCTAGTCCTTTGCTCCCTTCATCCGTTGAAAGCTCTTTTGCTAGACTAGCAAAATCTTCATCTGCTGAAAGTCTTTCTATGATCCCATTAGCCTCTTCTACTGTAGCAACTAATATATGGCTTGCTTTTACTTGCTCTCTCTGGTCAAATAAATCCCTATTTTCTTCAAAGAACCCTACCATTTCTTCTTCTGTAATTGAAATTCTAGGCTCTAGCAGCTTTCTTATTTTAGCATTAGTGATTAGGTTTTTCTTTACCTCCTCTAATGTGAATCCATAGTATTCCATGGCTTGATTAAAGGTCTCTTCTCCACCATAATTTTCCATAACCTTATTTATTTCTACTTGAATCTCTTCTTCTGTAATATCAATATTCTGCTTTTTTACCTCAGAATTTAAGATCTTTTCAGCTATTAAAGAATTTAATGCTTGAACTCCGTTTTGTTCAACTAGCAATTCATATAAGTCATCCTTAGTAATTGCCTCATCATTCACCTTAGCTACAATTTCTTCATTACTACAAGCAGTTATACTTATAACTAGCATTAAGGATAAAGCTAATAATATGTACTTACACATTCTTTTATTTGTTAATTTTCTTGTCATATTTACCTCCAGGGTTTAAATTTATGGAAAAGATTTTATACAAAAGCTTATATAGCTTCCTGTCCATATAGCATACTTATTTTATATCACAAATACAGCTAACTTTCCACCTTCTAATAATAATTATTCTCTAATTTATTCTACTAATTAAAATATTCTTTATCTAAATCATGTCCATTTGATATTATATAATCCATATGTTAAAATAATATATAGCTTAGTAGATGTCTCCAAATCAATAGGGTACAAGCATGTATATATAATGTATATTTAATGTTTATGAATGGAAATGCAGGCTGATTTTAAAATATCATAAGTAGAATAGGTATTTACCTAAAGGAGTTGTTCGTATGAAGCAAAAGTCAAAATGGCTTTTTATCTTGCTATTAATATTTATTCTATTCATAGGCATTAGGATGACTATTTATGTCAATCTATCTAACAAGATTGAGTTCGATGCAAAGGTTATCAATGAGTTAGGGGTCATTAGGGGCTCTATTCAAAGGTTTTCCAAGCTTGAGCTTAATCATAATATAGAGGATGACCTAGCTAATAATATTGACCATCTATTAGATTATTACACAAAAAATGGTAATGTTTTAATAGGAGACATCTATTTAGAAACAACAAGACTACCTGAATTAAAAAACAGCTGGGATGATTTAAAGGCACTATTAAATGATTACCATAGTACACCTTCTGAGGAAAACAAACTTAAGGTGATAGAGGAGAGCGAAAAATGTTGGGAACTTTCCAATAATATTGTTTCAAAGAGTCAGTATGCATCAGAGAAAAAAATATCTAGAATTAGATTTCTAACAATTAGCTTTGCATTAGACCTCTTTATTATTTTAGCCTTATCATTTATATCAAAAAACTATGTTCGTGACAATTTGGAAATCGCAGTATTATATGATCCTTTGACAATGGCTTACAACAGAAAATATTTTACTGAAGCAATATCTCATGAAATAGAAAGAGCTAAAAGATCCAATAAACCCTTTTCGTTAATAATGCTAGATATAGACTTTTTCAAGAAAGTAAATGACACTTATGGACATAGTGTTGGTGACAATGTACTGAAGGAACTAGTATCTCTGTTACAGGATAAGACTAGGAAATATGATCTTGTTTCTCGTATAGGAGGCGAAGAGTTTACAATTATATTGCCAAATACAACAATTGACCTAGCATATACTCTAGGGGAAAGACTTCGTATAACAGTAGAGGAACATGATTTTATTGAAGATGATAAGATTACAATAAGCTTAGGTGTAACTCAATACAAGGATGAAGATACACTAGATCTTATTTTGAAAAGAGTAGACGATGCTTTGTATATGGCAAAAAACAATGGAAGAAATAGGTGCGAACAAGCTTAATCATATCTTTGTGAAATAATTTTAATATATTTTATATTTATAAAGAGCCATACCTTACTGAACCGACCCCCAATCCTTAGATTTTTGGTCTAACTTTTGGGGGTCACATCATATATAGGATATGGCTCTTTTGGTTTGAAAATTGATAAACCTAATTTACTCAAATATCCCAAGTATAAATATGCCTATCATAACTGCAGCAATGACTATATATTGCATATATGATAGTTTTTCCTTAAGAAATATTCTTCCTAGGATTACTGAAACTATACTATAGGATGCAATCATTGGTGCAACCACTACAGAGTTTGTATCTAATGCATAAACATAGAAAAACTGTCCTGCAGTCTCAAATATTGCGGCCAAAGCCCTATCCTTTTCTCTAAAAATTTCAATTTTTTCTTTCTTAATAACTAAAATATAAATAAGTGCTAGAATCCCACAAAAAAGAAATGTTAGTTCATATGAAATTAGAGCTTCTTCAGGACTCATGAGATTGCTTAAATAAACATCATCAAGAAAAGTTCCTAAGGCATCTATTATAGCATAGAGTATTGGAAATATAAGCGCTAATGCACCTAGCTTATATTTCCTATCGATAATTATTTTATTTAATTTAGCCTCCTCTTCAGCTAGCTTCCTTTGAATAATAGAAATAGATATAAGACCTAGGGTAATCATTGAAACACCAACAAGCTGCCATGCATTCATTGTTTTCCCCAATACTATAAATGCAAGTATGCCGGCTATTGCTCCTGACGTATTGCTTACAGGTGAGTTAATTGAAACCTCAAGATATCTAAGTCCTACATAGCCTAAGACCATTGATAAAATATACATAGATGAAACTGGTAAGTATTTTAGGATGTTAAGTAAATCGAACTGCCAATTCATTTTATTTAGTTCAAACATGGCCTGTATTCCCATAAATATGGCTACCATGATAACTATTCTTAAATGACTGTATCTGTCCTTAGGATCAGTTCCCTTCTTATAAAAAAGGTCTGCTATCCCCCAAAAAAGTATTGTAAACACTGCAGAAATATACCAAGAAAAATTCATAGATTACCTCCTCAAAAAAATAGGTTTCGCAATATAATTGTAGAGGCATTCCCTTGCCTTGTCAATAAAATAAATTCCATAAATTTTTATTTTATCAATGAAAGAACATCTCTCATATATGGTTCATAAAATAAGATATGACCATGAAAGGAGTGAGCAAATGAACTATTATAGTCCCTACCCATGCCCTTACTACAATACTGTCCCCATGTATGACCCTAATGCCCATAGTGCTTATGATGTGTATCTATATCCTTTTTGGGGCAAGACGCCTATGTACAAGCCAAATCATTGGCCTAGGTATATGGAGTTAAAGGATTATGGACCTGATCCATTAGTGATTAATATTGAAGATGCTACAAAAGAAAACAATACCTTCCGCACAGCTTTGTGGACAGGAAAGTATTTACAGCTTACATTGATGAGCATAGATGTTGGAGATAACATAGGTTTAGAGATGCATAGTGACCTTGATCAATTTATACGAATTGAAGAGGGGCAGGGCATTGTTAGAATGGGAGATGAAAGAAATAATTTGAATTTTCAAGCAAGAATCTATGATGACTTTGTGATTTTTATACCTGCTGGCAAGTGGCACAATCTAATCAATACTGGGAATAAGCCAATTAAATTATATTCTATTTATGCCCCACCAGCACATCCCCATGGTACTGTTCATAGAACTAAGGCAGATGCTGAAGAAAATCACCATTAATACTAAATAGTATATAGAGCAATAAGCACAGGTAAAAGCAGCCTTTTATCTTATGACAAATTAAGATAAAAGGCTGCTTTTTTATACTATTTATCTCTTACCTTTACCTTTCTTGAAATCCTCCTCAATACGACCCTTCCAATTTTCTGTTATAGCTTGGCTAGCACGCAAACAACTTACTGTATCACTGATCACTTCATAATTAAGTAATGTGCCTTCACTATCTGGATTATAATTAACTGCTCTGTCTTTTCCAATACCAAAGCGTTCTGCAGTACTAATGGCATCAATGTTTGCGCCAAGAAAAATAAACTCCCATCCGTACTTGCTCTTTTGATGCTCTATCATCTGACGAACCTTTTCATAGCTAAATTCCCTGCTGGCATTTTCCATGCCATCAGTAGTTATTATGAACATAATATGTTCAGCACGCTGATCTTCCTTTGTATGCTTTTGTACGTTTCCTATTTTGTTAATGGTATTTCCCACTGCATCTAATAATGCAGTGCTACCCCTTACAAAATACTCCTTATCTGTTAAAGGTGATATTCCTCGAAGGTTAATACGATCATGCAATAATTCATACCTGTCATCAAACAATACAGTAGTAATTATTGCCTCACCAGACTCCTTTTGTTGCTTTTTTAGCATGGAATTGTAGCCACCTATGGTGTCACTTTCAAGACCACTCATTGAACCGCTTCGGTCTAAAATAAATATTAGTTCTGTTAAATTTTTTTTCATATTGTTATCCTCCAATCATTTATTCTGATTTAAGAATAACATTTCCTGAATGTAGATAGGTCGCATGGCGGGCGACAAATTATTTATATGATCCGCAAGTATGCACTTAGGCTATATGCCCAATAAATTTTGTTCAAAAGCAAATAAGGCCTCATTTATTTCAAAAATATTATAGTTTCCATCCTCAATAAAATATTCTATGATAATATCAAATTTGCTGCTATTGGAAAGAGCAAAACCCGCCTTTAGAAGCAGATCTTTTGTTTCATCAAGGTTTAATTCTAAAGCAATTGCAAAAGCTATGGCAGTTGGCTTACTAGGCTTATAGCTTAAATTATTACGAATTTTAGAAAAAAGTTTTCTGTCTATGTTAGCCCTTTTATAGGCTTCTGCATCTGTCATTCCTTTTTCATCAATTAAACGCATTAGCATTTGTGAGAAAGTTTCATCCATATTCTTGACCACATCATGTAGGCTTCTTTTTTGTTTTTTTACTAGTGGAGAAGCCTCTACTGAAAAAGAAACAGTGTTACTTGAATAGTCTTGTTTTTCCTCTTCAAATCTATATTCACGTTGAATGTGATGCTCTTCTATATAACGATCGTCTATGTATTGAGTAATTGATGAAAATAATTTTTCTGACAGCATAAATGCAGTCTTATCGTAAATAACAAGATATACGGTCATCTCATTCTTTAATAAAAAATCTCCAATAGCTGAAATCGCCGCTTTTAATGCTTTATCCTTTGGATATCCAAATGCACCTGCAGATATGAGAGGGAATGCAATAGTCTCGAGATTATACTCTTTTGCTAAAGTAAGTGAGTTTTTATAGCAATCCCTTAGTAATTGTTCTTCATTGCTATTACCATCATTCCAAACAGGTCCTACAGTATGGATTACATATTTGGCAGGCAACTTGTACCCCTTTGTTATTTTAGCTTGCCCAGTCTTGCAGCCCCCAAGAGTTCTACACTCAACAAGCAGTTCAGGTCCTGCAGCACGATGAATTGCACCATCGACTCCTCCTCCCCCGAGCAAGGATGAATTTGCTGCATTGACAATTGCATCAGCATGAACCTTGGTTATATCGTTTCTGATAATTTCAAATGGCATAAGGCACCTCCTCATTTTAATCTAATCCTTATGTGAAGTTTGCTAGATAGATAATTTTAGATTAATTCTATCATAACTACTCAGAGAAAAAACGAAAAATAAAAAACAAAAGACTTTCGAACAGCAATTAGCTTTCTAAAATCTTCTGTCTTATATTTCTTCTTCTGTCTTATCCTTTCCTATCATGCCCCATCCGTTGTATACCAAATAGAAGGCAACTATGATACACCCTAAGGCATCTATATACTTGGTTACAGGATGATGTGGTGCGACAGCTACTGAGGTTAGCGCTATAACAACACATAAATCAACACAAGACTTGGCTCTATACAGCTTTTGTTGTCCTGCTATGACAGGGTCAAAGTCCTCGTCTAGCATATTACTATAACGCCACCAGAACCACGAATTTGTCAATAGTCCTAAAAAAGCTACAATAAGACCTATGATCACATTCCCGCTTGCCTCATAGACAAACAAGCGGGCTACTCCTACAACAAACATGGCAAGCCCAGAACAGAACATTGCTCCTATAACAGTCCAATTTGCTATCCCTTCCATACATGAACGATATGTTTCATCAGATACTGTATTTCGCTGAAGTTTACGATAAATCCACCAGGAAACAAATAAAGCCACCAATTCTGCACTACGCCTTAAAAAATCTGCTATTTGTGTTGCAGAAAGACTCACAATAGCAGGAATACCTGTTACAATAGGTCCCGGCGCACTGAGCAGAAGTGAAGTCAACATTGTCTTCTCGCCTTTTGAGGATTGCTTTTTATTTATATCAGCCATGCTATACCCCCATATAAGAAAACAGCATTATAAGTGAGAATATTGGGACTGCTGTTGCAAAGGGCACAGTAATAGTATCTAAACCATTATTTGATATTAACTCTACCACAGCACAAATTGGTGCCACAAGCAATGCGCCTATTAGACATAAATACCAAGCTAATGAGGAATGAACCAAAAGACTAACAAATATTACCATTGCCGAAACAATATACATGGCAATAGTACCTTCTCTTGTTTTATTTCCTGTCACTAACCGGTGGCTAATAGGATTACGTCCAAAGGCTTTCCCAACCAATGCAGCTGCAGCATCTCCGTATCCCCATGCCATAACTGAAACTATAATAATATACTTCCACTCTTCTCCTTGCCATCCCCAAAACACGGCAATGAGTACTGCCATCATTAAGAAAACTATTATTAAACTGGATTTAATCTCACCGTTTTTTCGCTGCACTAATATTTCCATTATTCTAGGAAATCTTTCTATATATGCTATTACTGGATACAAAATCAGTGCAAAAACTATTGTAGTAAGCATTGCTAAATACCATGTGTCAAATGCATAAAGAAGCACTAACACCGACATAATACATGCCATATGAAGAAGTTTTCTAAACAATTCTTTTGGTGGTTTTAGGTAAGTTCTAAAGAGTAGCAGCAATGAAGCTGCAATTAAGTAGTATCCGAAAAAAATTCCTAATCCAACAAAAAATTCACCCAGCATCTATATTCACCCCTCTAAAAATTAGAACTAAGAACTCTCTTCTTTCAAGCCTTGCTACCTCTTATACTCTAGTATAAATTAATTATGGATGCAGGGCAAGTAGCGTCAGTAAAATTAAGAGGGAATATAGAAAACTTTCATCTGTTAGTTGTCCAGGCAATAGAGTTTCGCCCACTGCAACAAAAATACCAAGCTGACCTCCTAGTCTAATAAGTCCACTCTTAGGCGAAGGGAGAAGCAAAAGTGGCTTATACCTAGTCCGTTTTTGGCTAGATATGAGCCACTTGTATGCTATTAATGTCTATTCAGTGAACTTACTCTTGTAGTCTGTATTTCAATGCGTTTGTCTTATCAACAAGAGGTAGAGTCGCTCCCTCCTCACCAATTAATAGATATTCCCCCATGTCGTCTCTTCCGTAAACAAAAGGCGATGAGGCATCAGCAATGGTTTCTGGTTCACTCCAGGTCTTACCGCCGTCCTTGCTTTCTTCTACGGTTCTATTGGTTAATGTGAGAACACCATCCTCTATGCTATAATTGCCTGTAAAATACATTACGTCTGACCATATTACAATCACCCTATAACTACCATCAGTATTAAAGGTATATAGCTGTCCCAAGCCAGATGCACCACCTTCATACTTTCCTGTGTCAGGATTAAAGTCTCCACCAGTTAGATTGCCCAACACCCAAGATCCAACTACTGAATCTTTCCCTGTTTCCTGTTCTGATACCAAGCTTTCTATTTCTTCTTCTAGTTCTATACTTTCTGCTTCCTCTTCTAGTGCTATACTTTCTGCTTCCTCTTCTAGTGCTATACTTTCTGCTTCCTCTTCTAGTGCTATGCTTTCTGCTTCCTCTTCTAGTGCTATGCTTTCTGCTTCCTCTTCTACCATCGAATCTTCTGGGGATGTCTCTGCGGAAGGCTCGCTTTCTTCTGGTACACTTTCTTGAAGTTTAGCTACTTCTTGAACCTGCTTTGACTGCTCTAGTTCAATGTTCTCTAAATCAGGAGTCCGTGTGTCCTTCCTACAGCCTACTAAAAGCAGTATGGCCAGCAAGAGTGGAAAAATCCTTAATAACAGTTCCTTCATGATTATTCACCTCTTTTTACAATTTCTAAAATAATGTCTAACTTCTTTCAGCTTCATCTATAGTAATACATTGGTGAATTATTCCATTAGATATACTTCAATCCTAGATAGGTAGAAAAGTGATGGATTTTGTTCTGGTTTTGTACTCCCCATAAGATTGAAGCTCGCCCTCCGTTCCCTACCGTCATCATATTTTAATATTAAAGTGAAGTTCTTGATTTCATAAGTTCCTTGACCAGGAGCAATTTCTTTTTTACTAATGCTACGTCCGTCACCCTTATCATCTTCCGTTAAAATAAAGATGGTATCTAAAATATTTTCATTCAAAAGGCCTTCATCAACAAATTTGCCTTCCTTAGTAAATCGGATTATAGGCTTTTCATCTCCTGGAAATTCTAAAGCTTCC
>Ga0265293_10001042_pt1 | contig 62562 bp, 79 predicted proteins | sample Munlanlewell138R_FD_192505 | JGI IMG/M metagenome (GOLD analysis project Ga0265293, IMG submission 192505) | Leachate microbial communities from a municipal landfill in Southern Ontario, Canada - Leachate well 138R | ecosystem: Engineered > Solid waste > Landfill > Unclassified | place: Canada...
CTTCTTCTAAATAATTTTTTTTTGATTGTATCATAATATGTTATTTATATTTTTAATATGTTATTTATGTTATTTATATATTAAATGATTGATATATGATTCGTTAAGTATGAAATTTATACTTTACGTATGATTTTTCATTCAAAAATGGTGGGAAAATCATTTAAAACCAAGTTCTGATAATCTTTCATCTGCGGTTGGTTTACCATCTAATTTTTCATCAACATACTTTTTTGCAAGACTTTCATAATTCAGAACGCACATTACGAGAAATCTATCATTAACAACTTCCTCTTTCTTGTAGTAATTATCCGAATCCATGCAATTAACGATTATTGTATGCCATCGCTCACCATCAATTCTTTTTTCAACTTTTGTGTTTAATTCAACTTTGATGTTGAAATTATATCCCCTATATTCAAATTGTTTATCCATAAAATTATTTTTAATAAAACAAATATACGAAAATTTTATTTACTATGCAAGTAATTACCAATCAGTTTTATTATATTTAATTACAATATTTTATAGTTTTTACTATACATATCGATATGTTACTAATATCTATAATAATTTGTGATACCATCAGTATTATTATAAATATAACACCATTTCTCCCCATTTGTTAATTTTTCGCTAATCATTACTATATATTTTAAGTTTATATTATTAAATGTGAGAATAATATAGTACCATCCGTATTATGAACAATTACATTATCACTTATTTGCCTTGCGTGGTAATATGCTTCTTCCCTATATTGACATATTTTTAGTGCTTTATTAGATTTACTTTTTACAATAGCAAACCTTTTTCCGCGTGAAATAATATGAAGAATAGTATCTTTATCCATTATTATTTTAAATTAAATCATTAAATATATGATTATGTTTAATTTGAGTAATATCATCAAATATATAAACATTATTAAACTCTAAATCAAACCTTTCTTTACCAACAATATTAATTAAACCATCTATATTTCTTTTATCGTTCACGTTAAGAAAATAATCACTATCTATTAAATTTGTATCGGTATCTGTTAAAAAATTATGGTATAATTCATATACTTCAGTCAATAGTTCATCACTTAACTTTTTATCATATTGTTTTAGTAAACTAGTGAATGATATGTTTAATTTTTTACTTTTCTTAACAAAATCAAAAACAGATTTTTTGTATTGCTTATCGGGGGTAGAAAATATATAAAGATTTTCTGGTTGAAGAACTTGAATTAATTTATATATTTCATCTTTATTTTTAAAAAACATATATTCATCCAATATTATATTTTTAAATTTTCTTCCACGTATAAATATATCAAATTTATGTGTGGATATAATATTTTCATTATCACCACGTAATATTCTTTTGATATGTTTTACTAAATCATTATTACACACAACAAAAAGTGTATTATCCGGGTCTTTAACATATTCGTAAATGGCTTTAGATGTTTTACCAGATTGTCTTGGTTGCATTAAAAATATTTTATTCATAATTTTACTTTTTACTTGTTACATGATAGCATCTACATTCATCACAAAAATATAATCTAATTTCTTTTCGATTAAAATTCTTTTGAGTTTGTTTGTTTGAATTAGCAATTAATAACATTGCTTCTATCTTATCAAATTTTTTCTTATTACATTTTTTGATTTCATTATTATTTCGTATATATCTATATGGGCTAAAACTCATAATTTTACTTTATTAAATGGTCACAATTATTAATCCAATCCACGTTTATGAGCTATATTCCTACGTTTAATTAAATCAATTGTATATTTTTCACGTTCCTTTTCATTCATATATAACATTGATTCAGCATCAAGATTAAGTGAACTATGAAATTCATCCTTTCTAACCCAAAGTTTTGACCATATTCTATTTTTTATTAGTTTTATATTCCACATTAAATTAATCATTTTTAATTCTAAAATTATACCACTCTATGAATTCACAAACACCCTCATATACAGCTAATAATTTACTATCGAAACGTTTTTTAAAACTCATATCGTTAATTGTAAAAGACGGGTCTAATTCACAATCAAAGTATATCCAACATGTACCACCGGCTATTTCAACTATTGGGTGGTAATAATTATACCGTAATTCCCCATCCATATCCCAAGAATAAGCGAATTTTGAACAATCCGTATTTTCAATCTTCTCAACAACACCCATGATTAATTCCCATGATTCACTATATTTAAGGTCCCTTAATGGTATTTCTTTTTCACCGAATATAATTTTTTCATTTTCGGTTAATTCACCACCCATAAACTCAGCTATTAATATATCTTTAATTATTTTCATATTAAATCATTTTCATATTAAATTATTCTAAACTAAAAAACATTAATTCATCACATACAACAAAATTAACGCACTCATATCTTTGTTTTTGAAAACAATGAAAATGCCCATACCCCCAATATTTTATTATATTATTACTTTCCAATACTTTAAATATTTTATCCATAACTTCTCTCTCTTCAATAATATCCTTTTCAAGATTACTATCTTCTAATAACCAATATTCAATACCACTCTTATCTTGTGGATAACAAAAGCTTGGTGCCGTATGTGTTATAACGTAATCAATATTAATATTGGTATTAACTTCCTTTAATTTATTTTCATCAAAAACACATTTTTCATTCGGCCAATACGTTTTTTCATAAACTCTACGCATTCTATCAATTGATGTACCACCACCGATAAATATTATATTACCTAATGGTGTATTTATTACTTCATAGTCAGATACGAATTTTATATTACTTAATTTATTTAATTTATCAGCATATTCCCCATTAAAATATTTTGGGTCATCATGATTACCCCTAACAAAAAAGCATAAATTATTTTTGTTTTTTAATTGTTTAGATATTTTAGTAAATTCCGTTAAATAATAATTAAATTTATGAAACCCCATACCAATATCACCAGCACAACAAATTATAGAATTTTCTATTTTATAATTTTTAATCTTATAAGAAAACTCACCAAATTTACCGTGTATATCACCACACATTATTATTTGTTGAATGTTATCCATATTATATAATTGTTTTTATTGAATCATAGGTTAATTTATCCCAATTATCTATAATAATTTCTAATTTTTCAATATCATTTAATGTTTTATTAGGGGGTTTTATTTCATCTAACTCGTATTCTAATTTATATAATTCTCGTGTTAAATCCTCAATTTCTTTATCAAAATCCCTTTCATTATCATCAATTATTTGATTTAAGTTATAAATTTCACCATCTAATGATTCAATTTCCTTTAATAAATGATTAATTGTTGTAATATTAGCATCCATACAACGTTCTATGCATATACTCTTAAGTTCTTGAAATGGTAAATTCTTTTCCTCATCAGAAGAAATGAATTGTTCCCAGTTAGCGGCTTGTGTTAATGCATTCTTAAATAACGTATAACTAAAATCTTCTTCCATAACTATTATAATAAATTGTTAATGCAAATATATATATAATATTTTTAATATTCAAGGATAAATGATAATATTTATAATTATAACTATATAATATGAATAAAAGGTATACTTTAAAGGAATTAATATTAGAATCACCAGATTCAATAATATTATCCGATGATAAAAAATTAACATATCGTGATGATGATGCGTATGCGTTTGGGTATTATAAAGATAAAATGTATGTTGGTAAACCTGGTGCACATCATGGATACTTATACGTCCCAAATATAAGAAAAGATAATCCAAGTGTTTATTACAATGGGCAAACCAGAGATGTTTTTGACATGCCTGGTCGTGTATGGATGAATCAGAAAATTATTAGTTTTTGGTATCACCCAAGTGTTCAAGAATTAAATAAAGTATTAAAAGACCTAACTATCGCATTTAAAGAAACAAATGGGATTGACTATGATTTTATTAATAATAAATCTAAATTTGGAATTGAAGTTATAAATACCGATGGTTTGGATATTCCAGATGATGACCCAGATTTTGGTGTTTATTATGGTAAAAGTAAGATAATACCAATAAGTGATTATACCGGTAGTGGACGTTGGAGTGATGATGAATTAAAGCGCAGTCACACAGATGTCGGTAGTGGTGGAAAAGAGGTGAAACCTGGTTGGGGGAGTTTGAAAAGACCCGATAATCCCGATAGTACTGAGGCTGAAAGAAGATTCTCAATGGGTGAAGCATTAGATAATATATTAAATAAGGAATTGTGAAAAGAATAATATTTACATTATTAATACTAATTAATTCTTATTATTGTAAATCACAATATATAGTTACATCTAATACGGGTTATAGTGTTATATTAAAAATAAATATGATAGATATAATTAAACCAACTACCTGTCAGTGGGGTTATAATTATAACATATTATTAGAATACGATATACAATTTGTTGGTGATAATATACCAAGTGGATTGTGGATATTGCAGGGGGTTTTTAATTGTGGTGATGATTTTATGTTTTTTGATTTACCGAATAATGGCGGTGTTGGTACCATAGCCACATCAAGTAATCCATGGAGAGGATTAAATGATTGTAATTCATTAAATTTAGAATCGTTAAATTGTGGTGAAATTAATTTAATAATTCTTGGGCCAGGTATAGATACTGATACTGTGAAATTACCAATAGAATTAATATCATTTGATGGTACTTATAATAAAGATGACGAGGTTATATATATTAAATGGGTAACAATTAGTGAAAATAATAATGAATATTTTGATTTATTAAAATCATCTGATGGTATTAACTTTGAAAAAATATTTAGTGTTCCTGGACAATATAAAAGTAATGAATTAATTACCTATTCATATATTGATTATGAAATAGAATATGAAAAAAATTATTATAAATTAAACCAATTCGATTTTGATGGTAAGTATAATGAATCTAAAATAATTGTGGTTGAAACAGATGTAAAGAGTTGTCACGTAGATATAAATAAAGATTGGATTTCGATAAAAACTATGGATGAATCTTTAGAATATACTATTAGTATTATAGATTATACTGGTAAGATAATTTTTACTAAACCATATTGTGGTTATAATAACATTAAATTAAATAATAATCTAAGTAGTGGTATGTATATAATATTGGTTGAGTGTGATGATTATATTACTTTAAAAAAATTTATTATTGATTAATTTTTTCATTAACCATACTTAATACAGTATTTTTAATATCATCATTTGTTAATAGAAATTTTGTACTACCGGATAGTATATTATACCACGATGCCGGGCAAATGCAGTTAAGTATTCCATTATTATTTTTTACATCTATACCAGCTATAAGGTTACCACTATCTTTGAATAGCATTGGAATATATTTAAATAACGTTGGTAGAGAATCTTTTGCTTTAATTACCTTTTGGTCAATAATATTAACCTTTTCTGTAAAAGATTCATCCTTACTTGGTACATAAATTAAATTGGTAAAATCGAAATCGTTAATCTCATTTATAATTAATTTTTTATCCAATTTTCTAACCTTTTCATCATTTCTTTTTGCTGAGCCAAAAAATTCTTTAATGCGTTCTTCATTATGCCTATGTTCTGTTAATATATTTACCCTGACCATATTTTTTTTCTTATCTATTTTTCGCATATTACAATTTATATATTTATAAATATAAATAGATATTCCAAACAATTAATATTGGTTATTAATTTTTAACTATAGGGACATATAAGTTATACCCATTATTGATAGTCTTAAATTTAATGTGTCCTGGTTCCAATGTAATTATATCAATTATTTGTGTGGTAAGCCAAGTGTAATTGTAACCAATATTTAATATTGGTTCAAAATGTAAATCCATTACTAATGATGAACCAATAACCGGTGTTGTTAGAATATCTTTATAAGAACCATCTTCATTCCATAAAATAAATGATACATCATTAGATTCTTTATAAAAATTCTTGTCATCAACCTTATATAAGATATTATTACTATTTAATTTAGAGCATATATTACAAACAGACTTATTATAAATAATCTCATCTAATTTAGGTTTATGAATAGTGTGTTTTTTACAATTACTACAATATATTTTACACATTTTTATAGATTTTCTTGTAAATTAGCTGCTTCATCAATTAAATATTGTTGTCTAATTTTAATATCTCGAATATTTGATAATATTTCACTAGATAAATTTATCCCACCATTAGTTGATTTAAGTTGAGAGATTTTATGGTCTAATTTATCATATTCCATAAGAAGTTGCTGGTATCGTTCTGCTTTATCCATAATTTCTATTATTATTTTCCTATTTTTTCATTAAAGTATTTAAAATTACTAATAATTAAATGAATTATCGGTATTTTTATGTGTACCGGTTCGTCAAAAACTTTTGGTACACCACTAATTCTACTTATTATTCTATAATCTAATGACACGAATTCATTATCATAGTCAAAATTAGATATTTCAAGAAAATCCCATTCTTTATCCAAATTATATTTATTTATGTCATTATCATCCAATTTTTTATCTAATTCAAATATGAAATTTCTAACACATTTTTGTATATCATCGGAAAATAATTGGTTTAAATATTTTTTATCCATTTTTACGTTAATTTTAATATGTTATTATTAAATATACATTAAGCTAATTTAAAATCTTTTAAATAGTTTCTGAGAAAAACATTTCTATCACCACCTAAAAGTTGTGACCATTGTTTATAGTGGGTACCAAAACATTCAACTAAACTATCAGTACCATACTTTGATTTATTATAATCGAATGTAAATGAAAAATTATCACCAATAACCCCCTTTAACCACACATCAAAATCCGGGTATTTAGTTCGATTATATACCCTTTCATCAACTAAAAAAACAAAGGAAGTTAATTGGTCACCCAAGTCTGGTTCATAGAATGGTGCTAATGTTATATCCATGTTTAACATAAGTGATAAGTTATTATTTAACGTACCCGGATTATTTGGATTTAGATTTGTTGTTCCACCATTAAGTATTATAAATGTTTTATCTACATTAGCCCATTGACTATATTCTGGTGTGTTTCCGTATTTTACACCATACTCAACAACAGCGTGACCAAATTGTATACCAGCGTGTATTGTCCCACATAATTGGTAATTAACGAATCCATACATTTTTAACTCTAAATTTCCCATAATTATAACTATATTTTTTAAAACTAAATTATATCCTATTTAATTAGAAATATTAACCAATAATACATTAAATTCATCATTAGATATTTCTAACCAATTTTCTATCTTATCTTTCACAATTTTACTAGTCATGATTTGATTAATCTCTATTTGAATTTCAAAATAACTCTCACCTGGTTTAAGTCCCAATATTAGATTTCTAGTAAATTCACTTTGTATTGATAACATGGTATTATTGTTTCGATTCTTAAAGAATTTATAATTTTGAACCATTATTTAATAACATTTATTGTATAATATTATTATATATTAATAATTCTTCTACTTTAACCCAATCAACGAAAACGTGTCCAAACTCTTCTTTTAATGGAATACCTAAACCAATATCGTCAATTATTAATTGTCCGTGTGGTTTGGGGCTTGTTGTCCACGAAAATTGTTCTGGGTTTTCATTTATACCAAACAATGGTATATCATTTTTTTTAAACCAATTAACCGCATCCGTTAAATAATTACCCGGTTTATTAACTATATCAATATTATCGCTAGTTGGGTTATTAACATCACTACGCATAGTAAATAAAATTAATCTATGCCCATTTTCAACCAATTTCTTTAATACTTTTTGAGCCCCAATGTCTTTACCAACATTTGGAAATTCATGTCTAACACAAGTACCGTCAAAATCTATTAATACTGTAATTTTATTTCTCATATTTTTAATTTATAACACAAAGATATAATATTATTTTGATTAATTCAAGTTGTATTAATTTTTTTTAATGAAAAAGTTGCATATATTAAATATTATTATTACTTTTGCGTAAATTAAAAATATTAATATGAGTAAAGAGATAGAACGAAAATTCCTAATTAGTGGTGAAAATATACCAATTTTACATGAACGAGGTTATCAAGATATTATGCAAGGTTACGCAATTAATTTTAGTCATAATTACATATACCGTTTAAGACAAATTTTATATAGTACTCATGATAAATTGGTTTTAGGTGATAGATATTATCAAACAATTAAGGGTGTTGGTCAAAAAATTAGAGATGAATTTGAAATAGAGTTATTTAAAAATCAATTTGATTATATGTGGAATTTATGTGAGAAACAATCATTGCATAAATTTAGATATATATTACCAAAATATGAAATGGAAAATAATTGTGATGGAGTAAAAGAAATCGCTTTAGATGTTTATAAGAATAAATTAAGTGGGTTATTTACCATAGAAATTGAATTCTTAACTGAAGAAGATTGTGATAAATATATCCCAGAAAAATGGTTTGGTGATGAAGTTACTTATGACGAAAAATATAGTAATTTTAATTTAGCGTTATCAAACAGTTCTATTGAAACTTTATAACAAAAAATTTATGAATAAATCGGAAATAAGACAAAAAGCAATTGAGTTCTTAGATAAAAGAACAAAGCAAAAAGAAAATTTAGTTATAAGTAGAAATGAAGCAGTAAGCGGTTTGGTTGATTTCTATGAAACATTACAATCTACCACTAAGATTAGACAAATTGCATTAGATTGGTGGAATGACGATGATGTAAATGTTATTACCAAAAATAGGTTAGCAAAAAAATATGGTTATGATTTAAAAACACATATTTTAACAGATTGTGAAATAGAAAAAATTTACAAAGAAGTAAAAGGTGTTTAGTCTAACACATTGGTATATGGTGAGCTTTGTTGCTTATATACTAATTACTAGTAATACAGATTATTAACAGATAAAGTTAAATAGAATGAAAAATATAATTAAAAAATTAGAACAAGTAGTTATAGAATCTACACCATTATTAGAAAAAATTGAAATTCGAGAAACTACTCACAAATATTTAGGGAAAAGAAATGAAACACATCTTAGTTTAAATATAAGTTTTGACGATGATAAATTAAGTTGGATTAACGTTGGATTTCAAAATGACGTAAACTATCAATTTACAATTACACTATCAAGATATGTTTGTGATGAATATTACAAAAGTGTACAATTTGGCTCTAATTTTTATGACCTTGAAGAAAAAGAGCAAATAAAACGAATGAATTATTTTTTAAAGAGATATTCAAAACTAGTTTCTCTTATGACTGACGATGAAAATATAGAGAGGAAAAAAGAACTATTGGCTAAACAAAAACAAATAGAGGCTGAGTTAGCACTATTATAGTGTTAACGTTAAATGCGTTTCATTAAAATACGTAACTATTAAATAATTATACGGTAAAATATAAGTTAAAAATTAAAATTACATTAATGGCGACTATCCTAGAAAAAGATATAACAAGAGAGAGTATCATAAAATATGATAATAGAGAGATACAAGTTACTTTAACGGCAGACCAAAAAATATCTATGAAACTTAAGGGTATGAAATCTGGTGTACTCACTATTAGTATAGAAGAACTATATAAAAAATTATTACCAGTTGAAAATAGTATCTCCGACAACAAAGTATCTGATACCGTTGTTCATGATAAAGTTATAAAACAAGAGAAAAATTACAATAATTCACCAATGATTAATTTATATAATCTTAGGTCATTAAGTGCTATAACTACTATGGAACTTAAAACTAAAACGTTATTTGAAAGTATAATACTTGAATTAATTAGGAATGAAAAAAATATTAAATATTAGATATTTATATATAAATTAATTATGTTAAGGGAGGATATTAGAAATAGTATACGTAAATATTTAACTGAACAAGATGATAATATTACCTATTACGAAGATATCGATGAGGATATGGTAAAAATATATGCAAAATTAAATAGTGAACTACCCATTTGCTAAAGACAAATGGGCTTCGGGTTTCACAGACTTGTGCTTTGTTGCCAAAGTCTTATTTAAGTCTCCACCCGTGTAATCGCCAGTTCCTGACGATATTATTTTTAAACCTTCTTTTAAGATATTTTGACTTGCATTTAAATCACGGTCTAATTTATGTCCGTTTTTACAAGTCCATTCTCTAATCGAAAGATTCAAGTCTTGATTTATATATCCACAAACATTACAAGTCTTTGAACTCGGATACCAACGATTAATCTTAACAACAGTCTTATTATTCCAATCTGCCTTGTATTCAACAAATCGAACAAAAGTACCCCAACTTGCATCAGCAATATGTTTGGATAGTTTTCTGTTTTTAATCATTCCTTTCACATTTAAGTCTTCAAGACATATTACATCGTAATTAGATACAATATCATTACTTACTTTATGCAATACATCTTGTCTTGTGTTTGTTATTTTCTCGTGAATATTAGCAACTTTAAGTTTTTGTTTTTCAAACCCATTACTACCTTTTGTTTTACGAGATAAGTGTTGTTGCGCTTTCTTTAATTTTCTTTCATATCTTTTTGTATATCTATTATTTTTGTATTTAATTCCATCAGAAGTGATGGCAAAATCTTTTAATCCTAAATCTATTCCAATTGATTTGTTAGTTTTTTTGCTTGGTGTATATTCCTGTTCAGTTAATACTGATACAAAATATTTACCTGTTGGTGTTTTAGATATTGTGAATTTACCAACTTCACCCTTTATTTCTCTATGAATATTTACTTTTATACCACTCTTAAATTTAGGTGGATATATTCTACCGTCAACTACTTTCGTGTGTTGTGGTACTGTAAATGTATTCTTATTCTTTTTTGACTTAAATTTTGGAAATTTAGCATTCCCACGAAAGAAATTCACATAAGCAGTATCTAAACTTCTTAAAGCAAATTGTAATGATTGGCTATTTACTTCTTTGAGCCAAGCAGTTTCTTCTTGTTTTTTTAATTCAGTTAAAGTTTTTGCTTGACCATAGTAATTATCAGTTTTTTTATCTGCTTGATACTGTTCCTTACGTTCATTCAAGAAGTGATTATATATGTAGCGAACACAACCAAAGTGCTTATCCAACAAGGTTTTCTGTTCCTTATTTGGTAATAACTCAAATTTATATGTTCTGTGTATTATCTTCACTCTATTATTAAATAGTCTAAACTTTTGTAAAAGTACATTATTTTATACGATTTATCAAGTTTTTTGTAAATTTATTTTAATTGATGCCGTATTTTGTTTAAATCATTCCGTCTTTGGTTGTAAATAATTTAAACAAAATACTACATTATGCAATCAAATTACATCAGTACAAATCGTTCAAAACACTACTTAAAATGTCATCTAATTTTAGTTACTAAGTATCGTAGAAATATCTTAGTTGGTCAGCTAAATGATGATTTAAAAGATATATTCACTTCTATAGCTGATAATTCAGATTTTGAAATAGAAGTCTTTGAATCAGATGTCAACCACATTCATTTTCTCATTCGTTACATACCACGCTTGTCTATTTCACAATTGGTTCGTAGATTAAAACAAGAATCTACACGTCAATTATGGTTATTACATCACACCACTTTACGTCATTACTATTGGTATCAGCGTTTACTTTGGTCAGATGGGTTCTTCGTTTGTTCTATTGGTGAAGCATCACCAGAAACAATTCGTCAATATATACTTTCACAAGGTTAGTGGTCGCTTACATCCCACACACGTTCCGATGGGTGGGTTTTACGCTCCGTTCTATAAATGCAAGTATAAATATACTCAATCGATTCGTCATGGGAACTTACGGTTCTCATTACAAACAAGATAATTTAGGTGAACCTAGTTTTACTTAGATTTTTTTTGAACGGTTTAGTGGGTTAAATATTAGTGATTTGGTTAAATTTTATAAGAAATTTGGCTTTAAAGTATTATTAAATCAGGGGCATAACGTTTTAATGGGATTGGTTTTTAAATAGATTTTTGACATTTCCTTATAATAAATAATTTTCTAAATTTTTCTCTTGGTATTAAGTAACCGGTTGATTTTGAATCGATATCACCGCCAATACCGGATATAAAATTATTATTATTAATTAATTCCCGCAATTTATTAGTTTTGATATACCATATTTCACCAAAATGTACAAAATATGTTACAAACCAATCAGCTTCAGTTACAGTAATTCCTGAGTCTTTACCCCTACATTTATATTCAACGAACATATTTCCAGTATCATAACCCGGTGATACATAAACATCGGTTTTTACCTCATATTTAATATTTCTATCATAATAATTAACTAATAAATCAAATTTGTTATCTTTGTTGTTACTTATTAGTTTAGCACCAGATGATATCAAATCATTTAAAACAACCATTTCACCTTTTTCACCAAGTTTAATATCTTTTTTAAAGTTTAAATCAGCCATTTTCTTAAATTTAGTTAAATATACGTAATATAACTACCTATTTCAAGTTGGTATTAAAAATAATTGTAAAATAATTTGGTAAATTAATTCACATTAACTATATTTGTATATTAAAAAATATTAGTATGAAAACAATTTTATCATCAATATTATTTTTAGCACTAATCGTATCTTGTGAGAAAGATAATACATATATGATTTATGGTAAGTGGGTTATAGAAAGTGGACAAATATATGTTGAGGATAAGGATAATTACCGAGTTCCGTTTCAAACATACCACTATTTTGGATATAGTGACAGCGGTAACTTTATTAGTAAATCATGTCTTCGTGGTAATGACCAACCAGTATACCCATTTGATATTATAATTAAAGATACCACAACATGGACTTTCATTGATGATAAATTTATAGTAAATGATATCGATACATTACGCTTAATACTTAATGGTAATCAAAGCATGTATAATTTTGAGAATATAAATGGTGAAATGATATATTATGATTATTCCGGTAAAATATCTGATGGTTACATACCATTTACATATGAATTAAATGATGGGTGTAATAAATTAAATATTCAAATATATGAAATGACTAATACACCATTTTTATTTATTAATAGTAAATTAACCTTTAAAAGAGTGGAATGATGAAAAAAATTATTTTATTATTTAGTTTATTTACGGTTCTTATGATTTCATGTGAAAAAGATGAATTGTATGTTGATTGTGGTGTATACCCGTACAACCATCAAGATGTAACTACTACATCATTATATGGTACAACATGGGTATTAACCAAGTTTGTTAAGGGGTTTATGACTGAATCACCAATGGATACGGTAATATTTTTAACAAAAACATATATTTTAAATGGTATTGAAAGTGATTATTATACATATTCTTTGTATAGTACTATGGAGATAGGTAATCCAGTTAATTTAACAATGTTGGGGTTTTCACCGTTTGGTGATAATGGTGCGTGGTCCGCAACTATTACTAGAACGTTTATTGAAGAGGGTGAAATTAATGTGTGTGAATTTGAAAACATTTATGGTAGTAAAAATTCATCCGTGGTTAAAGCTAATTTTAGTAAAATTAATTAATATTAATTTAATATCGGCTAATATATTTTTCTATTAATGGTTTCACCTTAATTTGTTTCAACCCCAAAACTAGTGAAACATCACTAACAATATGGTCTATTATCTTATAATGATTACTTTTCTCCTTTAGTGGTATTTTTAAACTAGTGTGGGTTGAATAGTTTATAAGTTCAATACCACGTTTAAATTTATTTTTAAATTTAATTTTAGTTATTGGATAATGTCTATTTAAATACTTAACTATTAATTTTATTTCGTTTTCTGACATTTAAATAATTTATAATTTCATTGCTTATTAAAAATAAATAACGTATATTTGTATATAAATATTTCTTAACTATGCTTAATAACTCATTAACGATTAGGTTAGAATTACATACATGTCATAAAGCATTAATATATTATGATAAATACACTGATTTTACCTCATTTAATATGTTTTGTGAATATATACATAATATTATCATAAATACTAATAATAAATTACTACCAAATTATATAAAGAAAGTAATATATTATATTGTTGATGAAATACAATTAATTTTTGGGTTTAAAGAACTTGAAATTCTTGAAGTGGTTATTAATTTTTTTCAAGAAAAACTATGGGGTGAATATACTCCACTTATAATACCGCTAAAGAGTGTGTATGATGGTTTATAATAATAACAATAATAATAAATAACTGTATGATTAATTTAAATGATGAAAATTACGAAAATCTATTGAAAAGTGATAAACTACTTATAGTTGATTTTTATGCTGGATGGTGCGGTCCATGCAAAGCAATTGGCCCAATATTAGAAAAATTAGAGAAAGAAATTTTGGATTGTGATTTTGCTAAGGTTGATGTTGATGAAGCTCTAATGGTTACTTCTAAATATAAAATAAGAACGATTCCAACCATATTATTTATAAGAAATGGTGACGTTATTGATACATTAATTGGGGCTCATCCGGAAAATAAAATACGTGATAAGATTATTGAATTCAATAACTAAATAATTATTACAATATTAAAATCATTTAACCTAACTATTTAGTTAGGTTTTTTGTTTATCATTAATATTTATAATAAAAAATATGTTATGTATAAACGAAAGATTAAAATAAATGAACGACAACTATCTTTAATAACTAGATTAATTAAAGAAGATAGTATTAATAATCGTCGTATTATTGAACCAATTGTTAAATACTTAGATACATATTATGAACCAAGTAAGGGTACCTATAAAGAGAGTGGTGAATACCATGATACACCAATGATATTAAATAAGGTTGATGATGAATTAATTACTCCGAAGAATTTATTACGCCATCTAAAAGATAAATTTGAATTGGGTGGAGAATTTCTAGGGCAAATAATAAGGGATTGGTATGATGGTAAACTTGATGGTAATTTTATGTTAACTCAAACAGTTGGACCGACTGAATAAAACTTTACTAGTTTTTACTTCAAATTAAACCAATATATAATTTAATTAATAGTTAATTAAACTTGTTTTATATTATTTTTTTTTGTAAATTAGATAATTAATTTAATTGTAAAAATGAAGGATAGTATAAGTAATAGATTAGTATTTCTAGCCGAACAATTTAATATATTTACCGTAGATGAGGTGGATATATTCATTGGTGAGGCAGAACTTGATGATGTGAACATATCTTTAATTAATGGTAGGTCTGGTACTATATTGGCTATAATTAAAAGTACATTAATTAATAGTGAAAAAAATAGATATAGAACAACAATACATATATCCGATAACCTATTTGCTAATATGGTTAACGCTGACCCAACAGAAAATAAGGAATATTTGCAATGGATGTTAACTATATTTAGAAACATGGTTAAGGAACCAAAAACAAGGGAAAAAGCAATACAATTCGCTGAAGAAGATTTAAAATTAGCTAATAAGTATTTAAATTTATTTTCTAAAAATAAAAAAAAGAAAAGATTTAAAGAATTATGTGAGAGTGGGTTCGGTATACCTAAAACTGACCCAACCAATATAAATCAATATAGTTCTTTGTCACAATTATTTGACGCTGTTGACCCATTTATAGAGAGAGAGCCATCAACATTGGAAAGAGCAATACAAAGATTTGTTGATTGTGGTCAAGGTAAAATAGGTTTTAGGGATAGAAAATGGACCGTATATATACCACTCACTAAGTCAGCCAATTGTGTTATGGAACAATTCGCATCATGGTGTACGGCGCAACCAAATTCTGGTATGTTTAAAACATATACCCAAAATTATAAATTACCTAATGGTTCTAAATCAAACATTTATATTATAATAAATAATGATTTATTTAATGGTAAGACCGATGAGTGTTATCAAATTCATTTCGAAAGTAAACAAATTAGGGGTAGAACTAATGGTGATAATATAAATATATATGAACCGGTTTTATCTAAAAGTGAGGGTATTAAGGAGTATTTTAAAAATGAACTGTTAAATTTATCTAAGTTATGTAAAGAAAAATCTTCAAATATATATATGGATTATTTAGTATCGTTTGGGTTTAGTGAGGTTAGATTTGAAGTAATTAAAGATGATGTTCCAATAATTAAGTTTATTAATACTGATATACCAGTATTACCAGATATAAGTCGATTTAAAGACTTAGATGAACTTATATTAGTAAATACTAATTTATATGAAATTGATAAATCAATAGGTACTTTAAGTAATCTAGTATTATTATCGGTTCCAAATAATAAATTAAAAGAATTACCAAAAGAAATTGGTAATTTGAAGAAATTAGAAATTATTAATATTATGGGAAATAATATTACGAATATACCGGATGAGATTAAGTTCTTAGATAAATCATGTGGTGGTAATTTATATCGTATATCAATTGATAGTAATAATATTGGTAGGGTTACTTATAATAGGCTTAAAGAATTGCTACCAAATACCATAATTGATTGTAATTAAATCACATTAGAATATTTTGTAGTAAATTATATTGGTAATATTATTAATTTATTAAAATTAATAAGATTTTTACTTTTTTAAAAGTATTTATATAATAAAAAGCATATAATATTTTAAAAATATTTATTAAAAATGAAGAAAAAAGCTGAAACACAAAGTAAAGTTGTTAGAATTAAAGAAAATGATTTAGTAACACTAATCGAGGGTATTGTTAATGACACCGTTGCCAAAAAGAAGTCACAGTGGATTTCTGAAAACAAAAAAGCTAATACGGTTAAAATGACGGGTAAATCTTTAGAGGATACGATTAATAAAATCGTTGAACAAAGACTATCTAAAAAATAATATTAACTTCTAATATATAGTAAATTAGCTTGTGATGTTTATTCGTCACAAGCTATTATTATATAATAATATTTGAAATTAATAGTAAATTTATTGTAATTTTCCTAAAAATACTGTATATTTGGTTATATTAAAATATAATTATGGACCAATACGAATTTTTAAATATTTGAATTAAATAAATAATAAAAATATTTGTTTTATCGGAAAATAAGTATTATATTTGCCACATTAAAACATATTTGTTCACAAAACAAGCAACATATTGCGTTTTATAACATATATTGGTATTTAACAAGCAATATATTGTATTATATAAATCACTAAAATTATTATGAAGATTAAAAAAACACCGGGGTTTCTTAGAAAATTGTTTATAACAACAGCGGAAGATTACAAAATACCCGTTGACGAGAAATTAGATGGTGATATTCTAACCCTAAAAAATTATATGAAACATGTCTACCCACTGACACTTTCTATAATATATCGAAAAACCATAAATACATTACGATATAAATGGCAAATTCTTTTAAGAAAAACATTTCATTTTTTTGTTTTAATCGCACTTATATATACATCATATCAATTATATGGTAAAGATGTTGTATATGAACATAAAGAAAAAATAATGATAGAACGAATCTTTATAGAACATTCATCAATACCAAAAGAAAATTTAGAATTTTTACATGCGATAGCACTTCTTGAATCAAATGGTAATTACAATATAATAGGTGGATTTAATAATGCATATTGGGGTGCATACCAAATGGGTGTACCTTCACGGAAAGATGTTGGGCTTGGTGATATGGAACCAAAAACATTTTTGGGTAATGAGGTTATTCAAGACTGGGCCATGAATGAATATATGAAAATAAATTATAGTCGATTAAAAAAATATATTGATAAATATAAAATTCCTTATAAGGGCGGTGTTAGGATAGGTCATAACCTTGTTACTGTATCAGGGTTAATAGCCGCAGCACACTTAGGTGGAAGTCAAAACGTTATCAATTTCTTAGAAAGTAATGGGAAAGTAGTTTTTAAAGATGGTAATGGTGTGCCAATTACACATTATTTTCAATTAAATAATTACCCATTATATTTTGAATAATTTAATGTCCTCTCTGTAAAAACCAATAAGTATTATTAAGACGTTTTGCGCCAATCTTTTCCCAAAAATATAGCATATCATCACTTGGGGTAATAAGTACTGTCTGTGTGTCTGGAAATGCTCCCCAAATCGCTTTTACCATTTTCATACCAGTATGAATATTATCGTATTCACGAGTAAATTGTAAATTAATAATTTCAATGGTATATTTATTTAAAGATTCTACATTAGGATTTATTTTAATAGTACCAATTTGGTTACCAGAACAATTTAATTTAAAGATAATGGTATCATCACCGTATGATTTATCGAAAGTTTCTTTTAATAACATTCTAATTTTCATTTTAGATTCATTAATATTGTGAAATTCTTTCAATTTATCCTCCATGGCAATTAAACCATATTTTTTATTGGTGTAATAATCCGGAAATTCATATAGGTGGTCCATGGCTATTTCTCTAGCCAACTTAACATCATTGGTATGTTCTAACTCAATTTTAATACCAATTTTAAGTTCTTTATCAATTTCCTCAATAGATACCCCATGTTTATCCGCAATATCCTTTATAGTATATTTATCTGCTTTACCGCCGGTTATTTTATCACCACTTTTCATAATATTATATCTTATTTAACCATTTAATATGATGTTATATATAAATATACAAAAATATAAATTGTTAAGTAAATTAATAATGTGTATTATGTAAGAATTTTTCAATACCGCAATGTTTGCAAATAGTTTTAGAACTCGTATTTTCATCTGGTTCAAAAAAACCACATGAATTATTAATTACTTGCGTATTGTTATAATATATTAATAGCCTTTCTTCTAACCATAAAACATAATTATCTGTCCATATATCATCATCTATTAATGTGTTATATTTTGTGGGGTGTTTACCATATTGCTCCCTTAAATCATCTGTATTCATTTTAAATATTATTAAATTAACGTAATTGTATCTCATCAAGATAAGCACATTCAATATCTCGAAGTCTTTTCCATCTACGAAAATAATCTAGATATTCATCTTTTATCCAAATTTCATTAGAACAACCCATTTGTGCTTCTTCAACTTGTTCAAATTTAGAGTAAAACTCACGATATTGTTTTAAAATCCTGTTAAATTTATCCACCCAATTAATGACCTTTTCTTTATCTAACGATACAAAAACCGTACAATTAAAAAAATCATCCCAATCACCGCCTCTATAATTTGCTCTGTATATATTTCCCATAATAATATTATTCAGATTTAACAATTATTTTATTTAATGTTTTATCATATGTGGCTTTTATTGTTGAATCTGGTATTATCAAATCATTTAATATACCATCACATATTTCATCTTCAAGATATGTTTGTATTGCTCTTGATATTGGTCTAGCACCATATTTAGAATCATATCCAATTTCACATAAAAAATCAATAATATTTTTAGAATATTTAATTTTATAACCAAGATTAAACATTCGTTTTGTTAATTTATTAAGCTCCAATTGTATTATTTTTTCAATATTAGTTTTAGTTAAGCCATTAAAAATTATTGTATCATCAATTCTATTTAAGAATTCCGGTTTAAATTTCTTAGTTAATGCTTTATTTATGATTGAATTTATTTTATCATTACTAATACCACCACCAATATTAAAACCTATACCATCACCAAAATCAGATACCTCACTAACACCTATATTTGATGTCATAATTATTAAAGTATTCTTAAAATTAACTTTTCTTCCTAACCCATCAGTTAAATGTCCCTCATCTAATAGTTGTAATAATAAATTAAATACATCCTCACTAGCTTTTTCAATTTCATCAAATAATATAACCGAATATGGTTTACGTCTAACTTGTTCCGTTAATTGACCACCTTGTTCATATCCAACATATCCAGGTGATGAACCAATTAATTTTGATACTGAATGACGCTCCATATATTCTGACATATCAACCCTTATTAAAGCATCGGAATCCCCAAACACAAATTCTGCTAATAACTTAGCTAATAAACTTTTTCCAACCCCAGTTTTACCCATGAAAATAAATGTTCCTATTGGCTTACCACCGTCTTTGATACCCAACCTATTTCTTTTTATAGCTTTAGATATTTTATTAACAGCTTCCTCTTGTCCAATAATTTTGCTGTTAATTTCAGATTCCATATTAACTAATCGTTTAATTTCTTTGGTTGATATTTTATTTAATGGGATACCGGTCATAGTTGATACTATTTCAGTAATAATGTCAACATCAACAATTGTTCGATTATTATTTAAATTTTCTCGCCAAACTTTTCTGGCTTGTTCTAAAGCTAATTTAACTTTCTTTTCTTTATCTCTTAATTGAGCAGCATTTTCATAGTTTTGTTCTTGAATTGATTTAATTTTATCATCATTTATTTCTGATAATTTACCCTCTAATTTAACTATATTATCTGGCAATTCTGTATCAACATTGGTTGATGCACCAGCCTCATCCAATATATCAATCGCTTTATCCGGCATTGCCCTATCACTAATATACCTGTCAGCTAATTTAACACATGCATCAATGGCCTCTTCAGTATAAGTCACTTTGTGATATTCCTCATATTTATCTTTAATACTAATTAAAATATCCTTTGTTTCATCAATAGTTGGTTCGTTTATTAAAACTTCTTGGAAACGTCTGGTTAATGCACCATCTTTTTCAATATTTTCACGATATTCATCAAGAGTTGTCGCACCTATCACCTGAATTTCACCACGAGCAAGTGCGGGTTTTAATATATTAGAAGCATCTAAAGAACCCGATGAATTACCAGCACCAATAATGGTGTGTAACTCATCTATAAAAATTATAACATCTGGGTTTGCTTTTAATTCTTGAAGAATCGCTTTCATTCGTTCTTCAAATTGACCACGATATTTTGTACCAGCAACTATTGATGATAAATCTAAAGTATATATTTTCTTATCTAATAAAATTCTAGGTGCTTTACCTTGAGTTATCAATAATGCTAACCCCTCCACAATTGCTGATTTACCACAACCAGGGTTTCCAATTAAAATTGGGTTATTTTTTTTTCTTCTACTTAATATTTGAGAAACCCTCTTAATTTCTTTATTTCTACCTATTACCGGGTCTATACCACCATCTTTTGCATATTTGGTAATATCCTTACAAAAATTATCCAATACGGGTGTACTTGTTTCACCCTTATTTTTTTTATTCTCACCATCACTTTTATTAACTAATTCATCTTCAAATTGGTTAAAATCATTTATAGCATTACTAACCCCATTACTTAACAAATTATCATAATCCATTCCCATATCCTTTAATATTCTACTTACATTTAAGTTTAAATTTAACATTGCTAATATTATATGTTTTGCATTTATAGTATTATCACCTAATAATTTTGATTGCCATTCAGAATTACTTAATATTAATTTAGTATCTTCATTTGGTGGTATCTCAATAACATCATTAATATTAACTTGTGGTGTTATATCATTAAATAAACACTCCATTAATCTGTCATATAAATCATCTATATCAACACCGTTCAACTTTAATATATCTAAACCTTTATTACCAGAAACATCACATATTATAGCTAATAATATATGCTCCGCTTTAAGTTTAATATCATTAAATTTTTTAGATTCATCAAGAGCCATCTTTATTAGGTTCTTAACCTCAATACTAACACTATTACTCATTATATAATATTTTAATTATTTTTTACAAATATACCAATTATTTTTTTAATAAACAAGTTGATATATTAAATAAATATTAGTATATTAGTTTGCAATTGTAATTTAATAGTGAATAATGGAAACACATTTTAAAAAATTAGAAATAATAAGAAAATTCAATTCATCTAGTGATGGTACTTATATATCAGAATTCTCCAACGGTGGTATCATGCAATTAACCGGGACACATATGCTAGTAACTATACTAGATGAGGATAATACCATTGAAAACGATATAACAATAACCCATCTAGTCAAATTGGATGATATATTAAAATATAAGGTATATAAATAATAATTAAAATTAAATTAAAATGTTAATTAAAAGAGTAGAAAAAGAAAAGACAATAGATTGTCTGTATGAATCATCAAATATCTTAGCTTCAAGTTATGATAAAAAAACACATGATTTAATAATAACATTTAATCGTGGCGCACAATACGTTTATAAAAATGTTAAAAATAGTGATTATCTTAGATTAGAAATATCCGGTAGTCAGGGTGAAGTATTTAACCAATATATAAAAACATACCCATTTGTTAAAGGTGATGAAGTAAATCCATCAATGTTAATAAATGAAATAGAAACTTATACACCAAAAATATTATCAGAGTATGACAAAAATTTCGTTTATACAATTAAAAATATTATTAAAGCAATTGAATCAAATAGCGAAATTAAAGATAGAAATATTTCCGACATAAAAAAAGCAATTGATGTATTAAATATTAGTAAAGAAAATAACGAAAATAAAAATAAATAATATGAAATTAATTAGACCAAGTACACAAATATTAACCACCATTAATAGTGATGAGATTTTTAAAACACTAGAACAAGTTGCTAGAACCTGTTATAAATCAGAAGATAAAATCACCGAAGATGGTGAATCATCAAGAAAAATATTAAAATTATTATTAAATCGTAAACACGAGGCTATGTTAGAATTTTATGATATCACTGTTAAATATATCATAGACAGGGGTATATCACATGAAATCGTAAGACACAGAATAGCTAGTTTTGCTCAAGAATCTACTAGGTATGTTAATTATAGTTCTGATGGTAAACAACAAGGATGTACATTTATAATACCAGAATGGATTTCAGATGAACAGATTAAATTAGTTCAAAATTTAAACGAGCGAAATTATATTGATATAGATAACTCAACGCTAAGTTGGTATAATTCGTTAAATGTTGCTGAACGGTCTTATAATGAATTATTAGAATCTGGTTGGAAAGCGGAACAAGCTAGGTCTGTTTTACCTAATGCAACAAAAACGGAAATAAATGTAAAAATGAATTTGCGTGAGTGGAGGCATTTTTTCAAATTAAGAACTTCGGCTGCGGCTCATCCACAAATGAGGGAAGTTACTATTCCGTTATTAAAAGAATTTCAAGAAAAATTACCAATTATTTTTGATGATATTTTAATTTAGGTTACCGTTTAATATTTCCACATAATATTTAAGCCCCGACTTTCATCGGGGCTTTTTTTATTATACCAGGATATTTATTAAATAAACTATAATTTAATGAATAAACCGGTATACCAAAATTTAGTAAAGATATCAGAAAAGGTTAATCCTGAAGATGTTGATTTATCATCATTTAAGATACAACCAGTGCTAAATCAGAAGGTATGGGGGTCTGATGGTAAATTAAAACCAGAAATAAGAAAGCAATTATTAATAATAGCCGAAGATTTTATGGAATCATTGGATATACCATGGGTTGAATATAGTGATATAACCTTTACTGGTAGTTTAGCTAATTATAATTGGTCTAATTATTCAGATATTGATTTACATGTATTGATTAATCGTGACGATGTTTCAGAAAATAGAGATTTAAGTGATGAATATTTAGCAGCTAAAAAATCTATATGGAATGATGAACATGATATTAAAATATATGGTTACCAGGTTGAATGTTACGCCCAAGATATTAATGAGGAACATACCTCATCGGGGGTTTATTCCATACTTAATAATAAATGGTTAATTATACCATCTAAAGATAAACCTAAAATAGACAAAAACTTAGTTAAAAGGAAATCAGCTCAAATAATGAGTAAGATTGATGATATAATTATGTTAAATAAAAAAGGTAAATATAAAGATGTTATAACACAATATGAGTTACTTTGGGATAAAATAAAAAGTATGAGGCAGGCTGGCTTAGATAGAACCGGTGAATATTCATATGAAAATATAACCTTTAAAGTTCTTAGACGAAGCGGTTATATAGAAAAACTAATTGATACAAAACTTGATTCATATGATAAAATGAATTCACTATAATAATTAATTTAAAATAAAATAAAATGAATATACCAATAGATATAATACATGGTGCTGATGAGGTTGATTTAACCGCATACACTTACACATCAATTTATGCTGAAAGTGGTAGTACCGTAGATGTAAATGGTGTTACAATAGTTGTTCCTACCGGGGTATTAATACCAATTAATATTAGAAGTATAAGTAGTGTACCTAGTGTGTATTGTCTTGGTACAAAAAAAACAACCTTTTATGCACCAGATTATAATAAAGGTCAATATTTAATGTAATTGAGATAATTCTGGATAGGGAAAGAATATGTCAAACGAATTTAATATAAAAAATGGGTTTAGAATAGGTTGGGGTAACCCAATAACCGGAATAACTAATACCCAACTTATTAATAATGATGGTAATTTACCAACAGAGGGATTGGTATATAGAGAATTAAGTGGTAAAACTGATACCACACTATTTAATTCATATACCGCTGAGACTAGCTCGATATATGTTAATGTTACCGGTGATACAATGAGCGGTAATTTAGTTGTACCAGAATTAAGTGCTACAAGTGTATCGGCAACAACCTATTATGGTGATGGTAGTAATTTAAGCGGAATTTCAACAGATAATTTTTTTACAACTGGTACCACTTTATATGGAAATACATTATATTTTAATAGAAATGATATATTATCAGCATATACGACTGATTTAAGTTATTACGATTACAGTATACCGATAGATTTATTATCTGAAAATTTAGTTAATTTGGGTATTGATTTAAATACACATACTGGTGATACTAATAACCCACACCAAACCACATTATCTAATTTAACATCTAGTGCGCATACACACCAAATAGATGAGGTTATTAACTTACAAAGTAATTTAAATAATAAAGCGGATTTATCAGGTTCAACATTTACTGGACCAATAAATGGTACAAGTATTTCTGGAGATACTCTATTAGGTAATGAAATATCGGCAACTACAATATCAGCAACAACCTATTATGGTGATGGTAGTAATTTAACTGGAATATCGGTACCAACATCCCTCACAAACACAATCTTCGTAGATGCAACAAGAGGTGATAATGCCACAGCAGATGGAAGTATTGCAAAACCTTATAAAACACCTGAACAAGCAGTTGCTGATTTTGACCCAGTTGTCTTATCATTTGTTGGTGATATTACTTCGGGAACGAATTATATTTCAGTAGCAGCAGGGATAACAGTGAATTTAAAAGAAGGGCAGTTAATTATTGGGACAGGTATTCCTTTCGATACACGAGTTGTAGCATTAGCTCAATATGGAATTACAATCTCTAATAATGCAACAGCAACGGCAGTAGGACAGAGTTTAGAGGCATGGAGAGAAGCAACTATTGAAGCGTATGGAGATTTTAGGATAGTAAGCAGCATTGCTAAAGATGGAATTATAGGAGTAAGTGTGCACGGTATTGTATCTGTTGGAGACAATGCACTATTCTTGTGTTCAACTTACAGAAATACACATCTTAAATTTAAAGCAGACAGATGGTTAGGAACTCACGCTAATTCAAAAATGTTATGGAATACAACATCACATAAGTATGATTTTATTTTTGAATATGATGTTCCTATAATTAAATCAATAGGAACAGGTTATGTTATAGATAGTCATAATTTAGGAATGATTCTTATTGCAAAACACAGAGAGTTAGAGACATTAGGATATTATGCACGAGGAATATTCTATAATTCTAAGATAGATGCAAATAAGACAGTATGTACACTCGGAGGGATTGCCGTTACTAATGACAACTCAAGAATTTGCGGACACCTCGAAATTACTACAGCTACAAGCATTAATTGTCTTTCCATTTCAGGTGGAAGATTTAATTTTACAGGATATTTAAGTGGTTCTACTTCTTTTTCGCGTTCTACTGGTATTCTGAATTTATCTTCACTATATGGAGCAACTCATGATTTAGGTTTTGCAGGCATCATTAATGCTGCAACAAGTGGAGCATCAACCATAAACTTTAATGCAAACGCCTATGGAGGAAAAATTATTGCAAATTTATTCGTAAATAATAATGCTTATGGGTATCAACACATAAGAAATAAAGGAGTGAATTTAACTCTGAATGTTGTTGATATGAAATACTACCTTGCTGGAACTTTTAGTTTTACCAATGAATCTGGAAACGCTATATGTACATTTAACAATTGCGCATTGCGACTTTCTTCGTTAAGCGGAGAGGTTGAATTTCATGGCAAAGTATTCTTTGTAACAGACCAAATGAGTAATAATACAATACAAAATTCAGTTATTAAAAATTATGCAGAAATAACAAGCCCATTCGACGGTTACTACAGAGTAATAACATTAGATAATAGTAGGTATGTTAATTATGGAACTATTAGAGGTACTAAACCATACAGGTTTGACCGTTTATTTTTGATGAAAAATGGTTCTGTATTTGAAAATAGAAATGGACATATTTCTGTTGCTAATGGTATGCCACCATTTTTATGCGAAGGAGCAGCACAAGATATCCGCTGGTTTAATGGAACAACAAACTGCGACATTATCAACTCTATTGAGAAAGGGTATGGTAAAGTTATCTATGTAAGAATAACCACAACAGAAACTGATACTCAATTTGATTTATTCGATGGAACAAACACAGAAACATTTAGCGTAGTTGGTGCAGGACTTACACGAGAACAAATAGCACAACAGTTTGTTACAGATATTCTTGCAAGTACTTTAGTATTTGAATATGTAGAAATAGGAGGAGCTACACAAGGACTTACAGATTATGATATTCAGATAGTAGGACTTGAAGAACAACCTATCCTTGCGTCAGCACTTACAAATGCAACAACATCAGTAAGAGTTGATTTTGGATATAAACCAAACTTCTTAAATAAAATAAACCTAGTAGAAGACCCAACACTTGATTAATATGAAACATTTAGTATTTAACTCAAAATTTAAAGCGTGTTTAGTGGTATCAGAAGATGATACCGTAACACCTATCGCTATCAGAACTCAAGAAGAACATGAGGAGGATGGGTATATAACACCTCTTGCAGATGAATTAGAAAAAGCAATAGCTTGTATGAATCTCTGCGAAGAAATTTTAAAGGAACAATTTCCCGAAGAAAGTGTAAAATTTGCAACCTATTTCATAGCAAGTAATTCTGTAACCGTACAAGGAGAGGGAGATGCTGTAATAGAAACAGGAAATTTGCAAGAGTATGACCAAGACCGCAAAGCAATTATAGACGCTTGGGGAGAGGTTTGTTTTAAGTATGAAGCAATGAAAGGAGGAAGTGATGAGTAAAACAAAAACAGACAATGCACAATTTAATATAGTGTACTTCGATAAACCTGTAGATTTAGGTTCTATATCAGGAAGCACAACAATAACAGCTTTGTCTAATAAGATTACCAAGTTTGTAATGACTGACGTTACTGTCCTTAATCTTCCTCCTATGACATCGGAAGAAACTGCATCTATTATGCTCATGGTAAAACAAGATGCAATAGGTGGTCGAGCTCTGACGATATATGGTGATGGTAGTACAGAAACTGTGAATCTCTCAGAATTCGATTTCTCAGCAGGAGCAGCTAATCAGATATGCTATGTGACTTTACTATGGGATAGTGAAAGATGGGCATTTACAACAAGCAGATGGTTTGATTAAATAATTTAGAATATGATAATAGAATTACCAAATAAAGCGATTTTCGATACTGAGTTACAGTTTGAAAATCAAACACAAGATTGTCAAGATTACTTCTTTGAAGTTATGAATGCAAGTGAGCCTACAACTGTTGTAGATTCATTTCAGAGACCTTTAACTCAAACATGGGAAGTGAATGCAATAGGGTTTGAGGTTACACGAATAACGGAATATACCCATAGCTCAACAGCGTGGAATTTCAATAAGCAATACCATGAAATAATTAGAAAAGAATGGCATGAATATAAAGTGTATCAAATAATTATGCACTCATTACAACTTGCAAAATTGAGCAAAGACTATCCCGACTTCGTATATTCCGAAAACAAGAAACGAGAATCATACATTGAGGGAGATTATATCTATCAATATACGGATATTGTTCTTGATGAGCATAGAGCAATTTTAGAGAGTTACGATATTTTAATAAATTCAAAAATATAAAGATATGGCAAATTTTAAATGGGTAAGAAACCCAACACTTGCAAACGGTAAAACAACGTGGTATGGCTCGCATAGAGGAAAAGACAGCGGAGACGGTGGAGACGGTAGTGCTACAAATCCTTTTAAAACTATTGCTCAAGTAACAAGTGTAGCAACGGCAGGAGATAATATCATGCTTGATGACGGCATTTGGTCGCAACAACGTACACTTAATAGTAGGGCTTTTAAATTTTGGGGTAATGGGAGAACAGAAATTGATGACAGTATTGTGACTTTCATAATATACTCAGATACTTTTAATTATTTTAATAGGTTGATTTTCACCACTAGTGGGTCCCCTGTGTATTATTGTCATTTTTGCAATTACGTTCAATGTAAGCTCTTTAGTTTTCTCTATCCTATATTTAACGGATATTATTCAAATATCTATAATACGCTTTTTCCATCGAATAATGCCCCAACTTATTTTCACAATTGCAATATAATTAACTGTTCAGGAGGGGTGGTGTTAGAAACGCCCAAAACTTTTTACAACAATGTAATTATAGGGTCATCCGTTCCTATATACAGAGGCATTGGCTGTGATTACAACAATTACACAACAGCAACAATACCAACAACAAATGGAGCAAATGCACATTCAATCAATAACACATCAACAGGTCAAACAGTTGCAGACTATTTCAATAACTATGATTTAGGCGATTTTACAGCGAAAGTAGGCAGTGCAAACTTGGGTGCTGGGAATAATAGACATGATATAGGTTTCGGGCTTGGATTAACTTTATATGCAACAGACCCTGCATTTTTACCTGAAAATGGTGCAGTATTAAGAAATGTTCATTTAGTAAGTGATAGATTTGAACTTGAACATAGAGGTTTGATTATTCAATCAGCAACAGATACAACAGTTGTGTTGCACAGTTCAGCAAGTGCTGTAGATGATTACTATAATGGACTTGTATTTGCTATTTTAGACGGTACAGGAGAAGGTATAATGAGAGAGATATTAGACTATAACGGAACGACAAAAGAAATAACAGTTGCAAGTTTAGGGGTAACGCTTGACCCTACTACATTTTATTCAATATCAGGTAGAGTAACATCAGGGGTAAAAGATTTTGGAGAAGTTTTTAAGATTGCAAGAAATCACTTATTTGGGATGTTTGGTTTTAACGAGGTTTCAGCCAATAAATGGACTGAATATGCAGCAATCAATCCAAATGTGGCAAGTTTCGGATTAAAGCATTCTATAACAGACAGTCTAATTGGTGTCGAGTATAAAAAATACGGATTTAATGGCGAGTTATTGAGTGATGGAACATACGGAGATGCAGATGATAACAATAATCAAGCGAACAACAAAATGCAATGGTTAAGAACAGTACAATTTGATGCACCAATTTTAATTGATTTTCCTTTATAATTATGAGTAATTTAAGCATAGACGGAGTTAGTTTCGAGAAGTATAATGTAGAAGCAGACCATCAAGAATTAAAGATGCAAGGATTTACTATTGAAGCAACTGACAACACAAGAGATTATGTTCCATTTGTGTTTTATGGAATTACGTTTGAAAACAAGCTCGAATTAGATAGTTTAGACGTCTTATTTTTTGCACAATTATAATAATAATAATTATAATAAATAATATGATGAAAATGATTTCAAAAATAAAACCAGTTAAATTTATAATTTATGGGTTTAGTAGTTTATTAGTACTAGGATTAATTGGTTATTTTACCGATTTATTTTATGATTTAGAGCTAGTTATATTTGCACTGCTAGTTTTGTTTATTTTATTTGCCGCAATTATTGGTGTGATAAATACTATAAATGAAAATTCTCCGGATGATAAAGAAAAGTTTTTTAATAAAAAAATTAAAGAGAGTAATTATAATCGCATTGAGGATATGCCTTATGAAATAAGAATTGATTTTATTTTTAAAACGACACAAGAGTGGAATAATTTAAAATTAAAAATAAATAAATGATATTACCCATACTATTCATAGTTTTAGCCTCAATTAGTAAATCAATACAAGATAAAATATCGTTCCATTGGGATACTAGTATTTTTAGTAAAATAAATGATGGTACTAAATTATATAATTGGTTAAATCCATCAATTTCTTGGCAAAATAAATGGAAGGACAGATATAAACCACACGGTGAAAAATTCTGGGGTTCTTCAAGGTGGTTTGTATTTATTACTGATGGGTGGCATTTATTGGATACACTAAGAACATTATTTTCTATATCTATATTAACATCGTTTTCAGGTTATACACCATTTTTTGGCTATTTAGTTGAGTATAATATTTTAGCTAGATGTTTGGATACACTAACATTACTTACTATATTTAGTTCTGTATTTGAATTATTATTTACACTATTCAGTAAGTTAAACAGATAATTAAGTATTTTTAAATAAAAACAATATATTTATAATAAAATAAGTTTATAAAAAAATTCACTATAATGAGAGAAAAAACAATTAGACCAGTAGGACTTAAGGGGAATGATAAATTGACCCGTATGAAACAGTTAATGGGTGAAAGCGTTGATAAAGATACTAAAAATTATGTGATAGAGTTAACCAAAAAAGGTCCGGATGGTAAAATTTATGCAATAGTAAGAGAGAATCATCAATATTTTATTAAGGTTACTGATAAAACTAAAAATATTATCGCTGAAGATTTTAAATATATTGGTGGATTACAAAATAAGAATGAGTGTGTATATCACAGTTATTCTAAAGCAATTAAACAATTAAACCTTAAATTCATAAATTTATCAGAAGCATATAATTCTAATGAAATTATTGATACGTTTATAGATGATAATTTAATTGATGAAAATGCTATAGGTGCTAGTTCTATGGGGTTTTCTGATACAACTGTATTTCAGGATGAAGATTCTATGAAAGAACAGGAAGATATTAATGGTGAGGAATCACCAGAAGATAAAAAGACATCTGGTGACAATTTAGATGGTGGTTTTGATGAGGATATTAATGAATCTAGTGATTTATTAATTGGTAAAATAAGAATGAAAATATCCAATGCGATAGAAGAAAACTTTACTGATATAAAAAAAAAAGTTTAGATGAATCTGAGGTAAAATTACCTAACGGTATTATTAAAACTATAAATAAAGTTAATTCTTATATTTCATTAGCTAATGAATACGAGGTTGACGCTATAGAACCAAATTCAACGTGGGAAGAGGTTTATCATTTTAATCCAATTGTTATACGTGGTAAATACGTATATACATCATATTTTGAACCATTTAATGGTAATAAAAAAATAACGGATAGATTTAATGTATTAAATGGTGAACAAAAAAATGATTTAATAGTTACATTAAGGTGGGTTATAAAATCAATTAAAAAGGGTTTTAGAAGTGATGGAAAATTAGATATATTATCATCAATTAATGAGTCTAATTTAGATGAAACTAAATTTAAACTTAAATTACCAGACAATCAACCACAAAATAATAATATAGAGCAGGAAGTATCAAACAATTCTAATCAAAAAATGGATGATAAACCAAGTTTTGAAAAAGAACCATTTGATGCGGATGTTGAGGCTGATGAAGATACAGACCCTAAAAAATTCATACAACAACTTTCGGGTAAACTAGGTCAATCATTACGTAAATATCAAGATGAAACCGGTACTCCGGATTTAGAACTAGAAAAATTTGCCATAAATTCAGTTGTATCAGCAACACACACCTCCCAAATGTCAGATGATGATAAAAAAGATATAATAAAAAAAATAGAAAATGCTGGTTCTGATGGTGGGGGTGATTCTGAAAGTAATGATGATATTTCCAATCAAGATAATGATGAAAATATGGGTGATTCTAATGAGGATGGTGAAAATTTTGAAGAATCATTGAAAATTAAGGAAAATAATCGTACCTTTGTTAAAAATAATATTATGGATAGACAAACATGTGATTGTGACATTGATAGTATAGTTAATGAGATTATTGGTGATGAGACGGTTGAACCAATTGTTAAACCCAGTATTAAACCAAATATTAAGCCAAGCAGAAGGAGTAAGCCGTTTAAAGTACCTATAATATTACCAGAACACTCTCCAAAACCAAAGGCTATTATAGAGAATAAGATAGCGTTAAAACCACAAAACATTTGGTGGGAGAATGACCCAGATACATTATTAAAGGTTACTTGTTGGTATAAAAATGAATTAATACCAAGTGATATTAATGATAGAAAAAAATCATTTACTAATATAGCTAATAAATTAAATTCAAAATATGAATCACCAAGTGGTGAAATAGATAAACTTATTAATATGATTAAATAATGGAAAACCTTAAATTAATATACGTCCTTTCAATTGGGTTAAATTGGAAGAATGAAAATTTATACGAATTTATATTTTCAGATACTATTGAAAATATTGATGGTGAAGATTGGGATTCATACCCGGCTGGTGGTAACCCATTACCGCCATATAAGGAATTAATTAAATGTGTTGGTAGATTAGCAACTGATTTGAAATTTGACGTTGTTCAAAATAGTGATACATTTAATATGTATGATGCTGTTGATGGTATAGTTGCTTTGGCTTGGGAAGATATTAGTGGTTATGATGAATATCCAGAATCAAGAATTAATTTTAAGTTTGGAGATGAATATAAAACAGTTAAAGATATATTATATAGTAAAGACCTAATGTTAGAATTAAAAGAAGTGAAAAATGTTAATAAAAAATAAATTAAGAGAAAAACTTATTGAGGGTAATTACGTTGTTAAATCTGATGATTTAGATAAAATAGCCCCTCAAATAGATAAAAAAGACCCGGATGCTATAATAAAAGTAATAGATGAGGTTGAAACTAATGAATCACTTATATGGCCAAAATCTAAGTTATCACAACAATTTGAACTAATTCTATCGGACGAATTACGAAAAACATTTAAGGGTATGTTTTACGTGGTAGATTATACTATATATTATAATGAAAAACCTATAATGACTATTGACCCTGATTTAGATAATGTTAATACTATAATACAAAAACTAAAAAGTAAAATTAATCCGAAAGTTTCTGAAAATATAAACCCTAAGATGAGTAAAAAAGATTTGGTTGAAGTTGTAGTAAAACATATACCAAGGGTTATTGAAACCGTTAAAATTAAAAATATTTTAAAATAGTTTATTATGAGTAGTCAAACAAGAAAAAAAATTATAGAAGCTTTAGAGAGAACTATTGAATCAAATATAACAGAGGGTAGAATAAAATATAAGGCTACTACTTCTGAAAGGATATTACCAAAATTAGAGGAAGAATTAAGGGAGCGTAGAACGTCACTTGGTATCCATCCAATATTTCCGGAAAGTGATGAAACCCATTTTGAAGAAAAAATAATATCAAAAAGATTCGAAGAAGTGGTTGGTAGGGTTAAAAGAAATTTTGATGTTGAAACCATAAACGATAATTACATAAAAACTAATATGATGGGATTAGTTCGTGAATGTTCTAAATTAGAATCAGGAAATGAAAAAATATTAGAAAATTTAGCCGAAGATATTATTCGTAAAGAATATGATATTAGTAAAGATGATGTAGATATTATTGTTGAGTTAACCAATGATATTAACTTAGATGGTACCCAAAAAAATCCATCACCAATACAATTAGATGAAATAGAGTTTGATGACCATCAGAGTATTGAAGATGCGAATGGAGAGGTTTATAAGCGAAGATTTATTAATGCTATGATACAGGGTTCTGCTAAAAAAAGTTCACATATGTTTAATATGTACGAGGATGAATTATATAAGATAAATCCAAGATTACTTAATAAATATGGTAAAATGATGTCAGCGGCGGACTATATGTATTATATTATACCAGATATGGATAACGGTGTTAGTGGTGGGGTTGTTAAAGTTACGTTTCCAACCAAAGAAGGTGAAAAACCTATAATACACGCTAAGGCTATGTTGTTTCCAGTTTTGATACATGAATTAGTTAAAGGTGTTATGGAGTTATTATCATCACATGGATTACCTAGTGATAATAAATTAAAAGAATATGTTATTGGTAAATCAGATTATGTTTCTGCGGAACCATGGGATATGAGATTAGGTCCAGCTATATGGGAAAAATTTGTAAAAGCAATACCACCGGAGGATTTTAAATTAAAACATCATGTATATTCTGAAATAGTATCATTACCGGTTAATGAATTTAATTCTTGTATGAGAGAAATAATGGCTGGAACTAAAGCTGGTAAAAAAATTATTATAGATTTATTGGATGATATAAAATCTGATTTAAAGAAAGAAGAATTTGACCAAGTAATGTCTGAAAAACGAAATGGTTATAAAAATATTATTGATGACCCTAATGAATTAGATAATATAGATTTATCAGATTTTGGGTTATAATTTATTTATTTTTCGTTGAATATATATCATGGTATTCATACCACAATCGTAAATACCATAACTTGTATTAGTTGATTTTTTTCTACGTTTGGTTAAACATCTTTTACTTATATAACGTTTACCATTTATAACCTTAAAGTAATTTGGCTCTTTCGTACTTATTTTATTGAATCCAATATTCTCATATAGCTTAGTGTTTGGGTATCGTTTATCATCATTGAATATAACCTCTACAGGATTATATTTTTTAATGAAATAATTGAATAATTTTTTAAGGCCGTTATCAATATCAATATTAATTTTATTACAGAATCTGGTTAATTCATAATAGTTATTATTTGTTGATTTAGTAAATGTAATTAAACTAATTAATTCTTGTGAGTAATATAATCCAATACCTATATCGAATGATTTATAGCCATCAATATGGTTATTATTTAAGAACTGTTCACCAACATTGTTATTAACCATCTTAATAGTACAATCACTAGAATTTATTATAGTTTTAATTAAATTTAATCTATTAAGTAAAATAGATTCAACAATTTCACGTTTAAATAATAATTCATCCTCAAATATATGAATTAAAGTTATATTATTATTATTACTTAATTCACTTTTATCTTTATGATAGTTTTTTGTTTTAAATAAATCACTATGATAGTATAATCCATTAAATTCTATCCCAATATTTTCATCTGGAATTAAAATATCTATTTCTTTCCCATGTAATATTTTTCTATCATTACTTTTAATATCTCCGGGATATACTGATTTAATGAAATTTAATAATTGAATCTCTGGTTTTGATGTTATATGTTTACATTTTTTACATCCTTTACCGGATAAATGTGCGTCCGGGGTTTGTTTAAAATTACCGTGTATTGGGCATATAATATTAACTTTAATTTTATTACCCATATATTTAACTTTAGAGTAGTCATACTTATTATTATGTATTAGATTACTCTTAGTTATAAAAATATCACTAGTACTTAATTTACTTTTTTTCCTAGAAATATCACCACATTTAGGACATCCCTCGCCACAATTAATATGCTTATTTGGGGTTTGTTTAAATTCTCCATGTATTGGGCATATAATTATTACCTTTGTCATACCATTAATGTATTCTGATTTAGAATAATCATATTTATCATCATGTAACGTATTACCCTCAATTATAAATTTATCTAATTTTTTACGTTGTTTAATAGATGAATTATTTACACCACATTTAGGACATCCACTACCACTTAGATGGGTATTTGGTGTTTGTTGAAACTCTCCGTGTATGGGGCATATTATCTTAACCATTGTATTGGTATTTACATACTTAACTAATGAATAATTATATTTACTATTATGGATATAATTAGCCTTTGTTATAAATGTCTTGTTAGTATGTAATTTTTTTCTAGATTTGGTTATACTGCCACACTTAGGACATCCACTACCGGATAAATGGGTGTCTGGTCTTTGTTGAAACTCTCCGTGTATGGGACATATAATATTTACCTTAATCTTAGCACTTACATAAAAAACATTAGAGTAATCATATTTTTTACCATGAACTAATTTAGCTTTTTTGGTGAATGTGAGTGTTTTACACATATTAGAGGTATTTATATATAAATATGAGATAATATTTTTAAAATTAAAGATTAATATGTTGACTAGATTAGAAATACTTCAAGAATATACCAAATGTATTAGCGACCCAATATATGCCATAGAAAATTATTTAAAAACGTTTGATAAAACTCAAAGCGGGTTTGTACCATTTTTATTATTTCCAAGGCAAAAAGATGTTATAAATTCTTATGAATTACATAGATATAATTTAGTTACGAAACCACGTCAGGCTGGTGTATCAACAACTACAGCGGCTTATTGGGCTATTAAATGTTGTTTTGGTGACCCAAACAATCCGGAGAAAGTACTTATTTTAGCAAATAAACAGGTCATGGCCCAAGAATTTCTTGGTAAGATAAAAGATTTTATAACCCAAGTACCAAGATGGGTCTGGGGTGATGAATATTATGGGTCACCAGAAAAAGAAAAAAAAGATATTTTCCTTGTTAATAGTAAGGGTCATATTATATTACCTAATAAATGTGAAATAAAAGCGGTTGCAACAAGTAAAGATGCGCTTCGTGGTTTTACCCCTAGTGTTTTAATTATGGATGAAGCAGCATTTATTGATAATGGGGAAATAGTATTTAACGCCGCTTTAACTTCTCTTGGGTGTTTAACAAAAGATTCATTAATATTAACTGAAAATGGATTAGTTGAATTAGATGAACTAGTTAAAGAAAAGGAAAAAATTGGTTTTACTAATTTAGAAAACCCACATAAAATATGTAATATGGTTGGTGATATTGTTGATGCAACACAAACTTTCGTATCTGAATATGGGGAAACATATAAAATAAAAACTAAATTAGGTATTGAATTAGAGGGTAGTTGGAAACACCCTATTTTATTAAAAACTAGTAATGGTGATGAATGGGTGAGAATGAATCAATTAAAAATTGGTGATAATCCTATTATTTCATATAATCAAAATATATTTGGTTGTAATGATTATATAATTAAGGATTCTGATTATGTTTATCCATCTAATGAATTATTAAAGGCTAATAAAGGTGTTATATTAGAGTATATAAATGGGTTATATGGTAATTCTGATTACTTTATTAGTTATAGTAATGAGACGCTAAGACGAATTCAAATATTATTACTTAATCTAGGATTTATTAGTGTTATAGATGGTAACCAATTAGTTCGGTTAAAATTTGATAATAATGAGTTGTTTAAAAACAATTTTATAGATGAAATTGTTTCAATAGAAAAATCCGAAGATTATACATATGATTTACATGTACCAGAAACAAATTCATTCATTTCAAATGGGTTTATTAGTCATAACACGGGTGGTAAAGCAACATTAATAAGTTGTGTTACTAAAGATACATTTATTATAAGTGATGAAGGTATAAAACAAGTTGGTGATTTTATTTATGATTATATGCCAGAGAATGTTGGTTATAAAGTAGATGATTATAATATTTTGGGTAAAGGTAAATTAAGGAATTCTAATATTATTGTAAATAATGGATTACAAGATACTGTTAAATTAAGAACTACTTCAAGTGAATTAGAGTGTAGTAAAACACATATACTATGGGGTTATTCTAAAAAGTTAAATAAATTTGGTTGGTTAAATTCAGATTATTTAGAAATAGGTGATAGTATTAATATACAATATGGTATGAATGTATGGGGTAATGATATTAGTATTGAACACCAGTATATCTTTTCAAATAAAGAGGATAAACCAGATATCATATATGATAAAATAACAAGTGATTTAGCTTATTTAATTGGTTTATATTTATCTCAAGGTAGTACATATAAAACATATAGTAATGATAATTTAATAGGAACTTCTATAACATTTACTTGTGATGATTATATTGGTGATATAATAAATAAATGTGGTTTTTCATATTCATCATACGATAAATTACATTACACAGTTTCATCAAAATATCTCGGTTCTTTATTTGAATCACTTGGATTAGATTTATCATTAAAAGCACCGGATAAATATATACCAAGTAAATTATTAAAACTACCAAAAGATATTATGACCTCTTTAATACAAGGTATTATGGATGGTAATGGTTATAGTGATAAATCAAGATTAAGAATAGGTATATCATTATCGTCAGAAAAAATGATAAAACAATTAAGAATAATTTTTAACAATTTTGGTATTTTAACTGATTATCAAACAGGTGTAACGCCGCCAACAAAAAAAGTTAAAGTATCTAGTGATTATTATAAAATATCAGCAACATCTGTTAATGCATTAAAATATTATAATGAAATTGGGTTTAGATTTAAAAGAAAACAAATTAAAGATAGGTGGTTAAAAAATAATTTTAAATTCTCGCAATTGGAATATATACCAAATGGGAAGAAAATAATTAGAGATATTATAGATGATAATAACTTAACTAGAAAGATAAAAAAATATGGGTTAGATATAAGTAAATTAAGATATTCAAATCATAAAACAAGTAGATTAAATAGAAATACTTTTTCAGAATATATTAACGTATTTACCAATGTTTTATTTTTAGATTTAAATAAATATAATATTGATAAAATATTAATCCCTAACTGTAAATGGGAATATATAACATTAAAAGAATATAGTGAAAATTACGTTTATGATTTTTCACTACCAAATGTGAAAGATGATTTTTGGTCTCATAGTGTAATTTATAATGGTATACTAGGACATCAAACACCAAATGGTCAAGATGCTTTATATTATACCACATATGCCGGTGCTAAAGAAAAGAAAAATGATTTTAATATAATTGAGATGCGTTGGTATGAGGATTTGAGATATAATAAAGATTTAAAATGGATTAAAGAGGATAAAGAAACTAATGAAGTAACAACAATTATCGAAGAAGATTTTACTTTCGAAAGTTATAATCAAAAAATAAAGGACGGATATAAACCAACATCATCCTGGTATATTGATATGTGTCGTAACATGAATAATAATTCAAGGATGATTGCTCAAGAACTTGATGTGTCATTTGTTGGTTCTGGTGGTAATGTTATAGATGATGAATATATAACTTTTCAAGAAGAAAATAATGTTATGGAACCAAAATTTATAAGTGGCCCACAAAAAGAGTTTTGGATTTGGGAAGAACCGAAAGAGGGTCATAGATATTTTGCTGGTGTTGATGTTAGCCGTGGTGATGGTGAAGATTCATCAACCATAGTTATAATTGATTTTACAACTATGGAACAAGTTATGGAATATAAAGGTAAAACACCACCAGATATTTTAGCTAATATAGTTTATGAATATTGTACACATTATAATGCATATACCGTTATAGATATAACCGGTGGTATGGGTGCAACAACCGTATTAAAACTATTGGAACTTAATTTCCCACAAAAATTATTACATTATGATGACCCTAAAGGTAAGGTGTTACAAAGCGCATCTCAATTAGAAAAATATGTAAAATATGATAATAAAATACCGGGATTTACTGTTGGTAATAGTAGATTACCATTAGTCGCTAATTTAGAAAGAAATATTAGAGATAATATTATTAAGGTTAGGTCAAATAGAATGACTAATGAAATGAGAACATTTGTTTATAAAAATGGTAGACCAGACCACCAGTCTGGGTTTCATGATGATTTACTCATGGCACTTGGTATGGCTTTATGGGTTTTAGAGCATTCATTTAAGAATTTAGAAAAATTAGAGAAACAAACAAAGGCTATGTTGGATAGTTGGTCTATTGGCTCAACAACGGAAGAAGAATCTACCGGTGGATTTGTCCCTAGGGGTATGAAGGGTACATCATTACCTAAACCAAAATTTAATCATAATATAAGTAAAACAATACAGGACCCAAAGGGTGATTATTTATGGTTATTTAGTGGTATGAGATAGTATTTATATATAAACATTATGAATTTAAAATCTAAACAAGTTTTCACTAGAAAGGGTGGGCAAACATTATATAAATGGTCGCCACAAACAAGTATTACAGATAAAAAAGGTAAGAGTGAAAAATTACCACAATTCTGTAATGCAACACCACAATCAATTGATGGTATAGACTCAATTACAAAATATGTGACCGAAAAAGAATTTGTAAATGGGGTTATTAAATATAAAGCATACGTCGCATGTGATTATGTGAAATAAATATTTATTTTTATAAAATTTATATTATAATATAATAAAAAAATTATGGCTAAAAAACAAAACAAAACAGTATATCAGAAATTAAATTCATTATTTGGCCCAGAGGGTGTAAACGTACCACAAAAAGAAACTAATAGATATAGTATTGATAAAGGTGAAATATTAAGAACAACTGATAAAGATGAATTTGAATTAGCTAAAAAACAAGCTATGCAAAATGCATATCTTAGTAGTCAATGGCAAAAAGTTGATAATGAAATGTATCAACAATCAATACATTATGAAACAACTAGAATTGGTGCTTATTCCGATTATGAAGCTATGGAATTTTACCCAGAAATAGCCGCAGCACTTGATATTATGATGGAAGAATGTCTAGATGGGTCAACGGTGATACCACTTTTAAATGGAAATGAATATACCATTGAGACACTATATAATAATAATATAACTGATTTTTGGGTCTATTCTATAGATTTAAAAGAAAATAAAATAAAACCATCAAAGGTTGATAAAGTTATCTTAAAGGGGTTTAAAGATGTGTATAGGGTAATCCTAGACGATGGTAGTGATGTTTTATGTACTGATAATCATAAATGGTTATCAAATGATAATAAATGGGTTAATACTAATAATTTAAAACATGGGGATTCATTAAAATTTGTTAGTAGAAAGATAAATCATAAGGGATATGAAATGGTTAGTTTAACTAATTTTAAGGGTGATACTAAATTTACCCATAAATTGGTTGCTGAAAATGAAATGATGAATATTAAAAAGTCATTACTTTTATCAAATAAATCTGAACATCAAAAAATTGTTATTCATCATAAATCATTTAATAAATTAAATAATGAACCAAATCAATTGCAGTACATGTTTTGGAATGACCACCAAAAACTACACACCGATTTAAATAAAAAAAGGTGGGAATCGGAAGATTTTTCAAATAAAATGAAAAAAATTTTTAGTGAGACCGCTAAAAATACTTGGAATAATTTTGATGATAATACCAAAAAAAATAAGATTGATAAGATTCAATCCGGGTTAAAAAACAAATTAAAAAATTTAACGAGTGATGAAAAGAAAATATTTTTAAATAGGGGCGGTAAACATAATGGAATGTATGGTGTCCGTAGATATGGTAAAAATAACCCAAATTATGATACTACAACTAATCATATTAATGATATAAATGAAGAAGAATATATTAATTTTATAATAAGTGTTTTTGGTAATCGTAGAAAAGCAATTATGAATAAATTTAATATAAATGAACATAATATGATTAAATATAATAAATTTATATGTGAGAAATATAAATTAAAAAGAATTGAAGATTTAGATTTTATAAAAAACGATGGTTTTAATATTCAAACTATAAAAAATTTTATTGTTAGTGAGAAATATCCTTATAGAGTAACTAAAAAATATTGTGAATTGTATAACATAAAACCATCTAAATTAACTTCATTTTTAAATAGACGAGGGTATAATAATTGGTCAGATGTTGTTAACACTATTGGAAATCATAGGGTTGTTAGTGTTGATTATGTTGGTGTTAAACCAGTATATGATTTAGTTAATTCATCTGTTGATGAAAACTTTGGGGTAAAGTGTGGTAGTGGTATGATTATTTCACATAATTGTACGACCCCAAATGAAAAGGGTAGCTTGGTTAATGTATATTCTGAAAGTGATAGAGTAAAAAGTGTAATAGAGGATTTATTATTTAATAGATTAGATATTCATACTACATTACCAATGTGGGCTAGAAATGTACCAATTAGAGAGGATAGTATAATACCATTATTAGATGGAACTGAAATTACTATTAAAGAACTTTCTAATAGAATTAAAAATAATGAGGAAGTTTGGTCTTATGCAGTTCAAGATGGAACTAAAGCAATTGTACCTAGTAAAATAATTTGGTGTGATTTAACTAGAAAAAATAGTGAATTATATAGGGTTACATTAGATGATGGTACATACATTGATACAACACCAGACCATGAATATATGTTAAGAGATGGTTCATTTAAACGAGCTGATAAATTAACCGAGGGTCAATCATTAATGCCATTTTATACAAAAAAAAGTAATGGGTATGAAAAAATTTATAATCCATCGACAGGTACATATAAATTTACACATAAAATAATTTCACATGAATTTAGTGGTTTAGATAAAGATTATATTAAAACAAAACCAGTTCATTTGGGTAAAACAAAAGAAAAACATTTATTAAATCATAAAGTTGTTTCAGTTATTAAACTAAATGAAAAATCCGATGTATATTGTTTAGAAGCTGTTGGACCTAATAATGAACAAGATAGACATAACTTTCCGGTATTAGGTAAAGATATAAATGATTCATATTCAAGAAGCTCTGGAGTGTTTTTATCCAACTGTAAGTATGGTGATAATTTTTTATATTTAAATATTGATGATAAGGCTGGTGTTATAGGTGCTAAACAAATGCCTAATTTTGAGATGGAAAGACGTGAAAGTAATTTAGTTGACGCATTATCTCGTAATAATAAAAACGCACATGGTGATAGTAGTGAGTATGATAATAAAGTTAAGTTTTACTGGAAAGGTAAAGATGTTGAATTTAATTCATGGCAAATAGCTCATTTTAGACTACTTGGAGATGATAGAAAACTTCCTTATGGAACTTGTTTAAAGGGTGATACTAGAATTAATACCGAATTTGGTGTTAAAGAAATTAAAGATATTGAAGTTGGTACTAATGTTTGGTCTTTTAATACCAAAACTCAAGAAAAAGAATTATCTCCAATATTAGATAAAATCATGTCTGGGACTAAAGAAGTTTTTAAAATATCAACTAGACATAACTATATAGATGCTTCAAAAGAGCATAAAATACTTGTTGCAACTAATGATGGTGAATTTATTTATAAAAACGTTTGTGATTTACAGATAGGTGATTTATTAGTATTAAATAAAAATGAACATACTAATAAAAAAATTAAAATAGATAAAACTAAACCAAATAATAATAAAAATGGTTGGTCTAATAATATTAATAATATACCTGATTATGTAACTGAAGAATTTGCGCAATTATTTGGGTTTTTAATAGGTAATGGTTGGTTAACAACAAATAACTCTTGTGTGGAATTTACATTAGGTACTGATGTGGAAACCAATAAATACTATATTTCATTATTAGAAAAATTTTCCGGTAATAAAGTTATTACAAACGATAAACAAGCAACATTACATTCTAAAATGTTAAAAACTATTTTAGAAAGAATTGGTTTTAGTGGTAAATCATATGAGAAACGAATACCTAATTGGGTGTTCGAAATGGATACAGTATTACAAAAATCGTTTGTTGCTGGATTAATTGATGCTGATGGGTGGATAACTAAAGACCAATGGGTTATTGGCTTACACATTGAATTAAATAATAAAGAATTGATTGAAGATTTAAAGATATTATTACAACGAATCGGTTATAAATCTGGGTCAATTATAAATAGATTAATAAAAGAACCAATAATTGAGGACCAACAAATTAAAACAGTTAGAGAATCCCACATTTTAACGTTTTTTGATTCATATTTAACACAAATGCAAAAATATGAATTTAAAAATAGAAAAACTGATAATTTTATTTTAGAACCAATTCAATCTATACAAAGTATAGGTGAATTTGAAACATATGATATATATGTTAAAAATGAAAATCATAATTTCTACGCAAATAATGTAGTAGTCCACAATTCTATGTTAGAAAAGGCTAGACGTATCTGGAAACAGTGTATTTTAACAGAAGATGCTATGTTAGTTTATCGGGTTACTAGAGCACCGGAAAGAAGGGTATATAAAGTGTTTGTTGGTAATATTGATGATGTTGATGTGCCAGCATATGTTAATAACATAGCTAATAAATTTAAAAGAACACCTGTTATAGACCCTCAAACTGGACAAATAGATTTAAGGTACAACCAAATGTCAAATGACCAAGATTTTTTTATTCCGGTAAGAAGTGAAGATGCTGCTAATCCTATAGATACATTACCCGGTGCATGTTTATCTTTAGATACTAGAATACCGCTATTGGATGGTAGAACATTAGAATTAAGTGAGATTATTAATGAATATAATAACGGTAAAGAATTATGGGGTTATTCCATAAATCCTGAAACTGGTAGTGTGGTACCCGGTAAAATAACTTGGGCTGGTATAACTAGGAAAAATACCGATGTATTGAAAATAACATTAGATAATGGTCAGACAATAGTTTGTACACCAGACCATAAGTTCCCGACAAAAGATAATGGTAAAAAGGAAGCTAAGGATTTATTAATAGGTGAGAGTTTATATTCATTCAATAAGGATTATAAAAAAATTAATAATTCTAAGTCAAAATATGAAATGGTTTACGACCATAATAAAAATAAGTATGTTTATACTCATAGAATGGTTGGTAATTTCATGAAAAATTTAAATAAACATAGTGAGTTTGTTTATGATAAATCTTTTATAAATGAGGGTAAAAATACTATACATCACAAAAATATAAATAGATTTAATAATAACCCAAATAATTTGTTATTCATGAATAATACAGACCATTATAAATATCATTCTAATAATATTAATAAGTTCAACTCACTTGGTGGTAAGGCATTATCGGAAAAATTAAAAAATGATGATGAATTTAGAGAAATTTTTAGTAAAAAGAGAAGTGAGATATCTAAAAATATGTGGGCTAATAAAACTTTAGATGAAAGAATTAACATAAATAAAAAACAATCTATTGGTATAATAAATTATTTTAATAATTTATCCGAGGATGATAGATTTATTAGAAGTGAAAAATCTAGAAAAAATATGAGGTTAGCAACGATTAAATTTCAAGAGATTTTAAAAACTGATAGTGTGTTTAAAAAAGAGTTATATAATAAAACATCTAAATCATTAAAAATAGTTAAAAATACTAAAGAAAGTAAAGATAAACGGTCTGAAATTTCTAAACAATTATTTAAATCACATGAGTATAGGGAAAAGGTATTTAAAAATCAAAAAATAAAATACAATAATAGATTATTAACCATTTTAAGTGAATTATTTAAAGATGGGAATAGTTTAGATGAAATTATTAAAATAATAAATGATAAAACACATGAATTTAATGTAATATTTAATAATTTAAATAAAAATAATAAACATTTAGATAAAAAATCAAAGGGGATTACTAAAAATAATATTTATAAATTAGTTAAATATTTTAATTATAAAAATTGGGTTGATTTTAAAAATAAAATATCTCTTTATAATCATAAAATAACTAATATTGAGTGGTTAGATAATAAAATAGACACTGGAACCATAACAATAGATGGTTCACATGAATTTCATGATTACCATACTTTTGCTATTGAATCCGGTATTTTCACTTATAACTCAAATTTGTCTGATATAGGCGATATTGAGTATCTTCAACGTAAATTATTTACTGCATTGCGTGTACCGAAATCTTTTTTAGGGTTTGATGAGCCACAGGGTGAGGGTAAAAATTTAGCATTACAGGATATTAGATTTTCTAGGACAATAAATAGAATACAACAAGCTATGATAATGGAGTTAAATAAGATAATTATCATACATTTATATTTATTGGGTTTTGAGGATGATTTGGATAACTTTAACATAACATTAAATAATCCATCAACACAAGCTGAGATGCTTAAAATTGAGCATTTACAGGGTAAAGTTAGTTTATATGCTGAGGCTGTTCGTGATGCTGGTAATGGATTTGCGCCAATGTCTATGACCAGAGCTAAACGTGATATTTTAGGTATGACTAATGATGAGATAAAACAAGATTTATTAGAACAAAGAATTGAAAAAGCTGCTTCAGCGGAATTAGAAAATACGGCTAAGATTATTAAAAAAACCGGATTCTTTGATATTGTTGATAATATATATGGTGACCCAAATGCGGATGTTGATTCTGATAATGATGGTGATGATGATAAACCGGGTGGTTCTAATGATGGTGGTGGATTTGCTGGTGGTGGTGGATTTGGTGGTGAAGACCTAGATATGGGTGGTGAAGATTTAGAATCGGATGATACGGAAGGTAGTGACCAACCCGAAGAATTTGGTGGTGATGAAGATGAATCTGCGGAGCCGGAAGAGTTTGGTGGAATTGAAGATTTTGATGGTGCTGAAGGGTTTGTTAAAAACATTAATAACCTATTATTAGAAGAGAAGGATATTTTAAGTAAAAAATTGAATTACCGTAAAGATAAATATAGGAATATATATATGGATAGGTTGATGGATAGCTTAGATGGTGATATTAAATCTCATAGTAGTATAAAAATGCAAGATAAAAGTGTTAAAATAAATGAAAATATTGATAATATGGTTAATGGTATAAATAAAATGTTAGAAGATTAAGATTTTATAACAAAACTATAATATTTATTAATAAACAAAATATATGTATAACTTTGGGAATATAAATAACGCTTTTAGTGAGGTTTTAATGGAATCATTCATTAATAAGAAAATTGAGAATAAGAAAATAATAAAATCTTATTTAAAAACCATTAATGAAAATAAATTACTTAAGACACAATACCATATATATAAAAATATTTCTGAAAAATATGAAACTAATGATGCAAAAATTACTCAATATATAAAGGAGAGTATAGGTGTATTAGATAAATTTTCTATTAAGGAGATAAAAGAACAAAATAATATTTTGGTTAAATTAATTGGTGAAGATTCTAAAACTCTTCAATGTGAATATGATAAAAAGGAATTACACGAGAATATAAGTACATTAATAGTGCTTAGTAAAAGTAAAACCACTAAGGATATAGATAACATTGTTGAATCTTTCAATTTTATTCTTAATTATATTAAAAATAATAAGCCGGAAGAAAAAAATGAAAGTATTAATGAGGGGGTTATTCATTTAGCTATGAATAAATTTAATGATAAATATTCTACATTGAGTTTAGATGAATCAAGTATATTAAGAAGTATTATAAATTCTGATACTGAATCCCATGTTAAACTATTTAATGATAATATACGTGAATGTGTTGATTTGATTGATTCAAATTTACTTGAATGTGATATTGAAACTAAAGATAAATTATTAAAGGTTAAAGATAAAGTACTAAGAATGTCGTATAATAATGATTCATTTATTTCAGATATATCAAAAATAATAGAACTAAAGAGAGATTTAATATAGTTGTTAGATATGAGTGAGGTAAACTGGGAACTTGTAGTACATAGATTAGATACAATAGTTAAGAGTCAGGATGAATTTAAACAACAGTTAGATGATATTGACGAAAAATTGGTTAAACTTGAAACAATCAAGCACACTATTGAAACATTGGAGGATTGGAAAAAAAAAGTTGATGATGTACTTGGAATCACTGACATGAAAAACATTATTGAGTGGAAGAGTAAATTAGATGATGTTATATCACCAAGTCAATTAAAAGAACATATATGTAGGATAGATAAAAAAATTGAGGAACTAGAATCTTTCAAAACGAAATCAACTATGATTTGGATTACCATACAAGCAATTATATTTATACTATATTTTTTAGATAAAACTTTTCATATTTTTTAAATTAAAAACCCATCAAAATTTTAATAAATGATGGGTTTTTTACATTATTTTAATACCTATTGACTTTTCAGAAAAATTTATTATATTATGGATATAACAATATTGATAATTAATATAATTTATGAGTCGTGGAAAAGAAATAAAATTAAATATAAGTGATAATTATAATACAATTGTTGGAACAGTTGATACTAATATACCTAAAAGTATTTTCTTATCAATATCAGCTTGGGGGTCACCATTAAAAGATGATAAATTTGATTATAATAAAATTATCAATTGGTTAACCAAAAGTATTAAACTTAATATCATAAAATATAATAATAGCGGTATCTTTAAAGAACATCAATTTATAGTTGACTTTGATATGAGAGAATCAGGTATTATGTTTGGTAAAAGAAGTTATATGTGTTGTGAGATAACATTATTCCAAAATAATGATAGTTTACTACCTATAACATCTGAAGTATTATTAAAACATTCGAGTAATATAATTAAAAATATTATAAATGATATATTAGATTCGAATATTTATTTTAAATTTCATAGGACAAAAAAATAGGATAAAACAAATATTTTCTATCATAAACCTCTATTATTAATTAATAGGGGTTTTTTTATTTTATATAATATATTTATAGTAAAAACAATTTCAACATATGGAAGAATATAAAATAAATACTAAAAACATTCTTAACAAAAGAATGTTAATGATTGAGCAAGATGCTGGTTATATTAATCCAAATGATGAGAGAAATAAACCATTTATAACTGAGGTTAATAAAATTGGTACCGGCAATATAGTTATAGCTGAACCATTAAAATTATTCGTTATATTACAAAAACATAGTGTTGAAAATCGTAATGGTAGGATATATCCAGAAGATATACTAAAACGAGAGGCTAATAATTACCAAAAATTAATAAATGATAAACGAGCTTTAGGTGAAGCTGAACATCCGGAATCGTCAATTATAAATACATCTAGGGTTGCACACAATATTACTAAAATATGGTGGGAAGGTAAAACTCTTATGGGTGAAATTGAAATTATTATGTCACCCGGATTTATAAAATATGGTGTAATATCATGCGAGGGTGATAATATAGCTAATTTATTAAGACTTGGATATATGATTGGTGTTTCATCAAGGGGTGTTGGTTCATTAAAAGAGGTAAATGGTAAAAATATTGTTCAAGATGATTTTGAAATTATTTGTTGGGATATTGTTACTTCTCCAAGTACACCTGGTTCGTGGATGTTTAATAATCATCAAGAAGCTAAGGTTTATACTGAAAGTATGGGCAATAAATCAATATTAAATGAAAAATTAGATAATTTTTTAAAAGATTAATAAAAATAAAAACGGTTATTTTAATAGTAAAAATGACTTTTTTATTATTTTATGTACGAATTTAATAATAAAATAGAGGATTATTTAAATAAAGGTTGTTATTTTTCTAATTTCTTAACATATTTATAAACAAAGAATAAAACACATTTATAATTAATAAAAAATGGCTGAAAAAAACAAAACAATTATCGAAGAAGCATTAATCGATTTTAAAAAAATTGAGGATGCTGTTAAAGCCAATTCAAAAGAAATACTTCATTCATTATTGAAAGAAGAAATTGAAGGTTATGTGAAAGAATCTATTCCAGAAGATTACGAAGAAGAAGACATCGAAATTGAAGACGAATTACCGGTAGACGGAGAAGAAACACCAGATGGTGATGATTTATCCGTGGGTGATGAAACTGATGTTGAAGAATTACCACTAGATGGTGGGTTAGGTGACGGTGAAGAATTACCAATGGACCTAGATATGACTACAGCATCAGATGATGATGTTATCGCAGTTTATAAAAAATTAAGCGGTGATGATGAAATCGAAGTAGTTTCTGATAGTGAAGTAAAAATTACAGACCCAGAAAGCGGTAACCAGTATGTAGTATCACTTGGTAATGGTGGGTTAGAAACAGAACCAGAAATGGGGATTGAACCTGAATTAGAACTAGAACCTGAAACGGAGCCCGAAATAGAACCAGAAGTAGAACTTGATGGTGAGTTAGAAATGGGTGATGATGATGAAGTAGAAATAGATTTAGGTGATGAAGAAACCGAAGAAGAGGATGAAGAAAATCCATTCGGAGAATCTGTTGTATATGAAATTGAACTTCAAGATGATGAAGATATGACCAATGAGGATATCGTTAGAGGTCAAGGACACGATAAACACGTTGCAAATATTACCGGTGAAACTGGTGATATTGATGGCACTAAAGCATCCGAAGATTCTGAATCTGGTGATAATTTAGAAGGTGGATTCGATGATGATGCAGCACCGTCTGGTGATAATCATGCAGACCATATTATGGAGGAAGATGATGAAGAAATAGCTGATGGTGAAGAATCGATTGATGAAAAAATCCAAGTTGGTAAAGGTAGAAATGTAAGTAATAATAAAACTAGCATTGTTGGTGCTGGTGGTAAAGCTAATAAAGTGGTTAGACCTAATGTTACCGCTAATGAATCTATCGAAAATAAATATAATGCTTTAGTAAAAGAGGCGGTTCAACTTAAAAAAGAAAATAATGAATTTAAAACTTCACTTAAAAAGTTTAGAGACATGTTAACTGAAACGGTTGTATTTAACTCTAATTTAGCTCATGTAGTTAAAATATTTACTGAACACACGACAACTAAAGATGAGAAAAAACAAATTATCAATAGATTTGATGATACTGTTTCATCATTGAAGGAGTCAAAGAATCTATATAAAACTATAGTTTCTGAATTAAGTAACAAAAAAACTGTTACTGAATCTGTTGAAGCAAAACTTAATTCAACTTCTAATTCTAGTAAAACTCAAATTACCGAGTCTACAGCATATGCTGATAGTTCAACTAATAGAATTAAAGACCTTATTAAACGAGTTGAAAACAGATAATAATAATAATAAAAATAAAATAACAAAAAAATAATAATTTAAAAATTATGTCACATTTATTAACATCGGGTGAAGTTGGAAACATCGGACTTAACCACATGAAACAAATCCGTAAGATGACCCAAGAAAAATGGGATGGTCTTGGATTCTTAGACGGTCTTAAAGGACACGTTAAAGAAAATATTGCTCAGTTATATGAAAACCAAGCGTCTTCTTTATTAACTGAATCTACCACAGCTGGTGATTCATCAGGTTCTTTTGAAACTGTTGTATTCCCTATTGTTCGTAGAGTATTCTCTAAGCTTTTAGCTAATGATATCGTATCAGTACAAGCATTAAACATGCCTATTGGTAAATTATTCTTCTTTGTACCTATTACATCAAGTAGAGTTAATGCGGCTGGTGCTGCTGGTGACCCTTATGCTGATGGAAGTACATATTCTGCACACACATCTTTAGCGGATGGATTACCAACTTGCGTACAAGACGTTGCTGGTTGTGCTGTAACTTCTTATAAAGCAAAAAGCTTATATGATTTATATTACAATGATGGATTATTCGATAATTCAAAAGGTACGTTGACTATTGTTACAACTACCGGTAATGGTTGTACTCCTGGTGTATTAAATTCATCTGGTAACTTTGCTGCTGCAACTACTTTTGCTGCTGCAACTGATGGGACTATTAGAAATATAGTATTACAAGTATCTGGTTTTTCATCTACTGCTAAAGGTCGTTTAACTGGTCCTGATGGAAACGAAATGGACACAGAAGCATTCTTAGCATCTTTAAAAGTAACCAACCAAACTAATGCAGCTATTGTTGACCAAGACGGTAATACAATTATTGCTGATGATGGTGAGATACCTTTTAGATTAGTAACACAAAAATATGGTAAAGGTATTATAGACTATAGCGATATTTGTGATGTTAACGGTGTTATCTATTTAGATTTAGATTTAACACATCCAGTACCAGCAGGTGGAACGTCTACTTATGATGGTTATGTTGGGGCTAGTGGTTCTACATCAGGTGTTACTGCTGGTTTTACCGCAAATACATCATCTTTTGATGCGTCATGGGCACGTTATGCTACATTAGAACTTGAAACTGAAATGGGTGAGGTATCATTCAAATTAGACGAGGTTGTAGTATCTGTAGAAGAAAGAAAATTAAGAGCAACTTGGTCACCTGAATTAGCTCAAGACGTTTCTGCTTTCCATAACTTAGATGCTGAAGCTGAATTAACAGCAATGTTATCAGAACAAGTAGCAGCTGAAATTGACCGTGAAATCTTAAGAGATTTACGTAAAGCAGCTGCATGGCAATTACGTTGGGATTATAATGGATGGAGAAAAGCGTCTACCGCAGCTAATCCATATACTCAAAAAGACTGGAATCAAACTTTAATTACTAAAGTTAACCAAATTTCAGCTCAAATCCATAAATCAACACTTCGTGGTGGTGCTAACTTTATAGTTGTGTCATCTGAAATTTCTGCAATCTTTGATGATTTAGAATATTTCCACGTAAGTGATGCTTCACCTGAGCAAGATAACTATAACATGGGTATTGAAAAAATAGGTACATTAAGTGGACGTTACCAAGTGTATCGTGACCCTTATGCTCCAGCGAACTCAATGATTATAGGTCATAAAGGTAAATCATTGTTAGATACAGGGTATATTTATGCTCCGTACGTGCCTCTTCAATTAACACCAACAATGTATAATCCATTTAACTTTGCTCCGGTAAAAGGTATAATGACGAGATACGCTAAGAAGGTTGTTAACAACCGTTTCTATGGTGCGATTAAAGCTGATGGTATACCAACATTTAATATAGCTGAATTAAGATAATATCTTATAAATCAATAAATTAAAAGCCTTAGATTTTTCTAAGGCTTTTTTTATGCTTTATACTTATCTATAATATAGATTAAAAATAAATGGATTAAAACTTGTATTATTTATTTTTAATTAGTATATTTATATTAGTTAAAATAATATTACTATGCCTAAAATGAGAAAAATAACAATTAAAGAAGAAAATGATATAATTAATTTATATTCTAATCAAAATGTGGGTATTGAAAAATTATGTGAAAGATTTAATGTTGGTAAGGTAAAAATAAAAGATATATTAAAAAAGTATGAAGTCCCAATTAAAAAAAGGGGTGGGCAAGTGGTTATAGGTAATAGTTCTGAAATAGAGGGTGGTAAATCTAGTTTTTACAAAGCTAATAAGGGTAAAAAATTAGTGGCTATATGCAAAAAAACTGGTATATCATATCAAGACATAAATAATTTATCTGGTATATTAACAACACATATAATAAAAGAGTATGAGGACGTTGAAATACCAAATAACACATATCAAAGAAAAAAATATGAATCAATTAATGGTAAAAAATGGTTTGAGGAATATTTCAATATAGTGGAGATTGATGATGAAGTTTTTGAATATAAAAAATGTCCATATTGTGATTGGCAAACAAAGGATATTAAAAATTTAAGTGGTCAATTTGAAATTCATTTAAAAAATGAACATAATTTAACAATCCAGGAATATTTAACCAAAAATAGTTCAGACAAAGATTATTTTAAAAATTTACGAATATTCGAAGATGTGAATAAATATGTTACATGTTGTATATGTGGTAAAAAAATGTTAGTATTATCAAACACACATTTACATAAACATAATATATCGGCAACAGAATATAAATTAAAATATGGTGGTAAAATAATGAATGATAGTTTAACCAAAAAAACGGTTGAACAATTATTTGAATATAATTTAAATGGTTTAACTAAGGGTAAACCAAGTAAACCAGAATTAGAAATAGGTGAATTAATAAAAAATTTAAATATAGATTATCGTACTGGTGATAGACAATTATTAAATGGTAAGGAGATTGATATTATCATACCGGATAAAAATATAGGTATAGAATATAATGGAAATATACATCACACACAATGGTTTGGTGGTAAAGACCCGTCATATCATTTGAATAAAACCACATTAGCCAATTCAAATGGTTATGGCTTAATACACATTTTTTCCGATGAGTGGGTTAATAAAAAAGATTTAGTTTTAGTTAAAATAAAACACTTATTAGGTGTTAATGATGGTATTAAAATAGGTGGTAGAAGTTGTATTATCAAGGAAATATTAACTAAGACTAAAGATGATTTTTTAGAGAAATATCATATTCAAGGTAAGGATAGTTCAACCATAAAATTGGGTGGATTTTTCAATGAAGAGTTAGTTGGTGTAATGACATTTAAACTAATTAAAAATGGTGAATATGAATTAACTAGATTCGCAACTAATTATAATTACATAACCCAGGGTTTAGCCTCTAAAATATTATCATATTTTAAAAAAAAATATACCCCAAATAATATAATTAGTTTTGCTGATAGGAGATGGACTATTGATGGGTGTAGTAATCTTTACACTAAATTAGGGTTTAAATTAGTAAAAATTTTAAAACCTGATTATAAATATTATAATGTAAATGATAGTAAAGAAAATAGGTACCATAAGTTTGGATTTCGTAAAAAGATTCTATTAAAGAAATATGGTAATATCTTAAATTCTGATATGACAGAAACAGAAATGGTTAAAATTATTGGTTATGATAGAATATGGGATTGTGGATTATTTAAATACGAATTAATTGGGGATAATTATGGATTATAAGAAATTTTTTATTGAAGATAATAAATCCGGGTGGAAGTGTGTTGAATCAAAATTAAAAAATAATCATCCGGATATACATAAAATGGTTGTATCATTCAGTGAAAAAAATAATTTAACTAAATTATCTTTTAAAGAAAAAGTATATTGTTTTATTAATGATTTAAAAATAATACCAACTTGTCATGAATGTGGTGGCAAGGTTAAATTTTTACGATTATCATATGGTTATCAGAAATTTTGTGGTAAAAAGTGTTCAAATATAAATAAAGATAAAATATTAATAACTAAAACTAATTTAAATAATAAATATGGTGTTGACACCTCATTTAAAATACCCGAAGTTATTGAAAAAATAAAGAATAGTAATTTAAAAAATTATGGCGTTGATAATGTTTTTAAATCAAAAGAATTTCAAAAAAAAATAAAGGAAACTATTAATAATGTATATGGTAATTCTAATATATTTAAAACCGAATTTTTCAAACAACACAGGGTTAATAAAAAATCTAAAATAGAAAATTTAATATGTGATAAATTGGGTGGTGAATCTGGTGTAATTATAGGTGGTAGAGAGTTTGACATTAAAATTAATGATACTATAATTGAGATAGATGGTGAATATTTCCATCCGGGTAATTTGATTGATTTAACTTTAATACAGTTAAATAATGTTATTAATGATAAAATCAAAGATGATATAATAGCCAATAGTGATTATATTTTGCATAGAGTTAAAGTAAGTCGGCTTAAAAACACTAATATTAATCAAATAGATTATAATTATATTATAGAAAATTCGTATAATAATGATTATACGTTAACTTATAGTCAAAAAATAATAACAAAACAATATTTAAAATCATATATTAATAAATATGGGGTGGATAAATTATCAAAATATTTACCAATGTTATTAAAATTTATTAGGATTTTTCAAGAAAACTTCCCATACCCAGAAAAAACTGAAATATTGGGGGATGTTTGCGATAAAATACGTAATTTCGATTATGATAGGTTTCATAATAAAAATAATAATGAATTTAATAATAATACTTATAACATAGGTTGTAATTACTTAAAATCAGATTTTAAATCTTATTGGAATTCATCATACAGGGGTTGTGAATCACCAATTGATATATGGGTAAATGATGAAAAGATGTTAAAGATAATAGCTTATAGAATAGGTTTAAATAATTCTAATGAAATATTTGACCTCTCTTTACGTAATTTGGTTAGGGGTATATCAGCTATACGAGGAACAATATCATTCTTTAAACCACTAGTTGCTGCCGGTATCTACAAACATTATCTTATTAACATTAATAATCCGATAGTATTTGACCCGTGCTCTGGTTTTGGTGGTAGATTATTAGGTTTTAAGTCTATATACCCTAATGGTACATATATTGGCTGTGAACCAAATAATGATACATACCAAGAATTATGTAATCTTGGTAACAATTTTTCAAATACATTCATATACAATAGTAAAGTTGAGGACTTTAATCAAAATATAGAATATGATATAGCATTTACTAGTATACCATATTTCGATTTAGAAGATTATAAAAACGGTATTTTTTATAATGATTTTGATGAGTGGGTTGACGTTTTTATTGGTAAATTATTAACTTATAAGAGATTAATAATAAATATGTCATACGAATTATGTGTTAAACTTGGTTTAGATGAGTATATTGACGGTTATTTAACTAATGGTTCAACACACTATAATAAATCTAAATCTAGTAAAAAAGAGGTTTTAATTAAATTAAATTTTTAATTTTTTTTATAATATTTATATATATATGGATATTTTAATTAAACAATTATTGCGAGAAAGTATTATTAAAGAGCGATTAACCAATGTTGATTCTGATGTAGATTTATTATATAATAAATTCTTTAAAAACGACGTAGATGTAATTCAGAAAACAGGTATCATTGATGGTGGTATGTTTAAAAGAAATATTACAGATACCGAAATATTAAAAGATAATGAATCGATTGAATCATCTGATATTAATAAGTGTGATATAAAAATAAATTACGGGCGTAATTACTATAGCCCAAGCTCACAGTCTATTAGTTTAAGTATTAATAAATCAGCTGTCGAATATGTTATTAATGATTTTAATGGTGATTTAAATGATGCTATTAAAAGTTTAAATCATGATAAACAAAATAGTTTACGAAAAGAATTTACAGAAGAAAAATTAAAAGGTAGTATACATCATGAACTAACTCACTGGATAGATGATACTATGCATAATAGATATATTAATAAATTACTTAAAAAAGCTGAAGAGGTTGGGTCAAAAAATTTTAATGGTAAATCTATTAATACTAGTAAGATGGAGATTAATGCACAAATACATAATATAAAACAATTATATAATAAATTTAAAAGTACTTGGGGTAATCTAAGTTTTGATGATTTAATTTCACAATCACCAACACTTATGAGTATAAGTAATGAATTACAATCAACTGACAGAAATAAATGGATTAGGGATTTAAAAACTAGGATGTATCGAGAAGGGATACTTGGTTATAATATGGTTAATTCTTAAATTCAATACCACCCAAATATTTAATGTAAAAATTACTCATTTTAATGCGTTTTAAGGTATCCTCATCAAAGTCCATAAATATGTCCCTAAGATTATAATCCGATTCATTAGGATTGGTCTTATTAGCAAATTCTAATATATTTAATGAAAATAATAACTGACCGAATCTTAATTCTGGATTATTTTCCCAAAGTAATGCTAAAATACCTAATATTTCTCTTTGTATATTATTCATATTTAAAATTTATTGTAAATATATGTATAAAATTTTAAATAAGCAAGTTTTTATAATATTTATAAATATGAAATTATATATACGTAAATTATTACGAGAAAATTTATTGGAACGTATAACTATAAATAACACAAATAATCTTTGTGTTGTTTCTTTAGATAATGATACAATGTTTATATTACTGGATTTTAAAACCGGTGAAGCATTTGGATATATTTCATTTAGTTTAACAGATGGTGATGTCTATGGTATATATGGTGCATATGCAAAAAATGGTTATGGTCCATTACTATATGAACTAGCAATGACTAAAGTATATCCAAAAGGTATTACAATGAGTGATGATTCATCTACTAGTTATGATGCTTTATCTGTTTGGGATAAATTTTATAAAAGAAGGGATGTATTAAAAAAACCTATTAAACGTACTGTTAAAACTAATAAGGAAGAAATATTAGATGACGCTCTTTCGGGTCATAGCAAACAAGAGTTGGAATGGATATTAAAATTACACTATACCCAATTTATTTATACATTAGGTGATGATAAGTTAAACAATTTGATAAAACGTGGTGAGGAATTTAAAGTTAAAAACCCAAATATTGATTTCGATGAAATTATATATGATTTAGAAGAATAGGGTGGGTATTACCCACCCACCATCATTTACTTAATTTTAACACTTTTTCTATTTTTTTTATTCTTTTTTAAAACTAATTTAAGTATACCATTAACATACTCAGCATCTATTTCATTTTCATCAACATCATTTGGTAGCGTAAATTTTCTATCGAATGATGGTACAACGTACCCAATTTTTTTATTATCCTTATTTTCATATTTTATTTGTAAAACATTATCGACAATATCAATATCAACATTATCTTTTGTTATACCAGGGATAATAAGTTCGAATACATATTCATCACCATTTTCACTTAACACATAGTCTTTATTAACGTTAAAAAAATTATCGTTAAAAATTGAATCGAAAAATAAATCTTTTTTTATTAACATAGTTTTAAATTTTAATTATTGTTATTATTTTTCATTTTTTTTCAAATAATAAACCAAATTAAATTATATGCCAATATGTCATTTTTGTTTTAATTTTTGATATAGTGTATTTCTTGGTATTACAATATCATTTAATATTTTAGTGGCTTTCCCTATTTGTTCCTTAATTGAGATACCAGTTATTATATGTTTAATCTCTTTATTATTCATTTATATTATTCCAAAATCTTTTTTTACTTAATTTAAAATCATAATATTTTTTATACTTAATAATAAGTTCTTCAACCATACCAATGAATTCTTCCGGTATAACTAATTTACTATCTTCCAAAAATTGATTTAAATTATATTCCATATTATCTACAAACCACTATTACCGCTACTACTTGTATTGTTACTATTACTGTAACCAATATTACTATACTCATTATTTATATTTTACGATACTTATTATATCAAATTTAATTGTGTCTTTTATAACCGTTACTTCATTATTTGATACTGCTTTAATATCTAAATAATATCTTTGTGGTATTAGGCTATCGGTATCTAATAGGAAGTAATTAGAATATGCTGTTCTATGTATATCAGTGTAATCTATTACTGTAACCTCACCGGTACCTTCTTTAACATATAACCTATATTGCAATCCATCTATTATTTGTTGTTGGTCTATTGTGTATGGTATTCTAGCTGATATGTTTACCCTTCTTATATCACCACGAACTATTTTCTCATTATTTTTAATACCTGAAACTGAAAAACCAAATTTCTTTGGTAGATTTTCATCACTACCTATATTAAAATAACAATTACTATCTTTTAATAAGAATTCTAGTTCAACATCTGGTCTAGTAACCCCATTAATTATTAAATTAGACCATGTGTCTGTAAACATATAATCTGATGTATATGAACTTGATGGTATTTGAACATCAACACTATAAACACCTTTCGTTACATGCGTTGTTCCGGTTATTATTGTAACAACATCACTATTATTATCAGATATAGTTACCGTTGGTAGCACATCTAAATTTGTCGCTTCACCATTTAAATTGGTATATAAATATAATTTATTTAATTTATCTAAATAGAAACTATTTCTATCATCAAGTATTATATCATTATATTTGGTTTCAATATATGGTTCGTAAAACGTCTTCGTGTGTCTTGTGAAGAAACCGACGTATTGTAAATCGTCACTAGGTGTTTCCTCGAAAACTCTGGTATATGCTAACCCTAAACCGTAATTAATTGAACCACCACTTAAATAATCATTAACAACATTTGTTATATCGATTTCAATATGTTCATTACCCTTATCAAAATGAATTGTATCTATTGTAATACCACTAGCTGAACCAGAATAACTACCTCCACCGTTTACCCAATATGTATTGTTTTGAGCTTCTAACCAATTAGAAGCTTTTACTGAAAGAGTATTACCAACACCACCAATAAATTTAGTGGTTAAATAATCATACCCAGTTCCCTCATCCCATTCTTGATTAATTCTAAATAATATTAAGTCAAATGAACTAGCCCTATCTTTACCGTCGGTTGTTTGTTGGTTTAATAACTCTAAATCAAATGCACTAGTATTTGTTATATTCAAGGTATGTGTCATTTTAGATAAATCTGGCATGATACCATTTGTGTGAAACTCTTTTATCCTAGACTCATCAAAGTAAAATAAAAACCTACTATATTTAGTATTATTTGAATCACCACCATAAAATAATTCAGATACAGGATTTAACCCAGTATTGGTTAAATCATTATATTGTATAGTGTTATTTTTATCGAAATAAGTGTGAATTACCATATCATTTTTATTATAAATATCTATTAATTTACTTAATTGATACGTATATTATCAGATAATAACCTATTTAAGTTAAAATTAATAACATCATTAACATTATTATCTTTAACCGGTGGTAATCCATGATATGGGTGTGAGTGATTTATTATAAAATTTTTAACTAATTTTATAAATTCTAATAATATATCACCATAAACTAATTGATGTGCGTTTTTTAAAATTTTATCTAACTCATTATCACTAATTAATTCATCTTGATTATTAAGTACAAACCTTGGTGACCCATTATGTGAAATTAAATTTATTTTATCACTAATAATATTTGTTACAGTACCACTAACGTTGTTTTCTGAATCTATTGGTACATTATGTTTAATTTGAATGTACCCAATATTTTTCTTATTAAATTTAAGATTATCACCAATTACAAATTTACCCGCTCGTAATACAATCTCATTTTTTTTAAAAATTAAATCAGAATTATCACGACCTTGAATAGCAATATTTTTTTTATCCGGATAAATACCTTTAGCATTTGGTAATGTTGATGGTGCTTGTTCTGGTGAAACAATACCAGAACTTAATAATGATGTTGATGTAAAATAATGTGGGTCGTTATTTAATTTTTGTGGTTGAGATATTATTGGTCCTAACCACATACGGTTATCATACTTATTTTCAGATTTAAGTAGAAAAACAAATACTGATTCACCAATGTTAGGTATTATGTTAATAAATTTTGGTAGTAATGGGAATGAATATGGTAAATCACCATCTGATGATTTATCATCCAAACCCTTAATACGAACTTTTATTCTACCCCCATCAAATTCATCAATGATACTAACAACCTTACCTATAGATATATTATCGAATTTAGGAATACTATTAAAATTACTACTAGTACCAAAGTTTAATTTTTTCATATATTATTTGCCGGTTAACCGTTTATTTAATTCATCGTTAGCAACTTTAAATCTATTCTCAATAGATTCTAATAGATTATAACCACGTATAAGATGTTGTTTAATTGCGTCGTAATCTAACTCCATTTGTTTAATTTCAAGGAGTATTTCATTATTTGTTTTATTTTTTAAATCTTCCATAATTTATCGTATTACTCCGGAGCCTTGACCGAATGATATTGTGGCCCCCTGAACCACAACTGGACCACCAGCATTTCCACCCACAGCTGAAATTGGTGTTCCTGGTGGTATAATAATCTCTATCTTAGCTTCTGTTATTAAAGCATTTATTATTTCTTCTATTCTTATTACTTCCATCGCCTCAGATATATTAGCACTACCATCTGATAAAGCACCAACCGGTGCACCAGCCTCACTTTGCCTACTTATAATCCTAGCGGCAATATCTCTAGCACTTAACCCCGGCCTAAGTTTGCTACCAGATAGTAGTAATGGTGGTGGTAGTGGTGTAATTGGTTTACTTGGCATTTTAAATGCACTTAAAATAATATTTGTTACTTTATTTAAATCCATTATAACCCCCTTATTGTTAACATCATTTCTTGTGGTACACTTAATAAACTCATAATTGATAACAACTTATTTTTAGCCGATTCTTTTTCTTTATTAATAGTTTGAGCGGTTATTAATCTTAATATTTCTTTAATAATTATAGCTAATAATAAGTTTATTAAAACATCTTTAATTACGCATACAATATTTTTAATAAATAATGTATTAGAACGAATTAATTCTATTATATCCTTATAAAAATTAATAAGTCCGAAAACCTTATTATTAATTAATAATAATAGTAATATTTGTGGTGATAATATCATTTCAATTAAAGATATTATTAATTCTTTTAATATTATTTTAAAGAATCCCGTTTTAACATTATTTTTATCAACATCAGAGGTGTTTAGTGTTGCTTCGTCTAATAATTTTGTTATACTATTAGATATTATTACCCTCATTTCATTTAATGTTGTTGAATTACTTATATCTTGTGATATTCCTGATAAGGTATTAAAATTAATGGATGATGTATAATTATCACAATCTATTAATACAGCAACTCCGTTAGAACGGTTAGTTGATACGAATTCTTGGTTAGTTAATTGTTCATTAGAAAATTGAAAATAACTATCATCAACAACATCATTATCTTTTGCATTAATAAAGTTTTCGATAATATCATTTAATTTAGC
>Ga0265293_10001043_pt1 | contig 62478 bp, 66 predicted proteins | sample Munlanlewell138R_FD_192505 | JGI IMG/M metagenome (GOLD analysis project Ga0265293, IMG submission 192505) | Leachate microbial communities from a municipal landfill in Southern Ontario, Canada - Leachate well 138R | ecosystem: Engineered > Solid waste > Landfill > Unclassified | place: Canada...
TCTTTACAAGACTTGGACTTGACTTTAGAGTAGTTGAAGCTGATAGTGGAGCTATTGGCGGAAGTGGAAGTAGAGAGTTTCATGTTTTAGCTGATAGTGGAGAGGATACTTTAGTAGTTTGCGAGAGTTGTGAATATGGCGCAAATATAGAGACACTTTACACGGATGAGCAAAAGATAGATGAGCTAAAAGAGAGAAGTTATGAGGAGTTACAAACTCAAGAACTAGATGAAAGATGTTCATGTGGAGCTAAACTTAGTTTTAAAAAAGGTATAGAAGTTGGGCATATTTTTCAACTAGGCACTAAGTATTCAGCTGCACTTGAGGCAAACTTTAATGATGAAAACGGAAGAGCAAAACCATTTGAGATGGCAACATTTGGTATTGGAGTAAGCAGACTTGTAGCTGCAATAATAGAACAAAATCATGATGCTGATGGCTGCATCTGGACAAAAAGTACAACTCCATATATGGTAAATATCTTAGTCTCAAATATCAAAGATGAAGATCAAATGAGAGTAGCAGAGGAGCTATACAGCAAACTCTTAGATAAGAATGTTGAAGTAATGCTAGATGATACAAAAGAGAGATTTGGCTTTAAGATGAAAGATGCTGAACTTATAGGATTTGTTTATACCATTATCATAGGTAAAGAACTATCAGATGGTTTAGTCGAGATTTATGATAGAAAAACAAAGATAAAAACATCTGTAAAAGCAAGTGACATTTTTACTAAGATAATGGAACTTATATAAAAATGATTTATTTTTTAATTTATCTATTTTTAGAGGTTTTAATATCTGTAAATATCTCATCAGTGATGGGAGGTCTCTTTACTTTTTTTGAGATAATCATAACCGCACTTATAGGTATTCTTATACTTCTAAATTTTAGAGATACACTCTTTAAAAATATTACAGCAGTATCCTATCAAGCTATAGATTTACAAGAGTTTCAAAGGCTTAACCTCTTTACTATTTTAGGCGCTATTTTACTGATATTGCCAGGGTTTATGACAGATTTTATAGGCGCTATGATGCAGTTTAGTGTCTTTACAAGTATGCTTGTTAACCGTTATAATGTACAATCGTCGAGCAAGTTTAAGAGTGATATAAATCACGAACATATACAAAAAAATATAAAAAAGGATTCTGATGTTATTGACGTTGAGATTATTACTAGGCACACTGATAGTAAGTAGCTTTTTACAAGCAAATACAAATGCGGATATGGAGGCTTTTTTAAAAAAGACATTTACCGCTAACCCAAATATACTAAAAATAGATGTAAAAGTCCACAAAAAGATTAAGCTAGAAGAAGTTGAAGGTTGGAGTGCTTTCATACTCAATGTAGATGCAAGTGTAAAAGATAAAGATGGTAGTCGTGATGTAAATCAAAAGATGATTTGGTTCTCAAATGGTACTACTATTTCGCCAGATCTTATAGACATGAAAACAGGAGCATCCCTAAAAGACTCTGTTTCACCATCTTTTGAGAGTTCTCAATATAAGAAGCAAAATCTAATATATGGAAATGCTAATGCAACTCATAAGGTGGCAATTTTTTCAGATCCACTATGCCCATTTTGTAGAGACTTTGTCCCTAAAGCAATAGAGTATATGAAAAAAGATCCAAAAAAGTTTGCTCTTTATTACTACCATTTTCCATTAGAGTCTCTGCACCCAGCGGCAGTAACACTTGTAAAAGCTGCAGCAGCAGCTGAGCTAAAGGGCGAAAAAGATGTTGTTTTAAGACTTTACAAGGTTGAGATAGACCCAAGAGAGAGTGATGAGAGTAAAATTCTTGCAGTATTTAACAAGAGTATGAAAACAAACATAACACCACAAGATATAAAATCAAAAACTGTACAAGAACATTTTGAGAGTGATATAAAAATAGCAAATGATTTGATGGTCAATGGAACTCCAACAATGTTTTTTGATGACAAACTAGACAAAACCAAAATAAAATACCAAAAATAAAGTAGCGATATGAAAAAGTTAGTAATAGCCACTAGAGTGTCAGATTTGGCACTTTGGCAGGCTTACCATGTAAAAGCACGAATTGAAGAGAAATACCCTGAAATTGAAGTTGTGTTAAACAAAATAGTAAGCAATGGCGATAAAGTCTTAGATAGACCGCTAGCGCTTATTGGTGGCAAAGGACACTTTACAAAAGAGCTTGAAGATGCAATGCTATCTGGAGATGCTCATATGGCAGTTCACTCACTAAAAGATGTCCCGACCTATATTCCAGAGGGTTTAGAGTTAGTTGCAGTGACACAAAGACAAGATCAAAGTGATGTGTTTTTATCTCATAAATATAAAAACTTAAAAGATTTACCAGAGGGTGCAGTAGTTGGAACAACAAGCCTAAGACGAAGAATGCAGCTTCTTTGTGTGAGACCTGACTTAAAAGTAAAAGACTTAAGAGGGAATGTCAACACGAGATTAAGAAAGTTGCAAGAGGGGCAATACGACGCTATTATATTGGCTTTTATTGGTTTGCATAGACTAGATTTACTAAAAGACATTCCATATAAAGAAAAACTATCACTAGATATGATGATACCACCTATGGGACAAGCTGCTCTTGGTATTGAGATAGTTTGTGGGGATGAAAAAGTAAGAGAGATAGCAGAGAGTTTAAATGATGAAGAGACCTATCTCTGTACTCAGATTGAGAGAGATTTCATCTCTAAAATAGGGGCAGGATGTTCAGCACCTGTTGCTTGTAACGCTGTTATAGAAGATGGTAAAGTGATTTTTAGAACTATGATAGGTTTTAGCGATGGAACAAAAATCATGCAAGAAAAACTTGTAGTAGATGTTATAGAGAGTCATGGCTTAGGTCTGGTGATGGCTAAAAAGATGATAGATAATGGAGCGTTAAAATTGCTCGAAGATGCACAGCAATCTGCATTTAAAGATGAAATGCCACAAAGGCTTTAGAGGTTTGAAAAAAAATGCATAAAACTATAGAGTTACTAAAAAAGCACGGCGAGTTAAGAATTATAGAAGATGAGCTGGATATTTACTTAGAGATACCACATTTAGCATATGCTGAAGTTAAGAAAAAAGATGGTGGTAAAGCTATCCTTTTTACAAATGCAGTCGATAAGAAAAATGCTAAAAAATTCGATGAGCCTGTGCTTATGAACCTCTTTGGCTCATACAAAAGATGTGAGCTTCTATTTGGTAGAACTGTAGAATCAGTTGCAGATGAGATCGCAAAACTCTTGCATATGAAACCACCATCTGGTTTTATGGATAAAATCTCAATGGCAAGCGAGCTTTTTGCACTAAAAAATATTTTCCCAAAAAAGACTAATAAAAAAGGTGCATGTCAAGAAGTTGTATATATGAATGAGGATATTGACCTTACTAAAATCCCAGTTTTAACAACTTGGGAACAAGATGGCGGTCCTTTTATAACTATGGCACAAGTTTATACTCAAAGCTTTGATGGTAGTTTAGTAAATATAGGAATGTATAGACTTCAAGTCTTTGATAAAAACCATTTAGGGATGCATTGGCAGATACATAAAGACTCGTCTCACTTTTTTGACCAGTACCAAAAGGCTGGAAAGAAGATGCCAGTTACTGTTGCAATAGGGGGAGATCCACTTTATACATGGTGTGCTACTGCACCTCTACCTTACGGAGTAAATGAGCTTTTAATGTATGGACTTATCACTAAGAAGCAAGTCAAATTAGTTAAATCTTTAACTACACCTCTGTATATTCCAGAAGATGTTGATTATGTGATAGAGGGCTGGGTAGATACACAGGAGATGCGTATTGAAGGACCTTTTGGAGATCATACTGGTTACTATACTCTAGCGGATCCTTATCCTGTTATGCAAGTAAGCGCAATAACTACGAGAAAAAAACCTACTTTTTTAGCTACAGTTGTTGGTAAGCCACCGCTAGAAGATAAATATATGGGTTGGGCGACAGGAAAGATATTTTTTCCACTCCTTAAGACTACAGTACCCGCTTTAATAGACTATCATATGCCTGAAAATGCAGGTTTTCATAACCTTATACTCGCTAAGATGCAACCACTCTATAAAGGTCATGCAAAACAGTTTATGCACGCTTTTTGGGGAACAGGACAGATGAGTTTTGTAAAGCACGCCATCTTCTTAGATGAAAATGCTCCTAAATTAGATAACTATGAGACTCTTGTTGCCTATATTTTAGACAGGTTTGCGCCTAAATCTCTTTTTATCTCTGAAGGTGTTTTAGACGCACTAGATCATTCATCTCCAGAAAATCTTGTTGGTGGAAAGCTAGGGATTGATGCGACGGCTGCTAACAAAGTTGAAGCGCCACATCTCTTAGGTGATGAAGAGTTACTTGTAAAAATAAAAGAACTAATCCCTGATGCCTCATCCGTCCATCAGTATATGAGAAGAACAAACAATCCTATTACTATTATTAGTGTAGATAAGAAAAAAAGTGCTAAAAAATACTTTGATGCATTAGTGGAATTAAGTACAAATATAAGAATAGTAGTATTTGTAGATGAAAAAAAGAATGATATAATGAATCCTTATATGCTAGTTTGGCGTGTAACAAACAATATTGATGCACAAAGAGATATATTTATATCAGGGCTTATGGTCGGTGTTGATGGAACAAATAAAAGCCAGGTTGATGACTTTACACGAGAGTGGCCAGATGATGTAGAGTGTACACAAAGCGTCATTAAATCTCTTAAAGAGAGAGGTTTATGGGATTTGGATGAAAAGCTTAACATAAAGTTTCAACTGTAGTTTTTAATAAGAAAATGTGATTATATATTTTCATAAGGTTTCTGTAATATCTTCTAATGTAACATGGTTATAATAATCTGAAGGTTCGTGCTATGAAAAAAAATTCTGTATTCCTTGTATTGTCACTTCTCTTCTCTTCTTATCTCAACGCTGCAGTTTATAAAGGCCAGAAGGTTTTTATAAAAAAATGCGTTGAGTGTCATCATAAACGTCAAACATTCGTTTCTAGCAAGACTATATATGAATGGGAAAATCTTATGCGTAACAATGGGATAGGCTTAGCGTATACGCATCTTAAAGAAGAAAAAGCAAAAAAATCTTGGGAATATTTTAAAAGCTCAGGATATACCAAAAAAGCAAAACATCTAGAAGATTTTTTACTAGAGTATGCCAAAGATAGTGGAAATGTCCCTGCTTGTAACTAGTCTTCATTTATAATTCAAATATTTTAGATAAAATACAAAACTTATTTCAACAAGAATATCTAGTGCAAAATCAAGGAATTATAATGGAAAAAATGTGGTCAGGTCGCTTTTTAGCTAGTGCTTCAAATTTATTAGATGAGTTTAACGCTTCAATCATGTATGATAGAAAATTATATATTGAAGATATAGAAGGCTCACTAGCTCACGCGCAGATGCTAGCGCATCAAAAAATACTAACTAAAGAAGAATTAACCCAAATTATCGCTGGTCTAGCTCAAGTAAAACAAGAGATAGAGTCGGGCGAATTTGTTTGGAGTATCCATGATGAAGATTTACATATGGGGATTGAAAAACGTTTAACTGCCATCATAGGTGATGCTGGGAAAAAACTCCACACAGCAAGAAGTAGAAATGACCAAGTTGCAGTTGATTTTCGCCGCTGGGTACTAAAGCGAAACTTAGACATTGTAGATGCTCTAAAGCTTCTAATGGCTGAGGTTTTAGTGGTAGCAGATAAGCATACCGAGACACTTATCCCTGGAATGACGCACCTGCAACATGCCCAACCTACAAACTTTGGCTTTCATTTAGGTGCATATCTTGCTATGTTTAAAAGAGATATTGAGAGATTTGAAGATTCATATAAGAGATGCAATGTCTCTCCTCTTGGGTGTGCAGCCTTAGCTGGAACTCCACATAAAATCGATAGAGATATGACAGCAAAACTTCTAGGTTTTGATAGTGTGAGTGTGAACTGTTTAGATACTGTAAGTGATAGAGATTTTGCGCTAGAGATTTTGTTTAATATCTCAACTATGATGATGCATATCTCACGACTGAGCGAAGAGCTTGTTATGTGGTCTAGTTATGAGTTTGCATTTGTTGAACTTAGCGATGAGTACTCAACTGGCTCATCAATCATGCCACAAAAGAAAAATCCAGATGTTCCAGAACTTCTTCGTGGAAAAACAGGTCGTGTTTATGGCTCTTTGATGGGACTTCTAACAGTTATGAAAGGTCTTCCACTGGCTTATAACAAAGATACTCAAGAAGATAAAGAGGGAGTTTTTGACTCAGTTGAGACTGCTTTAATCTCGCTAGAAATTTTAAAAGAAGCTATAAAAACTATGGAAGTGAAAGCCGACAATATGAGAAGCGCTTGTTCAGTTGGGCACTTAGCCGCTACAGATTTGGCTGACTATCTTGTTGAGAAGTGTGGCATCCCTTTTCGTGAAGCTCACTTTATCACAGGTCGCGCAGTTGCAAAAGCACAAGAGTTAAAAATCGACTTAAGTGATGTAGAGTTTAAATATCTAAAAGCCATAGATGCAAGAATAGATGAAGATGTTTTAGAATATCTTGTACTTAAAAACTCCATGAATGCAAGAACTTCAGCTGGTGGAACTTCAACTACAAGAACTAAAGAGCAGTTAGAGTTTTTTAAAAAATATTTAGCTCTCTAGCTCTTTAGAGATAAACTTTTAGGAATGCCAATCGAGTATATTTCCTAAGATTGGGTAACTATAGCGGTCTAAGCGTATGTATTGGAATTACTTCCAATACCGATTTAAATAAATGGAGGTTTTCTTCATTTTTAAAAAACAAATTAAGGAGTATTAATTATGAAAGTAACTATTTCACATCAAGATGGAATGAAGTTTGAAGCAAAAACTTCAAAGAGTAGTTTTATCATCGACTGCCCAGTTATCTCTCCTATAGAGTATTTTTTAGCTGGCATCATCTCGTGTAGTGCATCAGATATGGTGTTACTTCCTAAAAATCAAGATAAAACTGTGACTAATCTGGTTGTAGATGGAGAGATTGTGAGAAATGAATCTCACCCTTGTAAGTTAAATAAGCTGCATCTCTCATATAGTTTTGACTCAGATGCAGATGATTTGCTAGCTAAAAGATGGGTAATGGCTTCACTTGAGACTTACTGCTCAACTATAAACACTATTCGAGATACCACGTCAATATCTTACTCAATTACCCACAACTCAAAGTTAATTTGTGAAAATGAGCAGATGATTTCAGGCGGTGGCTCAAAGATAGATATGGGCGAAATAGAGTCTTGCCCATCTTGATTTTCTAAAACTAGATATTTCTATGGCAAATTGCCATATTTTTAACATTTAAAACCTTTATGCTCTAAGATACTAAAACAGATATAAGGAGTTCATAATGTTAGAAATGGCAGTAGTTTTATTAGCAACATCGGTATTAATGGTAATAGCTTATGAGCTTTCGTATGCTATGCAAAAAAGAGAGTGGGGCGAAAATTATAAAAGTATGTTTTAAAATTTTGACCTTTATCCTTAGCGAAGCTAGGGCTTCGCTAGTTTTTAAGTTTTTTGATGTAAAAAAATCAAATACCGTAAAGTTTATGGTAAGAATCCATTCTAGAATTTACTCTCTTTAAATAGTGCTTTGGCTCATCAAATCTCAAATCTTTTAAAAGTTTATTATAAACTTCTTGTGGTGTTTTTTTGTTTATAAGTGGAGCTGCTGCTTTCATATTATGTGTTTTAGTAAAAGCCCACGCAATATTTCCTGCGCCAGTATTATAAGCAGCCATAGTGCAGTACAACCTGCTAGTAGGATCTTTTATATCTTTTAAATACTTGTAGTAGAGAATATGAAGATAAGCACTTCCCATAGTAATATTGTTAGTGCTATCGTAGAGATAACTTCCAGTTACAAGTTTTTTTTCATTATATAAAAAATTATAGCTATCTATTCCTGCAGTTTTAGGAACTATCTGCATCAGTCCATATGCAGGAATATGTGATCTTGCTCTTGGATTGAAGCTACTCTCAGTTTGCATAACTGCAAAAACTAAAGAAGCTGGAAGGTTTTGTCTTTTTGCATGTTTTTTTACATCATCAAAATATACCTTAGAGCGCTTAATCATCATATCTTCTGGAAGAGCAACATTTAACGAATAAACCTTAGCATCTTTTATTTTAGATGACTCTTTTGCTTTTATATCATCGCTTTTTACATGCTTTTGAACATAATTATTGACATCTTTTTGTGAAGGACTTTTGTCAAAAATTACAGTAGAGAGTATAGGTTCAGCTTTTACATCTGAATCTACAACTCCTAATGGTTTCTTTATATTATTAAGCTTTATCTCAAGTGGATCACTTTCTTGAAGCATTTTAGTATCTATAAGCACGGTTTTTGCAAGTGCTAGTTTGAGCTTTTCCTCCGCTTCTTGTGAGTTTTTAGCAATCACTTCTATAGTTATTGTCTCATTTTCGAAGTCAACATCTGTTCTGGTTTTTTTGTCATCTCCATAAGAGAGCCAATTTTTAGGAGTTGAGAGCTTAGGGTCTTCCCAAAAAACTCCCAGCTCTTTTTTATACTCAGCATAAACTTTTTCTTGTTCTTTTATGTAAGCATTAAACTCACTCTCTTGAGTTTGTTTATATGTGTCAAAATATTCCGTTTGAGATTTGAAATCTTTCATCTGCTGATCTTTGAAATTTTGCATATTTTGCGCTAAAAGTGCAGATGAAAGGCAAGCTAAAACCAATGCCTTTTTGTACATATTAGAAGTGGCCTTTTGGATCTGCATCACTAATGTGATCCCATTTTAATTTTGCCCCACCAAGGACATGAAAATGCAAGTGTGGCACTTCTTGCGCACCATTTTCTCCGATATTTGTTACTAGTCTATATCCACTCTTTTGAATCTTTACAACTTTAACTACTTCTTGAATAAAGTCCGTCATACCAGCCATAACTTCACTGCTAACTTCATCAAAACTATCTACATGAACTTTTGGAATTGCTAAAATATGAATAGGAGCTTTTGGGTTTATATCATGAAAGGCAAGAAATTTATCATTTTCTAATATCACACTAGAAGGTAACTCTTTTTTAACTATTTTACAAAATATACACATATTTTTCCTTTTATTTTTATGGGTTTAGTGTAAATTATAACACATAAATTGGCAAATGAAGCTGTATGTAAATTATAATTGACTATAATCATTTTAAAATTTAAGAGGCTTATTTTGCCTTATAATGATGGAGACTCTATTGAAAGAGTGGTATGATAAAATTAATAATGTTAAGAGTGTAGAAGCTCTTGAAGAGATTCGCATCAGTGTATTTGGAAAAAAAGGTGTATTAGCAGTAGAGTTTGCTAAGATGAAAGATGCGACAGGTGAAGAAAAGTCCAAGATAGCAAAAGATTTAAATACTCATAAAAACTCTCTTATGAATGAGCTTAGTACAAAAAAAATTACTCTGCAAACACAAGAACTAAGAGAAGCAATGCAAGCAGAAGCAATAGATGTATCTATGTTTTGTGCACAAAATGAAGTAGGGGCACTGCATCCCGTCATGGAGACAATGGATAGGATTGTAGAGTATTTTTCTGCTATGAATTTTGCTGTAATGACTGGTAATATGATAGAAGATGATTTTAACAATTTTGAAGCTCTAAACCTTCCAAAATATCATCCAGCTCGTGATATGCAAGATACTTTTTACTTTAAAGATGAGATGCTACTTCGTACACACACATCACCAGTTCAAATCAGAACTATGATGGCTCAAAAGCCTCCCATCAGGATGATAGCTCCAGGAGCTGTTTTTCGTCGTGACTATGACATTACACACACTCCAATGTTCCATCAAGTAGAAGGACTTTTAGTTGATGATGAAAGTAAGGTTTCTTTTGCGAACTTAAAGTATATTTTAGAAGACTTTTTAAAGTATATGTTTGGTGATGTTGAAGTGCGTTTCCGTCCATCGTTTTTCCCTTTTACAGAGCCATCAGCAGAGGTTGATATCTCTTGTGTTTTTTGTAAAGGTGATGGCTGTAGAGTCTGTTCACAAACAGGTTGGTTAGAAGTTTTAGGATGTGGCATAGTCGATCCAAATGTCTTTAAAGCAGTTAAATATAAAAATGTAAGTGGTTATGCTTTTGGTTTAGGAGTTGAGAGATTTGCTATGCTTATCCATCAGATTGGGGATCTTCGCTCACTTTTTGAGGGAGACATAAAGTTGCTGGAGCAGTTTCAATGATAGTTACAAGAAGTTGGTTAAATGAGTGGATAGATCTTAGCTCTGTCACAACTGAGGATTTGGCAAAAACGCTAAATTCTATAGGACTAGAAGTTGATCGCATACATAGTTATAACATTGCAAAAAAAATAATAGTTGGAAAAGTTTTAGAGTGTGAGAAACATCCTGATGCAGACAAGCTAAATATTTGTAAGGTTGACATTGGCACAAGTGTTCGCCAGATCGTTTGTGGTGCTTCAAATGTAAGAGTTGGGCTTGATGTAGTTGTTGCAACAATCGGTGCTGTGATGCCCGATGGACTTGTTATAAAGCCTGTAAAACTTCGAGGTGTTGAATCTGAGGGGATGATTTGTAGTGCTAAGGAAATCGGTCTTGAAGATGCACACGATGGCATTTTAGAACTAGATAGTAGTATCGGTGAGTATGAACTCGGACAAGAGGTTTGTACAATTGATGCACTAAATGATGACTTAATTGATATAGAACTAACTGCTAACCGTGGAGATTGTCTGAGTATTAGAGGTATTGCAAGAGATTTAAGTGCAGCCTATGATAAACCACTTATAGAGACTTTGATAAATGAAGATGAAGATAAGAGAGTTGGAATAGGGCGAATTTTAAGCCTTTCACATGAAACTCAGCTTGATGTAAATCTCCGTTACAGAGCAGTTGATTTAAAAGAGCTCTCTCTTCCTCTTATAGTTAAGTTAAGACTAGCTCAAATAGATGAGTCAAGAGGTACAGATATAGAGTCACTTATGCTCTATGTAACGCACAGTAGTGGAGTCATTTTAAGGGTCTATGATTATGGATTTTTCTCTGCTGATGGAGAGACTATTGCAAAAATCGAACTTAAAAAAGATGAAAATTCTTATGCTAGTATCTACTCTAGTGCAAGAGATGAAAAAGCTTCAATTATTGGAATTATTCAAGAAGATGCATCTAAAGCAAAAGATGAAGAGTCTACAGTTCTAATAGAAGCTAGTTATATCCCACCAGATATTATTTCTAAAAAAATGCAAGAGTCAAAAGTTGATTCTGGACCAATGTATTATAGAACTTCAAGGGGGAGTGAACCTGAACTTAACCAAGGACTTGATTTTTGTCTAAATATCATAGAGTCTTACTCATCTTCACTTGTTTATGGTGGAACTATAGAGCTTTGTGACTCATATGAAGATAAGATTATAACTGTTACAAAAAAAGAGATAAATGAAATCATTGGTGCTGACATTGAAAGAGTTAGAATCACGAAGATTTTAAGAAATCTAGGATTTGATACAAACAAATCATCACAAGATAACTTTGTTATAACAGTACCAAGGTTTCGCCATGATATCACGCATAAACAAGATATAGTTGAAGAAATAGTTCGTCTTGTGGGGATTGACAATATCCCTTCTAAGCCTTTTGTTTTTGCTGAATCTTCTAAGCTTAAAAATGATTATTTTGCATACAAAAAAAGAAGTATCTATAGACATAAAGCGGCACAAAGTGGTTTTTTTGAAAATGTTGCCTTTGTTTTTGATGAGAAAAAAATCTTAAAAGAGTATGGATTTGAGACAATTGAAGAAGATTTAGAGCTACTAAATCCAATAGTAAGCACACTTGATACTCTTAGACCTACGCTTTTAACAGGCCTATTAAAAGCTGCATCACACAACGTTAAAAATGGTATAAACTCCGTAAAACTCTTTGAAGTTGGTTCAGTTTTTAGTCCAAAAAGAGATGAGTCATTGAAGATGGCCTTTCTCTTTAGCGGTGACAAAGAGAAGGACAGTCTTATAAATGCTGGTAAACCTCGTAGCGTAGATTTTGCATATTTTAGTCAAAAAATTGCAGATATTATCGGAGAATTTACACTTAAAGAATATGAGACTAAGCATAAACTCTCGCATATTTATCAATGTGCATCAGTTATACGTGATGGTGAAATAATTGGAGAGTTATTTCGCCTGCATCCTAATGTTGAAGAGAGTTATGACCTTGGTGCTACTTTCCTTTGTGAGCTTGATTTTAGTAAACTTCCATATGGACTAAAAACTGCAAAAGCATCATCAAAATATCAAGTTTCTACTAGAGATTTAAGTATTATAATGCCAAAGTCTATGAAGTATGAAGAAATTAAAAGGGTTATAGAAAAATATGCTACTAAAGAGCTTGTGAGATTTTATCCAGTAGATAGATATAGTGATGAAACTTTAGGTGAAGACATGAGTCTTTCTATCCGTTTTGTGCTTCAATCATACGAGAAAACATTAGAAGAAGAAGATATTACATCAACTATGGATAGTATTTTAAAACATTTAAATGAAGAGCTTAAAGTAGGGCTTAGATGAGTGAAGTCATAGTTGAGCGGGCTGGTTGTTTTTCTCTTACAATAAACAATATTGCACCTGATAAATCAATCTCACATCGCTGCGCAATGTTTGCAATGTTAGCAGATGGAACTAGTGAGATAAAAAACTTTCTTAGAGCTGAAGATACTATAAATTCTTTAGAAATTGTTAAAAATTTAGGTGCGAAAATTGAGGATGATGGTGAGACTATAAAAATCTCATCTGATGGCATTAAAGAACCCTTTGAAATTTTAGATTGTGGAAATTCTGGAACTGGCATAAGACTTTTTTGTGGACTATTGAGTTCTGCAAAAGGTCATTTTGTTTTAACTGGTGATAAATATCTACGTAAACGTCCAATGAAAAGAGTTACAGAGCCTTTACGTGAAATTGGGGCCATGATCGATGGTAGAGATGAGTCAAATCTAGCTCCGCTTAGTATTCGTGGAGCCACACTTAAAGCTTTTAACTATGATAGTAAAATCGCATCAGCGCAAGTTAAGTCTTGCATGATTTTAGCGGCACTTAGTGCTGATGGAGTCTGTTCATTTAGCGAGCCTGAGCTCTCTCGTGATCATACAGAGAGAATGCTTCAGGGAATGGGGGCAGATATAAAAATAGATGGGTTAAAGACAACAATAACCCCTATGAAAAAGCTTCTTTCTCCACTAAATCTAAGAGTTCCAGCTGACCCATCGAGTGCTTTTTTCTTTGCAGTTGCAGCGGCTATCACTCCAGGTGCAAGCATAAATTTAGAAGGCGTTACACTAAATCCTACTCGCATTGAAGCTTTTAAAGCACTAGAGAGAATGGGAGCAGATATAAGTTACGAGCTAACTGACAATAAATACGAGCCAATAGGCGATATACATGTAAAATATGCTCCGCTTAAGGGCATAGTAGTAGAAGATAATATTTCATGGCTCATAGATGAACTTCCAGCTTTATCCATAGCTTTTGCCTGCGCAAAAGGCGAGAGTCTTGTAAAAAATGCTGAAGAGTTGCGTGTAAAAGAGAGCGACAGAATTTCTACAGTAGTAGAGGGCTTGCGCGCTACTGGTATAGAAGTACATGAGTATAAAGATGGGTACAGAGTTGTCGGTGGCGAAATGAAAAGTGCAATCGTAAATAGTGATGGTGATCATAGAATAGCTATGAGTTTTATTGTAGCTGGACTTAGATGCGGAATGACTGTTACAGATTTAGAGTGCATAAACACATCTTTTCCAAACTTTTTTGAACTCCTGCAAAAGATAACGAAGGTAGAATTTAAATAAAGAGAATTTTTTTGGACTTGTTCAAAGATACAAATATGAATAACCTCTCGCCGACAGGCGTAGCTTTAGTGAGGGGAATTTTCTTTGGACTTGTTCAAAAAAGGTGATAAATATAAATAACCTCTCGCCGACAGGCGTAGCTTTAGTGAGAGGAATTTTTTTTGAACTTGTTCAAAGAAAAGGAGACAGATAATAATGAAAATTGAACTAGCTGAAAATTATGGGTTTTGTTTTGGAGTTAAACGTGCTATTAAGATAGCAGAAGAGAATAAAAACTCTGCTACTTATGGACCACTTATCCATAACTCAAAAGAGATTGCAAGACTTGAGAGAGACTTTAAAGTTGGGCTCACAGATGACCATAAGAGCTTTAAAACAGGCGATAAAGCAGTAATCCGAACTCACGGCATCCCAAAAAATGAGCTTGAAGAGTTAAGAGAAAATAAGGTTGATGTAGTAGATGCAACTTGCCCTTATGTGACAAAACCACAACAGATTTGCCAAGAGATGAGTGAAGCTGGTTATGATATTGTTATCTTTGGAGATGATGCACATCCTGAGATAAAGGGAGTAAAAAGCTATGCTACTTATGGAGCTAAGGTTGTAACTTGTCCAAAAGATTTAGAAGGTGTAAAACTCAAAGAGAAAATCGCACTTGTAGCTCAAACCACTAGAAGAGTTGAAGACTACATGGAAGTTGCAAACTATCTCATACCAAGACACAAAGAAGTTAGAGTCTTTAACACTATCTGTAATGCTACTTTTGAAAATCAAGAGGCTGTTAGAAAAATCTCTAAAAGAGCTGACGTTATGATTATTATTGGTGGTAAAAACTCATCAAATACTAAGCAACTCTTTAGCATCTCAGAAGAGTTTTGCCCATCTAGTTATCATATTGAAGATGAAAATGATTTAGACTACGAATGGTTTTTTGGCAAAGAATTTTGTGGTATCAGCGCAGGTGCATCTACGCCTGATTGGATTATCCAAAATGTAGTAAACTCTATACAAAAGAATATTAACAAATAAAATCTTCTCAATTATACACACTCTCTAAGTGGAATAAATATATAAAAAATAAGCATAACTACACCTTGAGAGAGATGTGGTGATATACATAACATTTCTTAGAGGTAGTATGCTATCATGCTACTAAAAAAGGACTATGGTGAAAACATTCTTTAATGGTTTAGGTCTTATGCTTCCTACGGCTTTGGCTTTATATATTATTATTTGGGTTTTAGAAAAGACGGAAACATTTTTTAAACAGCTTTTACTCCTTATGCTCCCTGAGGCATATTATGTACCGGGTTTAGGAATTGTTTTAGGACTTGTACTTGTTTACATTATGGGGCTACTTTTAAAGTTTTGGATTGTGCAGAAATTTAGAACTTTCATCGACAATACAATAGATAAATTGCCAATTATCGGTAGTATTGTTGGAGGTATGAAAGATTTTTACAACTTCTTCTCAAATATGAAAGATAAAAAAGACAAGATAACAGTTTTAGTTGACATTCCTGCGATGGATGCAAAAATTATCGGCTTAATTACCCAAGAAGAACTTAGCAAATTTGATAACCTTGATATAGAAGAGCCAGTGCTAGTTTACTTGCAAATGAGTTATCAGATTGGTGGATACAGTTTACTCATACCTAAAAAAAATCTCACACCTATTGATATGAGTATTGAAGAATCTATCCGATTTATTATGACTGCAGGTATTTCTTCTGGTAAAAAAAACCAACCACAAAAAGAGTAATTTTACTCTCGAGTTCGCACCGACAAGATACTTCAAAATTTGCTAAAGAGTCAGCAAACTCTTTAGCAAACACACCTCCATAGGTCGAGCATCATTTATTGCTGTTTTAGAATCAATTACGCCTCGAGCCATATCTTTAATATGTATCCGCTAAAAGCTAAATAAATTTTTAAATAATATAAATGTTTACAAATATACTAAAATTTGCTATTAAGTATTAAAGTAAGTAAGAAATTAAAATGTAGTAAACTCTATACAAAACAATATTAACAAATAGCTTTTTTCTTGATATTTAGGACCTTTCTACTTAAATTTATAATAAAATAAACATAATTAAGGTATAATCACGCAATTTTTATGTAACAAGAGGATAGGTAATGGCGTTCGATAACGAATCATTTGAAGAAGAAGAAAATTTTGCAGAGATGTTCGCTGCAAGTGAAAAACAGCAAGAAACTAGTCGCATCGTAGAGGGTGAGATAGTTGAAGTTCAAGAAGATGAGAACAGAGCATTAGTAGGTGTTGGCGACAAGTTAGAGGGTATTATAAGCCTTGACGAGATACGCTCAAAAGATGGCAGTTTGATGTTTAACGCTGGCGATAAGATAAAAGTAATGGTTATGGGATACTACAATGAGCGTCCTAAAATTTCTTATAAAAAAGTGTTAGAGGTACAAAAAACTATTGACTTTATTGAAGCACACAAAGATGACTTTGAAGATTTAATTATTGAAGGTGTTATTACTAAGAAAAATCGTGGTGGATATGTAGTAGAAGCTGATGATGTTTCTTTCTTTATGCCTCGCTCACTCGCTGCTTTTAAAGATACTGATGAAGTTGTTGGTCGTAAAATAAAAGCTCAAGTTGTAAAAGTAGATGCAGAAGAAAACTCTATAGTAGTATCTCGTCGTAAACTATTTAACGAAGAGAGAAAAAAGAAAAAAGAGATCATTGACAAGCTAATGGAAGATGATATCTTAGTTGAGGGAACTATCAAAAAAATCACTAGCTACGGTATGTTTGTAGATGTTGGTGGTGTTGATGGTTTAGTTCACTATAATGAAATCAGCTATAAAGGTCCAGTAAATCCTTCAAAAATCTATAAAGAGGGTGATACAGTAACTGTAAAAGCTATCTCTTACGATAAAGATAAAAGACATCTTTCTCTTTCTATAAAAGCAGTTCAACCAGACCCATGGGCAGAAGTTGAGAGCGAATTAGATGAAGGCGATACTATTACTGTAACAGTTTCGAACATTGAAGCTTATGGTGTTTTTGTAGATTTAGGAAATGATATAGAAGGTTTCTTACACATCTCAGAGATCACTTGGAGCAAAAATGTTAAAAATCCAAATGATTACTTAACAGTTGGCCAAGAAATTGATGTTGAAGTTATTGAGATAAATCCTAAAACTCATAAACTTAGAGTTTCACTAAAAAGATTACTTCCAAAACCATTTGATGAGTTTACTAAGAACTTTAGTGAAGGTGATGTAGTAACTGGTGAGGTTACATCTTTAACTGATTTTGGTGCGTTTGTTCGTGTTGGTTCAGTAGAAGGACTTCTTCATAATCAAGATATATCATGGGATAAAAACATTAAGTGTAAAGATGTTTTAAAAGTTGGTGAAGAAGTTGAAGTTAAGATTGCTAAAATCAACGAAGAAGACCAAAAAATATCACTAAACCGTAAAACTCTTCTAGAGAGTCCTATTGATAAATTTGCTACTAATCATAAAGTAAATACTGCTATCAAAGGTACTATCCGTGATATCAAAGAATTTGGTGTTTTTGTATCACTAGAAGATGGTGTTGATGCACTTATTCGTGATGAAGACTTAGCTCCACTAGTAAAAGAAGAGTTAGAAGTAGGTCAAGAAATAGAAGCTGCAATCGCAGTTATAGATACAAAAAGAGACCGTATTCGTCTATCTGTAAAAAAACTAGACTATATTAAAAATCAAGAACTATTAGATGAGATTAATGATACTACGTCAAACTCTCTAGGAGATCTTATAAAAGACAAATTCCAATAAGATGAAAAAAGTATTAAAATGGTTTACTCCGGTCTTAGCACTCGGAGTTGCCATTTTTATCATCTTTTTTCTTATCTCTATAAATCCTTCACACGAGCAAGACTATGGGCAACCACTTACACATAAAAGTGAAGTTGTACAGAAAAAACCCCAAGATGTTTGGTTAAATCATTTTTCAAAAACCCAAAAGTTAGGATATTTTTATCCTGTTAATGAAGTCTTTATAGAGCTAGACTTAAATGAAGAGATAGTTAGTAAAACTATTTATAAGCTTTCAGCTTCTCTTTTAGATCCATATCAACTCTTTTGTTTAAAAGAAGAATTGAAGCAACATAGTTTGAAATATTATCTTATGAGAGATAAAAATAGTGTAGAGTTACTTATCTATTCTAAAGATGTAGATAGACTGAACTCTTTGGTTAGAGTTTTGAAAAATTATCAAATATCAGCAAAAGTAGAGCTGTTTAAAGAGGATGTGTAAAATGATGAAAACTACATATAGGGAGGCACTAAATGCCTAGTCGTAAAAAACATACAATAGTAGTCTGTGACCATATTCATGAAGCTGGTCTTGAGATGCTAAAAAATGATGAAAATATCAATTTTATAATGGCAGCTGATGAAGATAAAGTAAAACTTCTTGATATTATCGCTGGTGCAGATGTCGCGATTACGAGAAGCTCTACAGACGTTGATGCTGCTTTTATCGCAGCTGCTAAAAACATGAAAGCAATAGTGCGTGCTGGAGTTGGCGTTGATAATGTTGATATAGATGGGTGTTCAAAAGAAGGTATCATCGTTATGAATGTACCAACTGCAAACACTATAGCGGCAGTAGAGCTTACAATGGTTCACATGTTATCATGTATGAGAATGTTTCCATATTCACATGACCACCTTAAAAACCAAAGAATTTGGAAAAGAGAGAAGTGGTATGGTTATGAGATGAAAGGAAAAAAACTTGGTGTTATAGGTTTTGGTAACATCGGTTCACGAGTAGCAAAGAGAGCTAAATCTTTTGAGATGGATATTATAGCTTATGACCCATATATTCACCCATCAAAAGTAACTGATTTTGATATGACATATACTAAAAATTTTGAAGATATTTTAGCTTGTGACATCATTACGATTCATACTCCTAAAAACAAAGAGACTCAAAATATGATAGATGAGCCTGAGATTGCTAAGATGAAAGATGGAGTAGTCTTAATCAACTGTGCAAGAGGTGGACTTTATAATGAAGAAGCACTCTACAATAATTTAAAATCTAAAAAAATCCGTTTCGCAGGTATTGATGTTTTTAACAAAGAGCCAGCAACAGATCATCCTCTTTTAGAACTTGACAATATTATAGTATCTCCGCATCTAGGCGCAAATACTTATGAGTCACAGTACAACATTGGTACTCAAGCTGCACAAAATGCTATTGAGGCAGCTAAAGGCATCTCATTTGCTCATGCGATGAATTTGCCAATAGATGAGAGCAAGATTCCACCTTTTGTAAAGCCATTTCTTGAGATGGGACAAAAAATAGGCTTTTTAGCATCTCAGATAAATCAGTCTCAAATAGTAGCTATAAAAGTTAGCGGACAAGGTGAGATAGCTAAGTATGTTGAGTCTCTGTCTACTTTTGTGGCTGTTGGTGCTATGAGTGAGAGTTCTAGTGACTCTATTAACTACGTAAATGCTGAGTTTGTTGCAAAAGAAAAAGGTATTAAGATAGAATCAGAAGAGCTTAATGATTCATCTGTATTTAAAAGCCTCATAACAGTTAAGCTAACTACTGCAGAGGGAACTACAACGATAAGTGCTACTATTTTTGATGATGGTATCAAGCGTATCGTAGCAATTGATGGTTTTGATATTGAAGTGGCACTAAAGGGCAATATGATTTTGTTTAAAAATAGTGATGTCCCAGGTGTTATCGGAAGTATCGGCTCAACTTTAGCTAAAAACAATGTAAACATAGCAGACTTTTCACTTGCAAGAAACAAAGACTCAGAAGCATTGGCGGTTATCTTAGTTGATGATGGCGTTGATGAGAAAACTTTACAAGAACTCTCAGAACTTGATGCTTGTTTAAGCGTTAACTACGCAAGAATATAATTACGTATTTTACGTACTAAAACGAACTCTTTCGTTTTAGTATAAACGCAGCCGAGAACTTTAGAAATTCTAAACAATGGCATTTTCCCACGATGTTTCTGGGCAGTTAGGCTTTTATGACACACCAGCCTCGAACAAGTCCGAGGTTCCAAAAAATCAAAAACCTATAAAACACATTAATTAGGATTTATCAATCATTTAATGAGATAAGTTGTATATATTTTAGACGCATTGTCTTTACTATTTTTGTTATCTCTTCTTCACTCATTTCATCAGTAAATGATAACTCTATAGCATTTCTACTACTCAACTCATCGTATCCCATAGCTTGAATGACTCTTGATGGTTTAGCAAGTCCGAGTGAACATCCTTCTCCATTTGTTATAAAAATCTTACTTAGTGCTAAAGTTCTTATAAACTCTCTTGCCTTTATGCCCTTTAAACCAAAATGAAGAGAGTACTCAAGTGTAGAATCTGGGGAGACAAAAAAATATAAATCTTCTTTAAAACTCTCTTTTAACTCTTTTAAAAACTTAGCCTTTAGTAGAGTGTTAAAGTTCTGCATCTTCAGTGCATCAAGGGATAGTTTTAGAGCAATCGTATCCATAAAGCCTATGCTTATTAGCTCAAACATATCATCATCAAAGAGTAGGATTCCACTAAGAGCAAAGCCTGTTAATTTGTATGAGTCAAAATACAAGGCATCGCTACTCTTATTGTAGTGTGCAGAGGCATTAGATATTATCTTTGCATCTGTTATCTTTTTTATCTTATTTATATCTATTTTTACAAAGCTGTCCATCACATACGAAGAAATGAAAACAAAGTCTATATCTTTTAAGTTTGATAAGTTCACATCTCCATCTCTGTTTAACTCAAGCCATGTAATGCTATATCCAAGTTTCTCATAAAGCACTCCAGCTTCAACTACAGCTTCACTTTCACCCCGACTAATTGCAATTTTTGCATCTAACTCAAGAAATAGACCTAAAAACCCTTCTTTTGTAAAGGAAAAAGTTTTTATCATCTTATGCTTATACTTTGTTTGAAACTCCAGGCAGAGTTGTTCATAATCTTGGTTTTGCTTTAGTGCATTTAGAGAGAGTGAGTTTGAGAGTTCTATGGTATCAAGCGAGTTGTATTGTAGTTTGTTTAGATATATCATCATTATCCTCTATAAGTAGGTACTTCTTCTTAGCTAGGGGAAGCGAATGTTAAAGTACCTACAATTTAAATCTCGAAAATAAGTTTTCGTAGCTTTTATGGGGTTGCAAGGGACAATTTTGTCCCTTCACTAAAGAAGACGAGTTCTCTTTAGTGTGGAAATATAGATGGCCTTTTTATACCCCTATTCTAGAAGAATGAGTATATAGATTCATCTTATTTCCTCTTGCAAAGCCGACAAGTGTGATGCCGTGCTCATTTGCGGCTTTTATGCCTTGAAATGTAACAGCGGCTTTAGATATTACTATGGGGATCTTGTGCATAACACACTTTACTACCATCTCCATAGATAACCTTCCGCTTGCATATAAAACAGATCTTTGTATATCTTTTTTAGACAGAGATGCAAGACCAACTACCTTATCAATAGCGTTGTGTCTTCCTATGTCCTCAGCTTCAAAAAAGCTACCATCTTCTAAAACAAGTCTTGCCTTGTGAACGCAACCAGTATTATCAAATAGCTCAGATGGTTTTGAAAAACTTCTCATTGTCTTTAGTGCATCTTCTGCACTAATAGTGTAGTCAGTACTAACAAAAGAGCATTTAAAAAGCTCTTCAGCATTTCCTGTTACACCAATACAACACCCTGAAGTTAGAGTTTTTTCTTTAAAGAGATTATCATACCCTTCTTGTGAGACATCGGCATCTACATAGACGCTGAGCCCATCATCGCTAACTTCAAGACTCTTAACATCATCAAGACTCTTAATGACAGCTTCTGAGAGTAAAAAACCTACAATATGTGCATCTTGATATTTTGCGATACACATAACTGAGAGAAACTTAACTCCATTTAAAAAAAACTTAACTCTTTGCTCTTTTATAACATAATCTTCAAAGGTATCGACCCCATCCAAATCAAACCTCTCTATGACCACTCTTTTAGTGTGTTCGTCTAGATTAGGATGTAGTTGTGGAATCTCGTTGCTTGTCATTAATTTAGTCATGTGAGACTACCTTTTTTCTTCTATATCTCTTAAAACATCAGGTGCTAATTGCTCAAGATGCTCTCGTGGATATTTTCCTGTTATTAAACCTTTAAGATTTCCTTTTACTGCGACCATTACCGAGTAAACAAAATCCATCAAGAAAAACATGATTAGTACACTAGCTCCAAAGTGGACATAGAGCAGATATCTCTTAAGCTGTATAAACTCACTGTGCGTAAATGCATCAGGATGGATATACCAAATAGTTATACCACTAAAGATAAGACCAGCTCCCATAACTACAAAGACTATAAAGATGACTCTTTTCATTGGTGTATAACCACCTTTTAAAATCAACTTTTTTGTTATTGAATTATTAAAAAGAATCTTTGCATCTTTAAATGCTATGACAGTCATAGCAAACCATAAAGGAAGCCAAACAAGACCTAGCATCTCATGTGAACCTCTTAGGAAAAATGCTATATCTCCACCACCTGAGCGCATACCCCAAGTTATGTTAAAGCCTGTAATTATTAAAGCTACTATCACAACTATATTTAACCAAATAACAGCTCTATGAAAAAGAGAAAAAACTTCAACTTCATCATTAGGATTTGTAACTATTGCAACCTTTCTTCCGTATTTTGCATACATAAAACAAAAGATTGCAATCTCAGCTACAAAAACCCACCATATAAACTCTTGTCTCTCATTACTTGCACGAATAATCTCCGGAGCAATAGAGTTATAGCTAGGTCCAAAAGCTGCATTTACCATCGCTTGATAGTTTGAAGTTGGTTCTACTAAAACCCCGCTAGTATCTCCAGTTAAAATAACATGGAGGGGATACTTTAAAAAGTATTCCCAATCCATAATCATCATAAACCCTATAAATACAAAACCAACAACACCCAGGCCTAAAAGGGTAAGTAGATATGCTTTGTTTCTAGTATAAAATGTACTACTTTGCATAATATACTCCTACCAACCGTAAGACTGTGTTGATATGCCTTTTCCATGAGCTACAGATCTATATGTTTTAATAGCCGCTACTTCTGTTGAATCTCCAACCAATAACGCCTTAGTTGAACACATAGATGCACACATTGGGACTTTACCTTCTGCAATTCTGTTTTGTCCATATTTGTCAAACTCTGCAGGAGAGTTAGTCTCTTCTGGTCCACCTGCACACATTGTACATTTGTCCATCTTACCTTTTGTACCAAAAGCTCCATCTTGAGGGAACTGTGGAGCGCCAAAAGGACAAGCAAATAGACAATATCCACAGCCGATACACTTATCTTTGTCGTGAAGGACTATGCCATCAACTCTTATATAAAAACAATCAACTGGACATACTTGTTGACATGGTGCATCACTACAATGCATACATGCCATAGATATAGAAATTTCTTTACCTACAATACCTTCGTTAATAGTTACAACTTTTCTTCTATTTACTCCAACTGGAACCTCGTGAGCTTCTTTACAAGCTACAACACAACCATTACAGTCAATACAAAGGTCTTCATCGCAGTAAAATTTCATTCTTGCATATTCTGGCTTACTCATTTTACTTCTCCTATGCTCTTTCAATTCTCACCAAAGAACACTTAGTCTCTGGACAAGATGTCTGTTGGTCGTAACCGTAACTTGTTACCTGTGTCGAGTTTTCACCAAAACTATGTGGAGAAGTTCCCTCTGGGTATCTATTTTCTAAGCTCTCACCACTCCAAACGCCAGAGAAGTTTTGAGGTAAAAAGACTGAGTTCTCATCTACTCTATAAGAGTATTTACACTTGATCTTAATCTTACCCTCGCCAGTTCCATAGACCCACATCATCTCACCATCTTTTATACCTAGTTTTGCAGCTAGTTCTGGGTGAAGCTCTCCATACATCTCTCCTGAGAGTTCAGCAAGGTATTTAGATGCACGAGTCTCTGTTCCTGTTCCCATATGCTCAACAACTCTTCCTGAGACGATGTTTATAGGATAATCAGCTACCCAATTTTTAGCAGTTTGCTCAGTTACATAACGAACAGTTGTTCTATAGTGATTTTCTATATCTGCAACTGCTGGATATCTTTTTATTAAGTCATGTCTAAATGAATGTAAAGGCTCTCTATGTTTTGGAATCTCATCTCTAAAGCCCCAAACAATAGTTCTAGCTCTAGCATTTCCATAAGGAGCGAGTCCAGCTTTTAGAGCATTTCTAACGAGTATTCCACTGTCATCATTTTTCCAGTTTTTACCCTCAACAAGTTTTTTCTCTTCATCGCTTAGCTTGATACCACTTAACTCTTCTATATTTACAGAAGTGATTTCGTCATATCCGCCCTTGATGCGTGAACCAACAGGTGCTACGCCATCAGCTGCTAGTAGAGATACACCATTACGCTCAGTACCAAATCTAGTTCTAAAGCCCATACCACCTTGACTAACTGGTAGATTTACATTGTATAAAACTGGACTTCCTGGATGTGTCTCATCCCAACAAGGCCACGGTAAACCATAGTACTCTTTAGTTACAGCGCCTCTTCCTTTTAGGGAAGTTGTGTCAAAGAGATGCCAATTTTCTGTATGCTTTTTAAGTCTAGCAGCTGTTCTACCTTGCATACCGATAGTTTTTAATGTTCTTGCAATCTCATCTGTCGCATCTTCAGGCCATGTAAAATCTTTACCTTTGCCCATTCCAGCTGTAAACTCATCATAAAAGCCCATTCTTTTTGCAAAGTCAAATAAGATCTCTTCATCTGGTCTAGCTTCATAAAGAGGCTCTACAACTTTACTTCTCCACTGTGCACTTCTTCCTGTATTTACAACAGTTCCACTACACTCAACTTGAGATGCAGCTGGTAGTAAATAAAGGTTGTTATCTCTTGTAGTAATAACTGCCGCATCATTTACATAAGGGTCAATAAAAACAACAAGATCTAGCTTGTCTAGTGCTTCTTTTACTTTTTGTACTTGAGTAATAGTAGATATTCCATTTCCTATACATACTAGTGCTTTAAGAGGAGTGTCAGCATTATTCTTAGCATTTGCTTCATCTAAAACACCGTTCATCCATAGACTTAAGCTAAAACCCTTTTCTTCCATCATTTTTTTGGACTTGAAACGACCTTTTAACCAATCATAGTCAACCTTCCATTGAGATGCAAAGTATTTCCATGAACCCTCAGCAAGTCCATAATAACCTGGAAGAGTATCAGCTAGACAACCCATATCTGTTGAGCCTTGAACATTATCATGACCTCTTAGAATATTTGTTCCACCACCTGGTTTACCCATATTTCCAAGTACAAGTTGAAGGATTGAACCCAATCTTGTATTTGATGATCCAACAGTATGTTGAGTCCATCCTTGATTCCAAATCAGACATCCTGGCTCTGCTGTAGCAAACGCAGTTGTAGCTTGGATAAGTAGCTCTTTTGGACATCCTGTTATATCTTCAACGTGCTCTGGAGTATACTCTTCACACTCTTTAAATATCTCTTCCATCCCATAAACTCTATCGTTAATGAAAGATTTGTCAAACCACTTATTGTCACGGATGAGTCTTATCATTCCGTACATAAAAGCGATATCTGTACCTGTTCTGATGCGACAATAAATGTCACTCTTTGCAGCAGTTTTTGTATATCTTGGATCGATTACGATAATCTTTGCACCATTTTGTTCTTTTGACTTTAAAATGTGTTGCATAGCAATCGGATGATTTGCCGCTGGATTTGCTCCAAAAATTATTATAGCTTTTGAGTTTTGCATGTCACCTAGATGATTTGTCATAGCTCCATAACCCCATGTATTTGCCACACCGGCAACTGTTGGACTATGTCAAATTCTAGCTTGGTGATCTATGTTGTTTGTTCCAAACATAGCTGCGAACTTTCTTATATAATAAGCTTGTTCGTTACTACATTTTGCAGATCCTAAAAACTGAACTGCATCCGCACCATATTTTTCTCTGATGCCAATAAGTTGATCTGAAATTTGGCTCATCGCCTTGTCCCAGTCAAGTCTTGCCCATTTGCCATTTACTTTGACAGTTGGATATTTTAGTCTGTTTGTACCTCTAACTTTATCAATCATATCGGCACCTTTACAACAGTGGCCTCCGTGACTAATTGGGTGATCATGAGCTACCTCTTGACGAACCCACACATTATTTTGAACTTCAGCTACAACTCCACAACCTACTGAACAGTGCGTACAAATTGTCTTAATGAGTTTTGAACCAGGATAAGGATTTCTAATCTCATCCTTGGTTGCTCCTCTTAAGACGCTATTGCTAGCAAATGCAGAAGTTGCTGTAGTAACTGTTGCAAGAGAAGCCATTTTCATGAAACTTCTTCTTCCAAAGCTTTTAAGCATTTTCATCTTATTCTTCCTCCTTTTTTATTTAGCTGAGTTGTAAAACTCATCCCAAGCTTGAGTTTTTGTATACAAAATCTCTTTTTTATTTGAGTTACCAGTAACAACACCATTTCCCTTGTTATCACTGTTACCTCTGTGACCTCTGTGCTGACCTTCTGTAGTAGCAGCAACTGCAACTACTGATGTAGCAAGAACTGAAGCGGCAATTCCAGCACGCTTTAGAAAATCTCTTCTCTTTAATATCTCATCAGACATATTCACTCCTCTTCTTATTTGTGGTTAAAAGCCACCCTAAAAGCTCGCTTGAACTCTTAGGGAGACTTTTAAAGTCCCCACAATTAAGCTACTTTTATTTTTGCTATATCTAGGTATGCTCTCTCAAAATTACAAAAGTTACCAAGAATCGCCCCAACATAAGAATAAATTTTTGTATCACTTGACATCATTTTGTAAGCTATCTCATCACAAAATGGATTTATAACAGATTCAAAAAGTTCTTTTTGCAGAGCTGCATCTAACTCACCTTTCATCTCTTGCTCTATTAGGTAAGTACCAAAAGTAAAGATAAAACCAAAGTGATCCTCAGGAGCACTAAAAGAAGTTTCATCTTTTCTAATTTTAGTTCTAGCTAAGATGTCTCTTACCTTTAAAAGCATCACTCCACCCTCTCTTTGCTCATAATAGTACGAAGCGCTAAGAGAGATAAATTTTGAAAAAGGCACTAAAAATAGTTCTTGATATTCAACATATAGCTCTTCATCAGAGCCACTCTCTATGTTTTGTAAAATTGATGCTGCAGCCTCACTTACATCATCATCAAAAGAGTTTATAGAGAGAAGTTTAAGACTCTCTTTGATTTGAGCTTGTTCATTCTTTACATGGTTTTCTACAAACAAAAGAGACAATAAGTTGTATATAAAAAGTCTTGCTTTATCTATTTCTTGATTACGCATTTAGTAGTCCTTCTTTTATCATTAATTTTGGTTTACAGTTTTCACAACAGTAGAGTGTTCTTTGTTTTACTGGGCTAAATGCTGCAAAGATAGGTCCCATCATCGCTGCTATTTTTTCAACTGACTTAGTAGTTGCAAACTCTACTCCACATTCAACACAAGCAAAGAGAGTATCTTTTGCAAGTGTTGTTTCTTTAAACCATGATGGCTTAAGCTCTATGATGTCTCGCTCTAGTGTGAGGCAATCTTTCTCAGGACATGATGGCTCACAATAACCACATGCCGTACACAAAGAAGCATTTAGTTTTAACTCATAAGTTTTTGGATCTGCTATTAGCGCATCTACATTACAAGCTCCAACACATGCCAAACAAAGAGTACATTTATCTTGATCCACTTTTACTTTAGCGTAGTGAACGTGTTCACCTGTAGTTACAACTCCTAAATCATCTTCACCTATCATATGTCTAAGTCGAAGTGAGAAAACTTCTCTTTTTCTTGAACCTATCTCGTTATATGAATATCTTGAGTTTTCGATAAACTCAGCTTTTTCAATCGCATCTTCTAATTCATCCTTATTTGATGCTACTAAAATCGCATCTTTATTGTACTTCTTTTGGTAGATTTGATTTAAAATCAAGATGGAGTCTTTAACACCTTTAGATAAAAAATCTGAATAAAATATAACTTGAGAGCCTGATTCTTGCAGAAGAGTTAGAAAAGTTGACTCATGTAAAAACTTTTCACCCTCTATCTTTAAAGGTAAGATATTTTCTCCTAAAGAAACTTCTAAACCTTTAAGGCTCATGATTTGTGGTATAACTAAAGGTGTGTGGTAACGGAAGTGTTTAGCCATCTCATAGATACTCTCTCTAGTAGTTGGTGCATAATCAAGTGCACCTGATGGACAAACAGAGATACAGCCACCACAGCCATGACAATCTATTTGTGAAAACTTTAGATGCTTGCTCTCATCAATTTTGATAATGGCTACAGTTGGGCAAACTTCTTCACACTTAGAACAAACTTCTTCTCTTCTTTCATGATATTGACAAATATTTTGATCATAAAGAGTAAATTTTTTATAGTCATAGTTTGTAAGATTCTTTCTAAGTGTTGCAAGTGTTGCATCTATAGAACTCTCTTGTGGATCAAAAACTCCGCTTCTCTCTTTTTTTCTTTTGTCACGATCAAACCAGACTACTTGAGAGACTTTAAGCGTAGCATCTTTAAATGTGTCATTTACAACCGCATTCAAAGCTCCAATGTGGCCATCAATAGACTTGATGGCATCAGGAAGAACATGAAAAAGATTAAATTCATCTGGAACCATAGCCTTTAAAAAACTCTCTTTTTGTTCTTTTGTTGCTATGAGTAAAACTTCTTTAGAGACATCTTGACTGAAACTCACATCTTGTGCCATGTCAAATCTTATGGCATTTATCTCATAGAGTTTTTCAACATTTTTAATCTTATTTGCTATGGAGTCTTTTGAGTTTGAGATATAAAAATCAATCTCATCTGCGATGACTTCTCCATGTACTTCTTGTGAGTTTGAAACTATAAAACTGCTTTTTTGTTCTTTGTCATGAGTAGAAGTTACGAGGATGTGTTCAGGAAGTGGAAAATCAAGTCCTCTATCACTATAGTAGATAAACTCTTGCATCTATAAACCCCTTTTGGTAAAAAAAATATTACCAGAGCTTAACCTCATAAAACTTTCATAATACTTAAAAAGTAAAATATACTTTACTCTTATTGTAAATAGTAAAATTATATTCATTTATGATACAATCATCATAAAAAAGGCATATTAGTGATAAAATATTTTATAGCTTTATTTCTTATTTTGATTTTTTTATATTTTTCACAAAAAGATGAAAAATTTGATCAAGATAGTTTGAAACTTGGGATATCTGTCCCTAGCAGCGGCATTATGAAAGCATGGGGAAGTGCGGTCTATAGTGGGGCTAATGCCTACTTCTCTCATGTAAATGATAACAATTTATTAAAAGACAAAAAAATCTCTCTGATTGTATATGATGATAAGTATGAGCCAGAACTAACTATTGAGAATATTAAAAAGCTTGTAGATGAAAAAATATTTGTCTTTTTTGGTTTTGTTGGAACTCCAACAGTCAAAAAAATATTACCTATAGTTCAAGAGAAAAAGATTCCTTTTATTGCTCCATTTAGTGGAGCTGAATTTTTAAGAGATAAAAATAATAAATACTTTGTAAACTTTAGAAGTTCTTATGATCAAGAGATAAACGCTATAGTTAAGTATCTTTATGAAGAAAAAGGAATAAAAAGATTTGCGGTTTTTTATCAAAATGATGACTACGGAGAAGAAGGTTTTGTCTCGCTACTTGAGTCTTTAAATAACCGAGGATTAAAACTTTCAGGCGAGGGGACTTACAAAAGAAACACTCTATCCATAAAACATGCACTATATGAAATAAAAGGTGTTCAACCTGAAGCTGTTTTAATGGTTGGAGCTTATAGAGCTAATGCACTTTTTATAAAAACTGCTAAAGAAGATGAGATATTTAAAAATACTTACTTTTGCAATATCTCTTTTGGAGATGCTGATGAGATGATAAAGGAGTTAGATAAAAATACTACAAATTTACTCTTTAGCGAAGTCGTACCAAACTACAAAAATTCTAAACTAAGCGTTGTTTTGGAATATAAAGAGCTTATGCAAAAATACTATCCAAATCAAGCCCTTGGATTTATATCTCTTGAGTCTTTCCTTGCTGCAAAAACAGTAGTAGCAGCCCTGCAAACTATAGAGGGCGATATAACAAGAGAAAAGTTTCTAAAAGAGATTAAAAATCTTAAAAGTGATTCTTTGGGCGCTTTAGAGATTGGCTTTAAAAATACACAACTCCATAACAAAGTATATCTTTATAAATACAAAGACTCAAATTTTATAGAAGTAAATAATGAAGATTAAAAAATTACTTTCATCTATAGAAAAAACTTCATTTTCATATAAAACTTCTATTTTAATGTTTATAATCATTAGTGGAATGATTTCCATCATAGTTCTATCGCAGATATCAATATATACTATAAAAAATGATTTCGATGTTTTGTTTGAAAAGAGAACAAAACCCATTTTAAAACTTGAAGCCATCAAAGATGCATATCTTATAAATATACAAGAGACTATACTTGATGTATATAACAAAAATATAGATTTGAAATACTCATATGATGTTATAACACTAGGTGAACAAGTTGTTAGAGATAACTGGGCAAAATACTTAGAGATAAGTTTTTCAGATGAATATGAAGCTACTTTTATAACAAAAGCAATAAAAAAAATATTTAACATTGGAAAGCAAAACCAAAACAAAATTTTACAAAGAAGCATAATCTCAAATATAAATGAGAAAATAATAAGGGTGGATAGCTTAGTCAGTGAGATTTTAGTTGAGTTAAAAAATCCTAAAAGTGAAAATATAGAAACTGTTATACGAAAAGTAAACTTTGAAATCAATGCAATTTCAATCTATATTACAAACTTAACTAACTATGACTTAAATATGGCAATACGTGAAAAAAGTGATACGCAGATTATCTTTAACACTCTCTCAGCTATATTAAATATCTCTATTGTTTTTGTTTTTATATTTTCTATCATGCTCTCAGTTATGATTATCATGCACTTTAGAAAACTTCACTTTGGACTTGAATATGCAGTAAATGAAAAAACAAAAGAGCTCTTAAGATTAAATGAATCACTTGAGAGACGTATAGCTAGTGAAGTGGCAAACTCAAGGAAAAAAGATCTTATTATGTTTCAGCAAGCGAGACTCGCAAGCCTTGGAGAGATGATAGCAAACATAGCCCATCAGTGGAGGCAGCCTTTATCATCTCTTATGATGATAATACAGGGTTTTGAGACTAAGATGGAGCTTGGAAAATTAACTCTAGATTTTGTAAAAGAAAAGGTTAATGATGCGACTTTACTGGGTGATAACATGTCAAAAACACTTGAAGATTTTCAAAACTTTTTTAAGCCTAGTAGAGCTAAAGAGAAATTTTCTGTAAAAACTTGTATAGAACACTCAGTCCTTCTGTCTAAATATTTGTTAGAAAAAGAGGAGATTGAATTTTTACTAAATGTAAAAACTGATGAAGAGATATATGGTTTTTACAATGAACTCTCACATGTTTTTCTAAATATCATCTCAAATGCTATAGATGCATTAAAAGATAAAGAGTATAAAAGATACATAGAAGTAGTGGTAAAAAAGTCGAAAAACAACATAAGAGTTAACATCGTAGATAATGGTGGTGGTATCGATGAAAAAGTATTAGAACATATATTTGAGCCTTATTATACAACGAAGTATAAAAGTAGTGGAACAGGCATAGGGCTATATATGTCACAGCAGATTGTGCAAAAGCACATGAACGGTAAAATCGAGTGTAAGAATATTTATTATAAAATACAAAATGAAAACTTTCAAAAGTGCACAATATTTAGCATCAGCATACCACTAAAGGATGAAAATGGTAACTAGAAACTTAAATATATTAAATGGATACAACATACTTTATTTAGAAGATGATGATTCACTTTTACATCAAACTAAAGATATGCTTGGTGATTTTGTAAAAAATATCTTTACCACAAAGACATCAAGAGAGGCTCTTGAAATCATAAAAAACCACAAAGTTGATGTGATTGTCTCAGATATTTTACTAGAAAATGAAAATGGCATCGACTTTTTAAGAGAGTTAAAAGAAGTTCATGACATACATATACCAACAATTTTGACAACTGCTCATACAGATACAAAATACTTGTTAGATGCTATAAAACTAAAGGTAGAAAACTACATTGTAAAGCCCATCAACCTAAAAGAGCTTTTAAATGCTCTACATGATATAGTTCTTCCACTTATGCAAGAAAAAGAGATACAAAAAAACTCAAATATCATCAGAACCATCTCAGCCATCACAGACTCAAAACAAGTTGAAGTTATAAGGTTTATAGTAGATAATTTAGATGAAAAAGGCAAGCTTCTAGCATCCTATAGCGACATCATGCAAGAAGTGAGCATCTCAAAACCAACTCTTATAAAGCTCTTTAAAGACTTAGCGAGTAAAAACATACTAACAAAAATAGCCCACAAAACCTACCAGTTCGACCAAAGAGCTTTGGAATTTATATAAAAAACAAGGAAACAGAGTGAGTGAAGTAGAAAAAAATAAGAACAATCCACTGCACGGAGTCAAGTTAAAAGATATTTTAGAATCTCTTGTAAAGCATTATGGTTGGAAGGGATTAGCCCAGCGCATAGAAATAAGATGTTTTTTGTTTGACCCGAGCATAAACTCAAGCTTGAAGTTTTTGAGAAAGACTCCTTGGGCTAGGGCAAAGGTTGAAGAGTTGTATCTTAAGATGATAGATGCGAAGTAGAGATAATTGAAGGAGCATGGATGAACTATAGATATATCGGAAAAACTGGGCTTAGAGTTACGCCAATATGCTTAGGAACTATGGGCTTTGGTAGCTGGAGCGATGAAGCCGAGTCTTTTAAAATCATGGACAAGGCTTACGAGAGAGGTATAAATTTTTTTGACACTGCAGAACTCTATCCAGTTCCTCCAAAAGAGAGTTATGCTGGAGTGACTGAAACTATAGTAGGTAAGTGGCTAAAAACAAAACAAAGAGATAGCATCATCTTAGCTTCTAAGATAGCAGGAGCTGCAAATGGTTGGTTTGTTCCGCCCATTCGCCATGGTTTTACTGCTATTGATAAGTTTCACATAAAAAGAGCAGTGGAGGGGAGTTTAAAGAGACTTCAAACGGACTATATAGATCTTTACCAGATGCACTGGCCAGATACAGTAGTCCCCATAGAAGAGTCGCTTTTAGCCTTTGATGAACTTGTAAAAGAGGGTAAAGTTCGCTACTTAGGAACTTCAAACGATAGTGCTTATGGGCTGACAAAAGCAAATGAGACTTCAAAAAGGCTTGGCATAGTAAGGTTTGAGTCCATTCAAAACAACTTCTCTTTAAACAACCCACGATTTTTAGATGAGCTAGCTCTCGTTTGCCAAAAAGAGCAGATCTCACTTTTGCCGTATTCGCCCATAGCTGGTGGAGTTTTAAGTGGCAAGTATAACGGTGCCTTTTATCCATCAGATGCAAGATTTAGCGAGTATCTCAAAAGCAGTGATGCTCGCACAAAAGCGCAAGGTACAAGGTTTGTAAATGAGAAATCATTAGCATCTACAGCTCAGTATATGGAAATAGCAAAGAGTTTAAATATAAGTCCAGTAACTCTAGCAGTAGCCTACTCAAAGCAGTTTGACTTTGTCGCATCTACCATCATAGGAGCAAAAAAGGTAGAGCAGTTAGATGACTCTTTTGCAGCCATGGACTTAAAACTAGATGATGAGGTGATGCAAAAGATACGAGAAATACAAGAAAAAATAATGTATCCGATGGGGTAAAAGTGCTGTTTGCTCGTATTTTAAGTAGAGTAGAGTGCTAAAAGTTTCTTAGTTTACATCTAAACTAAATAAAAATTAAAGCTTATTTAGATACAATTCCGAACTTTTATAAAGATTCAAGGAATTGTACATGTACGCAATTATCAAAAACGGTGGCAAGCAGTATAAAGTTCAAGAGGGTGATATTTTACTATTTGATAAAATGTCTCTTGAGCCAAAAGCTACTATCGAGATTAAAGAAGTTCTAGCTGTAAATGCAGGAGAACTTAAAATGGGAGCGCCATTTGTAGATGGTGCTATTGTTACTGCTGAAGTAATTAACGAAGGTCGTGATAGAAAAGTTATTACTTTTAAAAAGCGTCGTCGTAAGGACTCTAAAGTTAAAAGAGGTTTCAGAAGAGACTTCACTCGTGTTCGTATCACGAAAATAGCTGCATAGTTAGTTGTTTTCTAAAGTATTAAGCAACTAGTTGCTTGAGCCTTCTGCTGAAGAAAACTTAGCATAGCATAAGGGACTTTGTTCCTTATGCGTAATAAAATATAATAGTTCCTTAAATTTAGGAACTAAATTTAAGGAGATAGAAATGGCACACAAAAAAGGTCAAGGTAGTACACAGAATAATCGTGACTCAGCTGGTAGAAGACTTGGTGTTAAGAAGTTTGGTGGAGAGGCTGTAGTAGCTGGAAACATCATTATTCGTCAAAGAGGAACTAAGGTTCATCCTGGAAAAAATGTTGGTATGGGAAAAGATCATACTATATTTGCACTAGTTGATGGTGTTGTAACTTTTCATAGAAAAGATAAAAAGCGTCAACAAGTTTCAATCGTAACTGCTGCATAATTCCACAAATATTTGAGCTTCGGCTCAAATAGCTCTACTCACAAATTTTAGGTTTAGCACCTAAAGAAATATAAATATTTAACAATTTACTCTTTATTAATAGTTTGTTCTTAAGTATTTAAGTTTATAAAACTGAACATTTCAGAATGATAAATTCGCCAAAGCGAGTGATTTATATCTATGTCGAGTTTATAATAACAAGGAGTTTACTTTGTTTACAGATAGCGTTGAGTTAAAAGTTAGTTCAGGAAAAGGCGGACAAGGATGTGTCGCTTTTCGTCGTGAGAAGTTTGTACTAAATGGTGGTCCAAATGGTGGCGATGGTGGAAAGGGTGGAGATATCTGGTTCAAGTGTGATAACAACACTCACACACTATCTCACTTTCAAAAAAAGATGCATATAAAAGCTGATGGTGGAAGACCTGGTGAGGGCTCTAGAATGAGCGGAAAATCAGGCCAGAAAAAAGTCATCATCGTGCCTCCTGGAACTCAAATAGTTGACGCTGAGAGTGGCGAAGTCCTTCTTGATATGCTCGTAGATGGAGAAGAGGTTAAGTTTTTAGAAGGTGGAAAAGGTGGACTTGGAAATATTCACTTCAAATCATCTACAAACCAAAGACCAACCTATGCACAACCAGGTGAAAAAGGTGAGACTAGAGAGATAAGACTAGACCTTAAACTTATAGCAGATGTCGGGCTTGTAGGCTTTCCAAATGTTGGCAAATCAACTCTTATCTCCACAGTGTCAAATGCAAGACCAGAGATAGCAAACTATGAATTTACAACACTTACACCTAAGCTAGGTCAAGTTGATATTGGAGATTATGAGTCATTTGTAATGGCTGATATTCCTGGTATTATTGGTGGAGCTCATGAGGGCAAGGGTCTTGGAATAGAATTTTTAAGACATATAGAGAGAACGAAAATCCTATTATATATGATAGATTTGGCATCTTATAGAGATTTAAAAGAGCAGATAGACACTCTAAGAGATGAGATATCAGCTTTTTCGCAAAATTTAGGTGAAAATAAATTCGCTATTGCTCTTACTCGATTGGATGTAGTGCCACAAGAAGATGTTGAGAATCTTGTAAATGGTTTTATAAAGCTTTTTGAACTCTCACCAACAAAAAAGAGTGATTTTGACTTTGATGCAAATATCCCTTATTTTATACAAGAGAGTGCTAATGAGACGCTTGGATATGATAGAACAAAGCCTTACTTTATAGCTCCTATATCTTCGGCTACTTCAAAAAATATTTCAGCTCTAAAAAATGCTCTATTTAACCTAGTTCAAGCAGATAGAGACTAAAAATGAGGCGAGTAGTTGTTAAAGTTGGTAGTGCTGTTTTAACACAGGGTGATTCTATCGCGCAGGCAAGAATGAATGCTTTAGTGGAGTTTTTAGTTGATTTAAGAGAAGAAAATGAAGTTCTTTTAGTCTCTTCAGGTGCAGTTGCAGCTGGATATACGAAGGTTCAATTAGATCGAACCATCTTAAAAAATAAACAAGCTTTAGCGTCTGTAGGGCAGCCTGTATTGATGCACAAATATGCTAAAGAGTTTGCAAAGCATAACATAATCACTTCGCAGGTTTTAGTTACTGCCGCAAACCTAAGCAAAGATGAAGAAACAAAAAAAATAAAAGATACTGTAGATACTCTTCTTAGTAATGGTGTTATTCCTATCATAAATGAAAACGATGCAACAGCTACAGAAGAGCTTATAGTTGGAGATAATGACCAACTATCTGCGTATATGACAAAACACACTAATAGTGACCTGCTAATAATACTCTCGGACATTGATGCTTACTATGATGAAGATCCACATAAAAATCCTAATGCAAAGGTTCAGAAAATTGTAAAAAAAATTGATGAATGTGCTCTTTCAAAAGAAGCAACTCCTCATGGAACATTTGCAACAGGCGGTATAGTTACAAAGTTAAAAGCCGCATCTTATCTTTTAAAAAATGATATCGATATGTTCTTAACTAGTGGATTCGATCTTAGTGACGCTAAGAGTTACATGCTTGATGGTAAACATAGAGGCGGTACGCTCTTTAGTAAAGAGGAAGTGTAGTGCGTATAATATTTATGGGTACGCCTTTTTATGCAAAAGCGATATTAGATAAAATTATAGACACTCCAAATATGGAGGTAGTAGCAGTTTATACTCAGCCAGACAAACCAGTAGGGCGAAAAAAAGTGATGACCTCACCAGTTGTAAAGACTCTAGCTCAAAGACACAATATAGAGGTTTATCAACCACAAAGGCTAAGAGACAAAGAGGTTGTAGATGAACTTTTAGGCATTGAGTGTGACTTTATAGTAGTAGCTGCTTATGGGCAAATTTTGCCAATTGAAGTGCTGCAACACGCCGCGTGCATAAATCTTCATGCTTCTATACTTCCAGAGTATAGAGGTGCAAGTCCAATTCAACAAACTTTGCTTCACGGAGATAAAAAAACCGGTGTAACTGCAATGCTAATGGATGAAGGGCTCGATACAGGAAATATTTTAAAAATCAAAACTATCAGCGTTGAAGATGATGAGATGGTTGAATCTTTGTTTGATAGATTAACAGTAGTAGCAGCAGAGCTTACTATTGATATTTTGAAAAATTTTGACTCACTTAAAGCTGTAAAACAAGATGAAAATTTAGCCTCTTACTGCAAGAAAATCACTAGAGAAGATGGCAAAATAGAGTTTTTAGATGCAAAAGAAATCTATAATAAATATCGTGCATTTACTCCTTGGCCAGGTGTCTATCTTGAGAGTGGATTGAAGTTAAAAAACATTACGCTTGAAGATATTACATCGACTAACCAAGAGGGTAAAATTATCTCTATAGCAAAAGATAGCATAGTTGTTGGCTGTAAGGTAGGAAAATTAAGAATCTTTAGAGTTCAGCCTGCTTCAAAAAAAGAGATGGACATACTCTCTTATATAAATGGCCAAAGACTTTTCTGTGAAGACACTCTATCTTAAAGAGATTGATTCAACTCAAAATTTCTTAAAAAAGCTTATAAAGGCTAAAGAGATAGAAGCGCCTTTTGCAGTTGTAAGTGATGCACAGAGTGCTGGAGTTGGGAGTAGAGACAACAGATGGAACTCACAAAAAGGAAACCTTTTTTTATCTTTTGCTATAAAACTTAGTGAATTGCCAAAAGATTTAAAACTAGAATCTGCATCTATCTATTTTTCTTATATTTTTAAAACTTTGCTTTGTGATGAAGGCTCAAGAGTTTGGATAAAGTGGCCAAATGATTTTTATATAGATGATAAAAAAATTGGTGGCATGATTACTAATCTTGAGTCTAGCACTATTATATGCGGACTTGGATTAAATTTATTTAGTGCTCCTGATGGCTTTGCTAAGCTTGATATTAAGGTAGATAAAAAAGAAATATTAAAAAAATATTTCAAAAAAATTGAAGAAAAAATTTCATGGAAGCAAGTTTTTAGTAAATATGAGCTAGAATTTTATAAGAACAAAAACTTTTTTACACATAATCAAAATATAAAAATTCCATTAGAAGATGTCAAACTTCAACAAGATGGTTCAATCATAAGTAACGGCGAGAGGATGTATAGCAGAAGATGAGTGAAGTAATAGTAATCGCAAATCAAAAAGGCGGAGTTGGTAAAACGACTACTGCTGTAAACTTAGCTGCATCACTTGCTGTGGCAGAAAAAAAAGTACTTTTGATTGATTCAGATCCACAGGCAAATGCTACAACATCTTTAGGTTTTCATAGAAATGACTATGAGTTTAACATCTATCATGTGCTTATTGGTACAAAAAAACTAAAAGATATCATCCTAAAGTCAGACCTTCCAACACTTCACTTGGCTCCATCAAATATAGGTCTTGTAGGAATTGAAAAAGAGTACTATGATAACGACAACAAAGATGGAAGAGAATTAGTACTAAAAAGAGCCATTGCAAATGTTAGAAAAGATTATGATTATATTATTATTGATTCGCCTCCAGCACTTGGACCGATGACTATAAACGCATTATGCGCATCTAACTCGGTTATCATCCCAATTCAGTGTGAGTTTTTTGCACTTGAAGGTTTAGCACAACTTTTAAATACAGTAAAGCTTGTAAGAAAGTCGATAAACCCTAAGCTTAGCATCAAAGGTTTTTTGCCAACTATGTTTAGTTCTCAGAACAATCTCTCAAAGCAGGTTTTTGCAGATTTATCACAACATTTTAAGGGCAAGTTATTTAAAGATATAGAAGATGAGTATATCGTAGTTCCACGAAATGTAAAACTAGCCGAGGCTCCATCTTTTGGAAAGCCTGCAATTTTATATGATGTAAAGTCAATAGGCTCAATTGCTTATCAAAATCTAGCTCAAGCGATAATAGCATAATGAAATCTCAAAAACTCGGCCGTGGTTTAGATGCACTTCTTGGCGAAATGGATGAAGCTTATGAAAATGAAAGCACCGCAAGAGATGCTGTCATTGAACTAAGTGTTAAAGATATCAGGCCAAATCCATACCAGCCAAGAAAACACTTTGATGAGAACTCACTTTTAGAACTAGGTGAATCTATAAAGCATGATGGACTGTTGCAGCCTATAGTTGTAACTCAAGACTTTGATGGCTATGTCTTAATCGCAGGAGAGAGAAGACTTCGCGCTTCAAAACTTCTAAAATTAAAAACAATTCGCGCAATACTTTTAAACTCTGATGAACAAAAGATGCGTCAGTTTGCTTTAATAGAAAATATCCAAAGAGATGAGTTAAACGCTGTTGAGTTGGCTGAGGCTTATAGTGAACTACTTAAGATGTATGATGTAACGCAAGAAGAGCTTGCAAACAAGATTCATAAGAGTAGAACACATATAACCAATACCATCAGACTATTGCAACTATCAGCTAAAACTCAAAGAGCTTTAGTTGAGAAAAAGATTACAGCTGGTCACGCTAAAGTTATAATAGGACTAGATGAAAAAGAGCAACAAGTTATTGTAAACTCAATCATTGGACAAAAACTAAGTGTAAGAGAAGTTGAGTCAATCATTAAAGGTATGAAAGATGAGAAGAAACCAGCTTCAATGAAGACTCAAACAAGTAAGTATGATTTTAGTGACATAAAAGATAGATTTGACTCACTTGGACTTAAAGTAAAAACTTCAAACAACAAACTAACTATAGAGTTTGACAATGAGAGCCAAGTTAGCGATTTTTTAAATTATATCTCAAAGTAGCCACAAAGATCTGCGTAAATTATACATAGTTTGCAATATTCACAAAATTCTTTTCATTTTTTTTTTCATTTAACTATCCTTTCAATTTTGTAATAGTATAATCACGCAACTTTTAGGAGGTGCTATGTTAGATATAAATCCGATACTACTTTTAGCTACATTTGTTGTATTTCTTTCACTAATCGCCGTTCTTAATAGTTGGCTATATAATCCATTATTTAGTTTTATGAATAAAAGGGAGGATGACATCAAAAAAGACTTGCAAAAAGTTGGCAATAATGATGATGAAATCAATGAACTTAATTCAAAAGCTGAATCAATAATTACTAATGCTAAACTAGAAGCTGCGGCCCTAAGAGAGAAAGTAATACAAGATGCTAAAGAGTTAGCAGAGAGTAAGATAGAAGCAAAACGAGCTGAATTAGCTAGTCAGTATTTAGAATTTGAGCAATTACTTGCTCAAACTAAAGAGCAGTTAACAAAAGACATCATGTCTCAAGTTCCGCTGTTTAAAGATGCTGTAAAAGCTAAATTTAGTCAAATATAAGGATGTGGTGTGAGTAGAATTTTACTTTTAATTATGATGATATCAACTTATGCATTAGCATCTAGTGGTGCAGAAGGCGGAGGGACTGATATCGTTCAAAGAACAGTAAACTTTTTACTATTTTTTGGGCTTATTTGGTACCTTGTAGCTGAACCTGCTAAAAATTACTTTGCTGCAAGAAGTCAGGGGATAGCTGATGAATTGCAAAAAGTACAAGATAAGTTAAGCGAATCTGTAAATCTTAAAAAAGATGCACTATCTAAAATTTCTGCGGCTGAAAAGTTTGCTGAAGAATTAGTTACTGCTTCAAAAAAAGAAAACAAGGTTCTAAATGACAGCATCATGCTTCATTGTGAATCAGATTTAGAGATTATGGCTAAACAAAGTGCGTCATTGATGGATTTTGAACAAAGAAAAATGGTTCGAAATGTTGTTGAGAGTGTGCTAAGTGAAGTCTTAAGTCAAAGTAGCGAGAGTTTCGATAGAGAAGCTATGGCTAATGTTATCTTAAAGAAGGTGGCATAATATGGAAGAATTGATAGCAAAAAGATATATCAAGGCCTTTAAAGAAGGCCGTGATGTAGAGTCAATGATAAATGCAACTCTGGTTTTTGATACTTTAGCTAAGTCTTTTGATGATGCTAGATTTGTAGAAATTATGAATAGTCCAAATGTAAGTAAAGAGCAAAAACTAGAGATTCTTTTAGCGACTGTAAAACCTGCTAACTCTAGTAGTATCGACTCTTTGATTAAGTTATTAGTTGAGAATAAACGTATATTAATTATTCCAGCTATTGCAGAATCAATGAGAAAAGACATTGCTCATACAAGTAAGACATACAAAGGACTAGTTTATAGTGACAGCGATTTGGATGCAAAAGTCATAGAAGATTTAAGCAAAGGCTTAAGTAAAAAGTTTGATTCAAATATTTCACTTTCATTTGTTAAAGAAAACTTTAATGGCATCAAAGTGGATGTTGAAGATTTAGGGATAGAGATTAATTTCTCTAAAACAAGAATCAACGATCAAATTATACAACATATAATAAAAGCAATTTAACTTTCAACGAGAGGAGAAAAATAGTGGTAGCAAAAATAAAAGCTGATGAAATCAGCTCAATAATTAAAGAGCGTATCGATAACTTTGAACTAAGTGTTGATATAAATGAGACAGGTAAAATTGTCTCTTACGCTGATGGCGTTGCTCAAGTTTACGGACTTAACAATGTTATGGCTGGAGAAATGGTAGAGTTTGAAGAGGGGACTAGAGGTTTAGTTATGAACCTTGAAGAGAGCAGCGTAGGTGTTGTTATTCTTGGTCTTGGTGTAAACTTAAAAGAGGGCATGAGTGTTAAAAGACTAGGTCGTCTTCTTAAAGTTCCAGTAGGGGACGCTCTTCTAGGCCGTGTTGTAAATGCACTAGGTGAGCCAATAGATGGTAAAGGTCCAATTGAGACAACTGAAGTTCGTTTTGTTGAAGAAAAAGCACCTGGAATTATGGATAGAAAATCTGTTCATGAGCCACTAGCTACTGGTATCAAAGCTATTGATGCACTAGTTCCAATTGGCCGTGGCCAAAGAGAGCTTATCATTGGTGATAGACAAACTGGTAAAACAACAGTTGCATTAGATGCTATTATAAACCAAAAAGGTAATGGTGTTATTTGTGTCTATGTTGCAATAGGACAAAAAGAATCAACTGTAGCTCAAATAGTTCGTCGTTTAGAAGAACATGGCGCTATGGAGTACACTATAATTGTCTCATCTACTGCTTCTGAAGCAGCTGCACTTCAATTTTTAGCTCCATACACTGGTGTTACTATGGGTGAATACTTCCGTGACAACGCTAGACATGGTCTAATCGTATATGATGATTTAAGTAAGCATGCAGTTGCATACCGTGAAATGTCACTTATTCTTCGTCGTCCTCCGGGCCGTGAAGCTTACCCTGGAGATGTTTTCTACATCCACTCTCGTCTTCTAGAAAGAGCTGCTAAAGTTTCAGATGAAAAAGGTGCTGGTTCACTTACTGCACTTCCAATTATCGAAACTCAAGCAGGGGACGTTGCGGCTTATATTCCAACAAACGTTATCTCTATTACTGATGGTCAAATATTTCTTGAAACTGAACTATTTAACTCTGGTGTTCGTCCAGCTATTAACGTTGGTTTATCAGTTTCTCGTGTTGGTGGTGCTGCTCAAATTAAAGCTACTAAACAAGTTGCTGGAACACTTAGACTTGATCTTGCGCAATATCGCGAGCTTCAAGCGTTTGCTCAGTTTGCGTCTGATCTTGACGAGACTTCTCGTAATCAACTAGAGCGTGGTCAAAGAATGGTAGAGGTTCTAAAACAAGGTCCTTTCTCTCCACTTTCAGCTGAGAAACAAGTTGCTATCATTTTTGCTGGTAATGAAGGTTTCTTAGATGATATGGATCCATCAAATATTGTTCGTTTTGAAGCTGAGTTATATCCATTTATTGAAGCTAGTTATCCTCAAATATTTGAGAGTATTAGAAGCACTTCAAAAGTAGATGACGATACTAAAGCATTACTAATTAAAGCACTTGAAGAATTTAAATCTGCTTTCATAGTAGCGTAAGGAAAACTTTATGGCAAACTTGAAAGATATTCAAAGACAGATAAAGAGTGTTAGTAACACTCAAAAGACAACTCGTGCGATGAAACTTGTATCTACTGCAAAACTTCGTCGTGCAGAAGAGCTTGCAAAACGCTCTCGTCTTTATGCTGCAAAAATGAATCAGGTGATTGCCGAAATAGCTGGACGCATTAAATGCAATAGAATCGGAGGAATTGAAAATCGCTGTTTTACAGAGATTGAAAATCCAAAAATTGTTGATATTGTATTTGTAACTGCTGACAAAGGTTTATGTGGTGGTTTTAATATTCAAACTATTAAAGCTGTTAAAAAACTAATAGCAGAATATAAAGAAAAAAATGTAAAAGTGCGTCTTCGCGGAATCGGTAAAAAAGGCATTGAGTTTTTTAAGTACAACGAAGTTGAGCTATTTGACGAAGTTGCAAACTTAAGCTCAAGACCTGACAAAGTTAGATCTGATGAATTTATTACAAGTTCTATTGAAGATTATAAAGATGGTAAAATCGATGGTCTTCATATTATTTATAATGGATACAAAAATATGATAACTCAAGAGTTACATGTTAACAACGTACTTCCAGTAGATACAACAGACTTTGAGTGTAATGAAATACAAGATTCGATGTTAGAAGTTGAAGCTCAAGATGAAGAGCATATGTTAGATTCTTTAGTTAGTAGATATGTACAATATGCAATGTATTATGCACTTATAGATTCGGTTGCGGCTGAACATAGTGCTAGAATGCAGGCAATGGAGACAGCAACTAATAATGCTAAAGATATGGTTAAGTCACTAAATGTTAAATATAATAAAGCTAGACAGGCAGCTATTACTACAGAACTTATAGAGATAATAAGTGGTGTGGAGTCTATGAAATAATGGAGAAAAATATGATTGGTAAAATAAGCCAGGTTATGGGCCCAATTGTTGATGTTGATTTTAATGGTTATCTTCCTATAATTAACGAAGCAATTGAAGTTCAAATAGATTTAGAAGGTACTAAAAGACGTTTAGTACTTGAAGTTGCGGCTCACGTAGGTGATGGTCGTGTAAGAACAATCGCTATGGATATGAGTGAAGGTTTAGTTCGTGGAATGGACGCAGTAGCTACAGGTTCACCTATTAAAGTTCCAGTTGGAGATAAAGTACTAGGTCGTATCTTTAATGTTATTGGTGAGACTATTGATGGTGGAGATCAAGTTACTGACGCTCCTACTTGGTCTATTCACCGTGAGCCACCAGCTCTAGTTGATCAGTCAACTACAACAGAGATGTTTGAGACAGGTATCAAAGTTGTTGACCTCTTAGCACCATATTCAAAAGGTGGAAAAGTTGGACTATTTGGTGGTGCTGGTGTTGGTAAAACAGTTATTATCATGGAACTTATCCATAACGTTGCTATGGGTCATGATGGTCTATCTGTTTTTGCTGGTGTTGGTGAGAGAACTCGTGAAGGTAATGACCTTTACCATGAGATGAAAGATTCCAACGTACTAGACAAAGTTGCACTGTGCTACGGTCAAATGAGTGAGCCTCCTGGAGCACGTAACCGTATCGCTCTTACTGGTCTTACAATGGCTGAGTATTTTAGAGATGAACAAAATCTTGATGTTTTGATGTTTATTGACAATATCTTCCGTTTTGCACAATCAGGTTCTGAGATGTCTGCACTTCTAGGGCGTATTCCATCAGCTGTTGGTTATCAACCAACTTTAGCTCGTGAAATGGGTGCTCTTCAAGATAGAATCACATCAACTAAAAATGGATCAATCACTTCAGTTCAAGCTGTTTATGTACCAGCCGATGACTTAACTGACCCTGCTCCTGCTTCTGTTTTTGCTCACTTAGATGCAACAACAGTTCTTAACCGTAAAATTGCTGAAAAAGGTATATATCCTGCAGTTGATCCACTGGATTCTTCTTCAAGATTACTTGATCCGCAAATTATTGGTGAAGAGCATTATAATGTTGCTCGTGGTGTTCAACAAACACTTCAAAAGTACAAAGATCTACAAGATATCATTGCAATTCTTGGTATGGATGAACTTAGTGAAGATGACAAAAACATTGTTGAGAGAGCTCGTAAAATTGAGAAATTCTTATCTCAACCATTCTTCGTTGCAGAGGTTTTTACAGGTTCTCCAGGTAAATATGTCTCACTAGAAGATACTATCAAAGGTTTCAAAGGAATCTTAAATGGTGACTATGATGATATGCCAGAAAACGCATTCTACATGGTTGGTGGTATGGATGAGGCAATTGAAAAAGCTGCAAAGCAAAAAAAATAACTCGCAATACTAAAGGATTGTAATGGATAAGTTAAAACTTGAAATCCTAACCCCTAATGGTGAAATCTTTAATGATGTCGTCGTTAGTGTAACTCTTCCAGGTGAAGAGGGAGAGTTTGGTGTTCTTCCACACCACGCATCTCTAACAACTTTGTTAGAGGCTGGTGTAATAGACATCGAAAAAGAAGACAAAACAGTTGAATCAATCTTAATTAACTGGGGCGTAGTTCAAGTTGATGAAGCTAAAGTTATTGTTTTAGTTGAGGGTGCTGTCGCTATTCGTGGTGATAGTGAAAGTGCTGTTGCTAATGCTCTAGAAGATGCTAAAAAATTAATTAGTGATATTGCAGATTCAAACCCAGCAATCGCTTCTGCTACAGCTAGAATAGAATCAGCAGCTAGAAGATTGTTATAGTATATGATTAACAATATAATAGACTTTTATCTTAAAAGTCACCCAGTAACTATTGGAGTATTGGCTCTTTTGTCAATATACTTCATAGTTTTAAACTGGGTATTTTTTTATCGCTACTTCTCTATAAATAATTGGTTGAAAATTGAAAATAATTCACTAGAGTCCCTCCTTATGGGAGCTTCAAAAGTTAGTGATAATTCATTTTTAAACAACTTTATAAAAACAAGTTCAAATGTAAATAAAGAGATTTTGGATCTTGCACTCTTAGCAGCTACAAAAGAGGCTACAAAAGGCTTATCACTTCTGTCTATATTTGCTTCTACAACTCCTTTTATTGGGCTTTTTGGAACAGTGGTATCTATTCTTGATACTTTTACTCATATAGGTCAAAGTAGTGGTAGTATGTCTATTATATCAAGCGGTGTTTCAGATGCTCTTATAGCAACTGCAGCTGGTATTTTTGTGGCAATATTTGCATATACTTATCATCAGGTTTTAAAAAGAAATTCTTTTGAACTAGTTGGATTTATTCAGATGCAAATCGAAGCTATATTAGCTAGAAAAAACAACTAAGAGTTTGAATTATGTATGATTTTGATGACAAACCAGAGCTAAACATTACTCCTCTTGTGGATGTAATGTTGGTTTTACTAGCAATTTTAATGGTTATTGCCCCAAATATTATATATGAAGAGAGCATTAGGCTTCCACAAGGTTCTATGAGCCAACAACTATCTAAAATTCCACCTGTTCATATCTCTATAGATAAAGAACAAAATGTTAAAATAAATAAAGACAATTACCAACTTCATGATTTTATGGATAATTTCTTTCTTTATTCTAAAAAACTAGACTTAAAAGCTACCGTGCTAATTAGTGCAGATAAAACTTTGGACTATGGTGTTGTTATGTCAGTTTTAGCTGCTGTAAAACAAGCAGGTTTTTCTGAGGTTTCACTAGCTACAAATGGATAATAATAGCACTTATTTTTACACTAGCGGTATTATCTCTTTATCACTTTTTTGTTTTTTTCTATTTTTGATTATTCAAACTCTTTTTTCAAATTCAAAAATAGAGACTTATGCACTAAAAAAAGATAATTACATATCTATCTCGTTGGAGATGCCAAAAGTGCAAAAAAGTACAAAGGCTGCTCCAGAACAAATAGTTGAACAAGTTACTCCAGTTGAATCACAAGATATAAATATAGATGAACTATTTAGCGATGTTTGGACAAAAGATGTTAAAAAGATCAAGCCAAAAGAAAAAGTTGTTGAAAATAAAAGGCTTCAAGATATTGCAAAAAAATCTAAGATAATAGATGAAAATGTAATAAGCAAAACTTCACAAAAAGTTATGGCTGATGATATAGTGAAAAACAGTGAAGATTCCCAAAAAGACTCAAGTGCTCAAGCGGTTAATGAATATTTTGCTAAAATTCAGGCTTTAGTTTACCAGAACTTTTTTCCGCCTTCAAACTCTGAGGGTTATAGTGTAAAAGCAGTCATCGAATTAAGTGCTATTGGAAAAGTTATAGATTTTAGAATATTAACTTACTCAGCAAATAGTTCTTTAAATGAAGAGTGCGATAGGATAAAAAAAAGGCTTTTAGGAATTTTATTTCCTGTTAGTCCACAAAATAAGTCTGGTAATTATACTATTGTTTTAAAAGCTAAGGAGTGACTTTGAGAATATTGTTGATTTTTTTATTTGTGTTTGGTATTTCGTATGCAGGTGATGCAACCATAGAGGTTATTAAGAAAGTAGAATCTCTGCCTAGCATAGCAGTAGAAGATTCATCAATCAGTTATGATAATACTTTTAGAGAGAGTTTTTTCAAAACACTTGTCGCTGACTTAAATGTTATATCACTATTTAATGTAGATAGACATCATCGCAAAACACATTTTAATGATACGAGTGTGATGGTAGAGAATAAAGATATGGACTATGTCTTAAGATATAAAATGTTTCAAGATGATTCTGAAGCTTTAAACATTGAGTTAAAACTTATACATAGAGAAAATGTTGTTTTAACAAAACAATATAAAATCAATAGAAAAAATGTTTTTATGTTTGTAGCACACACTATTGCTTATGATATAAATGAATATATGCAGGCTCCATCAATAGAATGGATAAAACGAAGAGTAATTTTCTCAAGAAATGTAACTCCACTAAAAACTGAAATTGTTCTAGCGGACTATACATTAGCATATCAGCATGTACTTGTTAAGGGAGGATTTAATGTTTTTCCTAAATGGGCAAATAAAAACCAAGACTCATTTTACTATACATCATTAGATGAAAAAAAGCCAACGCTAAAACATGTAAACATAAAGACAGGAAAGAGTAAATCAATAATCTCTTCAGACGGCATGATGGTCTGCTCAGATGTTAGTAGAGATTCGAAAAAGCTACTCTTGACAATGGCACCAAATGGTCAACCTGATGTTTACATATATGATGTGGCTTCAGCTCAGACTAAAAAGCTTTCAAACTATGGCGGAATAGATGTAAACGGTCAATTTTTAGATGATGAAACTATAGTGTTTGTTTCGGACAGATTAGGTTATCCAAATATTTTTTCTCAAAAGATTGGAAGTAATAGTGTAGAACAGATGGTTTATTATGGTAAAAGTAACTCTGCATGCAGCACTCATGGAGATTATATAGTGTATAAATCAAGAGAGAGCTCAAACGCTTTTTCCGCAAATACATTTAACTTACATCTAATCTCTACTAAAACAGATTTTATAAGGAGACTTACCGCTACAGGTATAAATGAGTTTCCTAAGTTTTCTATTGATGGGGACGCTATTATATTTATAAAGAATTATAAATCTCAAAGTTCTATTGGTATCATAAGATTAAACCACAACAAAAACTACCTTTTTCCACTTAAATATGGAAAGCTACAAGCGATGGATTGGTAACTACTACATAAAGCTAAAAAGATTTTTTAGCTTTATATGTAGTTTATTACTTTTTTTTGGTACAATCATGGTAATTTAAATCAAGGATATGTTAATATGAAAAAAATCATAATCTCGAGTGTTGTAATGGCACTTTTAGTTTTTAGTGGGTGTGCTGATAAAGAGCCAGTTGTTGATCAAAGAGCTCAAGAAGTAGTAGTTGCTCAAGAAGTTGATACTGTAAATTCTGAAGTAGTTTCAGGGGAAGATTCATCAATAGATGAAAATGCTATGTCAAGCTCAGATTCAAATGAGATGAATATGGCTAACTTAGAAAAAGATCTATCAAGTGTATATTTTGATTTTGATAAGTTTAACATCCGTTCTGATATGCAAAACAGAGTAGCAAATGGTGCAACAGTCGCAAAAGGAGCAGCAAGTGCTTTTACTATCAAATTAGAGGGTAATTGTGATGAGTGGGGAAGTGATGAGTACAACTTCGCATTAGGACTTAAAAGAGCATCAAGTGTAAAAAAAGCACTTATGTCTGAAGGTGTTAGTGAAACTCGTATAACAATGGTGAGTTATGGTGAAAGTAACCCAGTTTGTACTGATAAAACTCAAGAGTGCTGGTCAAAAAATCGTCGTGTTGACTTCAAACTCCTTCCATAATAAATGAAAAGCATCTATTTAGCTGCAATATTTGTAGCTATCGTGCCACTAAGATTGCTAAGCGCTGAGCCTTCTGCTTTTGGTGCTGGCAATCTAGATGACTCTCAACCTTACGGCTTAACTCAAAGCGAAAAGGTTATCCTTCAAACAAAAGACAAACTAAACAAAGTTGTTGTAAAAAGTAACAATCAAGCCAATGAAGTAGAATCTCTACGAGAAAGGATTGATGGTCTTCAAACTATTATTGAAGGACTTGCTAGAAAATCTCAAGAAAACAGATTAAGTTTACAAGAGTTAGAGAAAAAAAATATTCAAGAGTTAGAAAACTCTAATGAATATGAAAAAAGACTTAGTGAAATTTCACAAGCAAATACAGTTGAGATTAAAAATATAAATAAAACTTTAGTTGAAACAAAAACTTTGTTACAAACAATAGAATCTTCCTATGTTACAAAAGAACAGTACAACACTCTCGTACTAGACTTCAATAAGTTTAAAGAGCTAGTTTCAAAAGAGCTGAAAAAAGATGTAGCTACAAAAAGTTCTGAGTTTGACAAAATCTCAAATGCAGAAGTAGAAAAACTAGCAAAAGAGAACTATGATAAAAAGAACTATACAAAAAGTATAGAGCAATATACTCATCTTATAGATAGCAATTATAGACCGGCAAGAGCTCATTACATGATAGGTGAGATGAAATACTATAGAAAAAACTATGCAGAAGCTATAGCCTATTTTAAAAAGAGTGCATCTCTTTTTTCTAAAGCTGATTACATGCCTACGCTAATGCTTCATACAGCTATTTCTATGAATGAAACGTCTGATGAAAAAAATGCAAAATCTTTTTATAAAGGTATCATCGCGAAATATCCAGATTCTAAAGAAGCTAGCATAGCAAAAACTAACCTTAGTAAGATAAAGTAGTTTAATAATTACTTTTGTAATATTGTTTAACTTATGTTAAAATCCAAAAAAAATTAAAAAAGGCTCATTTATGGCAATAGAAACAAATCAAATAGTATCATTAGAATATGAAGTTCGTGATGGTGATAAAGTAGTAGATTCTAATATAGGTGCTGCACCATTAGTATTTATGTTTGGTAAAGGTCAAATTATTCCAGGACTAGAGAGTGGAATAAAAAATATGGCTATAGGCGAAAAAGCTGATGTTTTAGTAAAAGCTGAAGATGCTTACGGAACTCTCAATCCAGACGCTAAACAAGAAGTTCCTAAAGACCAATTTGCAGGGATAGATTTGGAAGTAGGTATGACTCTGTATGGTCAAGGTGAAGAAGGAAACACTGTTCAAGTTATAGTTCAAGAGATAGGAACTGAGAGTGTTATTATCGATTTTAATCACCCTTTAGCTGGTAAAGACTTAATGTTTAGTGTAACTATCAACAACGTAAGAGAGGCTTCTGCTGAAGAGGCGATGTCTGGTATTCCTGCTGAAAATAAGCAAGAAGAAGGTTGTTGTGGTGGTGGTAGCTGTGACGACAATAGTTATGATGAAGGTCATAAACATAATCACGGTGCTGGCCATGGTTGTGGTTGTAACTAACATTTATAAATACCAACTTTAGAAACTAGATACATATAATTAGTTCTCCCTTTAGAGGGAACTAATATCTTCAGAATTTTTTAAACACCCCTTTTGATTTTATTATATACAACTCTACATATAAACAAAACTTAGTAATAATGCTCTATTTTTTTGAAGATATAAACAACTTAGCTATAATTTCAATATTAAACAGAAGGTGATTTATGAGTAAAATAGCAATGATATTTGCGGGACAAGGTAGCCAGGCAGTTGGCATGGGTAGAGACTTCTATGAGAACTCAGATTTAGCTAAAGAGATGTTTGAAAAAGCTTCTCAAAGAATAGGTGTAAATTTTAAAGAATTGATATTTGAGGAGAATGAAAAACTTAATCAAACAGCTTACACACAACCTGCCATCCTTTTAGTGCAGATGATAGCTTATAAGCTTTTCAAAGATGCTTGTCCTGATGTTAAAGCAACACTTTTTTTGGGACATTCGCTAGGAGAGTTCTCTGCACTATGCGCTAGTGGAGCAATAGACTATTTAGATGCAGTTGAGCTTGTACATAATCGTGGTGCTTTTATGCAAAAGGCTTGTGAGACGATAGAAGCTGGCATGATGGCTATAGTAGGACTTGATGATGAAAATATCGAATCTATTTGTACAGCGGCACAAATAGAAGGTAAAAAAGTATGGCCTGCAAACTACAACCAAGATGGGCAATTAGTTATTGCTGGAATGAAAGAAGATTTGATTTCATTAGAGCAGACTTTTAAAGATGCTGGCGCTAAACGGGCACTGCTACTTAACATGTCTGTTGCATCGCACTGCGAAATCTTAGCATCAGCGCAAAAACCATTAGAAGAGATGATGAATGGAATGATTGAAGATAATTTTGAAGCTCCTGTAATCTCTAATGTTACAACAAAGGCGTACAACACAAAAGTTGATGCTCTCTCTTTGCTAAGCGAACAACTTGTAAAACCAGTAAAGTATAAGCAATCAATTTTAGCAATATCTAGTGATGTTGATTTAGCTATAGAGTTTGGAAATGGCTCAACTCTAAAGGGATTAAATAGAAGAATAGCAAAAGATCTCACAACTTTAAATATTTCTGATATGGCTAGTTTAAAGAGCGTTGTAGAAGAAATAACAAATAAATAAGGAAATATATGAAAATAGCAATAATGGGTGCAATGCCAGAAGAGGTAGCACCAATATTAGAGAAATTAAAAGATTATAAAACAACAAACTATGCTGGAAATAAGTACTATGAAGCTACTTATAATGGCATTGAGCTAGTCATAGCATATAGTAAGATTGGAAAAGTCTTCTCAGCACTTACTGCATCTACTATGATAGAGCATTTTGGAGCAGAAAAACTGCTTTTCTCAGGTGTAGCTGGTGCAGTGTCACCTAGGTTAAAAGTAGGTGATTTGATAGTAGCTACAAAACTAGCTCAACACGATTTAGATATAACAGCTTTTGGGCATCCTTTTGGTTTTGTTCCTGAGGGAAGTGTTTTTGTTGAAGCTAATAAAGCCCTAATAGAGATGAGCAAACAAGTAGCTAAAGAGATGGGTAAAAGTGTAGTTGAGGGCATTATTGCAACTGGTGATCAGTTTGTTGCAAATGAAGATAGAAAAAATTGGATAGGCTCAACTTTTGGAGCTGACGCTCTCGAGATGGAAGGCGGAAGCGTTGCAGTAGTCTGTGATGCACTAGGAGTTGATTTTTTTATACTTCGTGCTATTAGCGATGCTGCTGATATGGATGCGAGTTTTTCTTTTGATGAGTTTTTAGAGACGAGTGCTATAGAGAGTGCTGAGTTTGTTATGAAAATGGTAGATAAGATAGTTCTCTCATTAAATAAAAACTGATTTAATCTAATATGTCAATAATAATTTCTCAAAAAATCATGTCAAAATTAGGTCGTACAAATGCCGAGTTTGAGCTAATAGAAGAGGGCGATAAAATCCTAGTAGGTCTTAGTGGCGGAAAAGACTCACTTACTATGATCCATGCCCTAAAAGAGCAGCAAAGACGCGCACCATTTAAGTTTGAGTTTTTAGCTGTAACTGTTGGTTATGGTATGGGAGAAAACTATGATGCCCTTATTGCACACTGCAAGGAGCATGAGATAGAGCATATCTTCCATGATACTAAAACTTATGATCTAGCCAAAGAGAAGATTAGAAAAAACTCATCCTTTTGTAGTTTTTTCTCAAGAATGAGAAGAGGTACACTCTACGGAGTTGCAGAGAAGTATGGCTGCAATAAATTAGCCCTAGGGCACCATATGGATGACGCGGCTGAGAGTTTTTTTATGAACTTTATCTACAATGGCCAGATGCGCTCACTTGCTCCAAAGTATAGGGCTGATAATGGCATCATTGTTATTCGCCCACTCATACAGATGCGCGAGAGACAACTAAGAGCCTTTGTTGAGTCTAATAATATTGCCGCTATTGGTGATGAAGCTTGTCCTGCCATGCGTTTTGACATAAAGATGCCACACGCTAGAGCAAACACTAAAGAGATGTTGTCAAAAATGGAAAAAGAGTTTCCATCACTCTTTACTTCAATGAATGCTGCGTTTAAAAATATCTCAGTAGATAGTTTTTTTGTTAAAGAGAAATTTAATATTTAGCTATGAGATCTTTTTCATCTTTTTCTATTTGAGATTTTTTACTCCAAAGAGTGTCATCTTTAAGGCTCTGTAAAAATTCTAAAATATTTTGCTGATAAGCTTTAGTGTCAATATCCCTGGTTATTTCTATGAGCGGCCTTAGAGATTCTATATCTATTTTTTTTGCATATCTAGGAATTATTTTTAGTTCTTTTTGGATGTGAGAAACTAGAGTGTCTATATCTAATCCGCTTATATCATGTACTTTCTTAACTAACTCTCTTGTAGTTAATGTTAAAAGGTCTGCTCTATCTTGATCACCTCTATATATATCTAGGGCTATCTTTTCAACTATCGCGTAGTTTTCTTCATCTACATCTTCATTTGATGAAATAAGGAGTGCAAAAATTTTAGCACGAAATTCTAGAGAGCCATGATGGTGAACAAAAAATTCACGAAAAGCACTAAAAAAGTGGTGTTTGAGCCGAAAGCTAAGCTTCATTTCTATCCTTAGGTAAGACTTAAAATCAATATATATATGGTATTATACATCTTTGAATTTAAAATACAGTTTTATAGGTGAAAAATGTGCTAAATAACAGTGATTATGAAGTTTTAAAAAACTCTTTTATAGAGTCGCAAAGACTTTTTGACAAGTTAAATATTGTAGCAAATCAGGCTAAAGAAATTGAGTATGATCAAAGCGGTTTTTTTTATGAAGATGAAGAACGGCTTCAAAGACACTGGCTGAAACTTAGTTCAAAAGTTATAGATGCTCTATCTAATGATTTACAAGGTTATAAAGTCGAACTCTTGAAAAATAAAAATCTAGAGACAAGAGAACTAGTTATAAATCTTATTAAAGATGATGAAATTAGTAAAATAATAGTTGATTATAGCAAAGATGGTGCTATAAATATCACACAAATCAGTTAAGGAAAATATCAAATGGGTAGAGCTTTTGAATATAGAAAGGCATCAAAGCTAAAGAGATGGGGAGCAATGTCAAAGTTGTTTCCAAAGTTAGGTAAAATTATTACAATAGCAGCAAAAGAGGGTGGTGGCGATCCTGATATGAATGCGAAACTTCGTACAGCTATACTTAATGCTAAAGCTGAAAATATGCCAAAAGACAATATAGATGCAGCTATAAAAAGAGCAACAGCTAAAGATATTACGAATATGCTTGAAGTAAATTTTGAGGGTAAAGCACCTCATGGCGTCTTGATTTTTATCGAATGTATGACAGATAACAACACAAGAACAGTTGCTAATATAAAAAATATATTAACAAAACATGGAGGCGAGTTGCTAACAAATGGCTCACTAGAGTTTATGTTTGATCGAAAAACAGTTATTGAGTTTGAATTTAATGATGAAATGGATGTTGAAGAGTTAGAGCTTGATCTTATAGACGCAGGACTAGAAGATATAGAGGCTGAAGATGGAATCTGTTTAGTTACAGGAGACTATACAAGCTTTGGAACTCTAACAGAAGCGCTAGAAAATATGAATATAGAGATAAAAAAAGCAAATCTTGAAAGAATGGCAAACTCGCCGATCAGCATCACAGATGAGCAACACGAAGAGATTGACAAGATTTTAGAAAAACTTGAAGATGATGAAGATGTACATAGAGTTTTTACTAACCTTGCATAAAAGATGAACTATATAGATAGTATTTACACCGATAATCTTGAGGTTAAGCAGTCAAAGTTCATAGCTTACCTCACTCCTTATTCTGACTTTGAAGAAACACTAATAAAACTAAAACAAGAACATCCAAAAGCTAGACACTTCGTAGTGGCTTATAGGTATTTAAATGAGTATGATCAGATTGTAGAGTACTCAAGCGATGATGGTGAGCCAAAGGGAACATCTGGAAAACCATCCCTTTTTGTACTTCAGGGCGCTGAGCTGATAAATACATCGGCAATAGTAGTGAGATATTTTGGTGGAACAAAACTTGGGCCTGGTGGACTTGTTCGAGCATATAGCGATGCTATAAACTTAAGCTTACAAAAGGCTAAGCTATTAGAATATAAAAAAGAAGAAGAAGTTGAGATTCGCTTCGAATATTCAAATATAAGAATGGTTGAGTATGAGTGTGAAGAACTTGGCATTGAGATAGTTCAAAAGAGCTTTGATAGTCAAACACTTTATAGACTAAAAGCTTCTAAAGAGAGTATGAATATTTTTTTTCAAAAGATGGGCAGACAAGTGGAAGTTATTTAACCACCACCAACAGCTGAACCCATTCCCCAAATAGGCAAAAAGATACCAAGAGCTAGAAGTATTACCATAGCTGCTATTATAACAAGCATAATAGGCTCTATTGCTTCAGAGAGTCCATCTATGATGGCATCAAACTTCATCTTATAGTATTCTGCAACCTTTTGCATCATTGCATCTAGGGTACCACTATCTTCCCCAGCTCTAACCATCTGTATAATCATGTTTTCAAATAGTTTAGTCTCATTAAGTCCTGTATTTAGAGTGCCACCTTTTTCAACTGTTAATCTTACTGATGATAGTTTAATTTTAAGAGGTAGATTGTCTATCATGGAGATAGATGTCTCCAATGCCTCTGCTATCGGAATACCAGCACGAACAAGTTCTGAAAATACTAGGGTAAATCTACTAAGAGTAGAAAATTTTATAATATTTTTTATAAGATATGTCCTAAGAAGTATTTTGTGCCAGCCAAGTTTAATATGCCTGTAGTTGGATATAAGATATTTAAAAAACATAAAAGATAAAATCAAACCAGCTACTACATATAAGCCATAATTGTTAAATAAGTGCTCTAGTGTTAGTAAGATTTGAGTTGGTAGAGGAAGTTCCGCATTAAGTTGTTCAAAAATATCTTTAAATTTTGGAACAACGTAGGAGATTAAGATTGTAAAAGCTATTGCCATAGCAATCATAACATTCCTCGGATATGCCATTGCTTTTTTAAACTTAATAAAATTAGCACGGATCTCTTCTAGCATATTAGCAAGTGCGTATAATGCCTCATCAAGATTACCTGTTTTTTCTCCAAGTTGAACCATAGCTATAGTTAAGTTTCCAAGCTCAAAACGAAAATTATCCATAGATGATGAGAGTGAATGACCAGAGTTGATATCATCTGCTAGCTTGCCAAAGACAAGTTTTAGGGCTTGGTCATCACTTGAGAGAGCTATCTCACTAAGTGAATCATGTATTGAAATGCCAGCATTTGTCATAACAGCTAGCTGTCTTATAGCTGCTATAAGTGCATCTGGCTTTATTTTTCTTTTTTTAATATTTTGAGTAAAATTTGTCTTAAATCTCTTAAATTGTTCTTCTAGAGGTTCTTTCTCCTCAACAACTTTTATAATTATTCCAGAGTGCTTTAATTTTGCATTGTCATTAGCTTCTTTTCTATCTTTAGCATAAAGAGGTACTTCTAATCTTTTACCTTTAGTTAAAATAGTTGCTACAAAGTATTTCATCCCTTTGCCACCCTTAATATCTCTTCTATGCTAGTAACTCCATCCAGTGCTTTTTGAATGCCATTTTCAAAGATACCTATAAAGCCATCTTCAATAGCTTGTTGTAAAAGAACTTCTTTAGATGAACCTTTAGCTATTAGTGATGAGAGTTTATCTGTAATATTTAAAACTTCACAAATCATTTCTCTCCCCATATATCCAGTATCATTACACTCTTTACACCCTTCACCTTTATAAAAAACATAATTATCTGGTAAAAGATGACTTATGTTTTCTATGATAGATGCAGGAACTTTTTCAATCACTTTACACTTAGTACAAATCTTTCTAACAAGCCTTTGTGCTTGAATGGCAACTAATGCACCACTTATAAGATAGTTTTCTATTCCCATATCAACCATACGAGGTATGGCACTTATAGAGTCGTTTGTGTGAAGTGTAGATATCACTAAGTGACCTGTTAGTGCGGCTTTGATGGCGATTTCAAGCGTTTCTTGGTCACGAATTTCACCTATCATTATTTTATCTGGATCTTGTCTAAGGATGGATCTAAGTGCAACTCCAAAAGTCAAACCTATTTTAGGATTTACTTGAACTTGTTGGATAAGATTCATTCTATATTCGACAGGATCTTCAACTGTAATAACTTTGTCTTCAACATTTCTAAGTTCATTTAAAGCACCATAGAGTGTTGTAGTCTTTCCACTTCCTGTTGGACCTGTTACAAGGATGATACCAAATGGTTCTTGAAGACCTTTTAGGAGCTTGTTATAGCTAAGTGTATCCATACCAGCATCTTCTAGCCTAACAAGGGCTTTTTCTTTGTCTAGTACACGCATAACAATAGACTCACCATACAAAATAGGAAGTGTAGATATACGAAAGTCATACTCTCTATCTCCAACTTTAGTTGAGAAACGGCCATCTTGGGGTTTTCTTCTCTCAGCAATATCTAGATTTGCTAATAGCTTTAATCTTGATGCCAAGGGAGGGTAAATATCTTTTTCAAAGATAAAAATCTCAGCTAGTTTTCCATCAATACGTCCACGAACTACACAATTTTTCTCAGTTGGTTCTATATGGACATCACTTGCTCTACTTCTAATACAAGCTTTTAAGATAACATCAATAAGAAGCAAAATAGATGAAGCTTCTTGTTGTTCTTCAATCGAGCTAATTGAATTAAGTTCATCTCTTATTTTTTTTACTAAACCTTTTACGCTGTCTTTTAGTTCAACTTTAAATAAGTATGATTGAATTTGTTTTTTTGTAGCTGTTGCTATTTTTACAATTTTCCTAGGAAATACCCTCTGCAGAGCTTCTTGAGCTTCTATGTTTAAAGGGTCGCTAAAAGCTATAGTTACATACATCTCATCTTGAGAAACAGGAAGTGCTGTATATTTTTTGAGTTGAGCCAGTGGAACATTGTTGGTAAGTTTGTAATCCATGTCTATGGAGTCTAAGTCTAAAAAAGATAGTTCTAACTCACTAGAGAGTTTTTGTAACACTTCTTTTTCATTGATATAATCATAATTATCTATGATGGAGAGTTCGTAAACGCCATTTCTGATTTTTTCGACTATAAAGCGAATAAGCCTATCCATAGTCATAAAGCCAGATAGAGTAATATCTCTTAAAATTAAATCTGAGCTAAGTCCTTTTGATAGTAGTCTATCAACTTGCGACTGCATGATGGAACCATTAGCAAGTAAGTCGTTTGTTATTCTATCCATTTTGAATTCACTCTTCTACCAATATATGTGTTTTTTTATGATTATTGTATCATAAAACTCTTCAATAACTATTTTTTTAAGTGTTTCATCATTTGAAAGATATAGCTTATATGTTAGCTTATCATCATCTTTACTTTCAAATAAATAAACATCTCTTTTTTCATGAGCACCGAGTTTAGTATAAAAATCAAATACTTTGGACAGTACATAATCAGTGGTAGGTAATTTTAAAGATGATAAATCATAGCTATCTACAAGTGCATGATATAAAAGTTTTTTTTGCATGAGTATTGTAGAGAGGTAAGCCGAATTAGCACGAGCTTCAGCTGAAAACTTTAGCATAGCTATTGGTATGGCTAGTCTATCTATATAATCTGAGTGAAGACAAGAAAAAGCATATAATGATACAAATTCTTCATCTTGTTTGTGATATTTAAAATTATCAAAACCTATGGAACAAGCGTCTTCGAATTTTTTATTTTGATATAAATTTAACATGCTCTGTTTTATATCCGCATGAAGACTAAAAGCCAAGAGTACAAGTAAAATAATTTTCATTTAAATTTTCCTCTCTCTATTTCTTCTAATAGAGTTTTTGCCTGAGATGATTTGGAATGCTCGATATATCTCTTTAGGGTTTCTACAGCTTCTTGTTTTCTGTTGAGTTTAACAAGGGATTTTGCAAAAATAATCCAACTACTATCTATGTTGTCGTTAATTCTATTTGTAATTAAAGCATAGTTATATGATTGATGATAGTCTTGCATCTCATAGTATTTTTTAGCAATAAAGAGACTTAGTGCTGGATTATTATTTTTGCTAAATCTTTTGATAACATGATTTATATCGTCATCAGTGTTTTGTCTATGTATTTTTAATGGGTTGTCTCTTTGAAGCTCTATTTCCTCAATAATAACTGGTTCAGGTTCTTTTTTTGCAGGCTTTAAAGCTATTTTTTGCTTAGCTTCTGTTTTAGTAATCTCTTTTGTCTGATCTTTTTTATTGATAACTCTTTCATAATTCACATCACTTGAAGTAGAACTATGTTTTATATTTGCTATAAAGTTTAAAGATGGAACAAGTACAATTGTTTCATCTACCTTTACCTCTTTAAGTTCTTGCTTATTTGGTATAGCTTGAAGAGTTTCATTTTTTTCAACTACTTCTTCTAGAACTATATGTTTTGTTTGTTCTATATGTTTTTGGATGATTTCTTGATTGTGTTTGACCTCATTGCTCTTAAACATGTCAGAGTTATTAACAAATAAAATAACTATTAAAATCACAACTAAACTTACAAATATAACAATATAAGGCAGTAAAACTTTTAGTTTATATACTTTATGTCTTCTTTCTAAATCATGTACGTTAAGCATCTATAAGCCCTGTATGAATTGCTGACATCTCAATTATTTTTTTTGACATTTCGTTTGTTTTTATACTACTTGGAGAGTTCTGTAAATACCAAGAATAAATTTCAAAAAGAGTATATAGAAGTTTGTTTGTGTCTCTATAGTTTCCTTTTGTAATTTTATATATATAATTTACACTACGTTGATTGAACATATTTGCAGTGTCAAAACAGTTTGCTTTCATGAGTTTTTTTTGTATATAAATTTTAAGTTCATTATTTAGTGCATTTTCTAATTCTATAGTTTCCCAAATTCTTGTTTTAAAATGCTCTTTTGCGATTAGATCTTCTTTTTGTGTTTTGTGCAGTGTAATGACAAACTTTACACTTCTTGTGTCTGAAAGAAGTCTAATCTTCTCCATTTGGACACTAGGATATAGTTGCGCTTCATCTAAGAGAACTAATGGGACTTCTTCACCATCACGTATGTGTTTTTTTAATATATTCATAAATTGTGTAAAGTTAAGTTCTCCTTGATATTTTACATCAAAGAGATCTTGTGCAAGAGATTTGAAAAATTCATTTTCATCAAGAATAGGAGTTTGATAAATAATTACCTTTTGTGAAGTAGAAAGATCATGATAGAGCTTATTTAAAAACATACTCTTACCAGTTCCTGGCTTACCATATAAAAGTACCATCTTTAGAGGTTTTTTAACAGAATCTTTTAAAGATTGATAAATTGTTGATACGCGATCTAGTTGAACATAGTCTTTTGCATCAACACAGTCAAGAAAAACCCTTTTAGAGTTTTCAAAGATGTTATTTTTCATCTTCCTCTTTCACCGCTTGAGCTTTTTTTGAATTTGTTTTTTGTTCAATATCTGTTGATATATTGTCAGAGATATTGGAGATAGAACTATTTTTAATACCAGCTACTGTATCAGTAATACCTTCATATCCTAAGTCACTTAGAGATAAATCGTTGTTAGCTTTATCAATAATATGAGGCTCAATAACAATAACAAGCTCTTGAACTTGTTTTACTGTTTCCTCATATTTAAAAAGATAACTCAAGCCTGGAATATCTCCTAAAAGAGGGACTTTGTTTGACTTTTTTATGTTTCTTGAATTAATAAGACCACCTAAAATAATTCTATTTCCATCTTTTACTGTTACTACAGATGATAGTTGACGACGGCTAAGGTCAGGAGGCATACTCCTGTTTGCGGAACTTTCTTCTGAAATGTCCTGTGATGTCTCAGAGAGTGATGGGTTTATCTTTAGTGTTATAGTCTTATCATCAGCTATTTCAGGAGTTATATCTAAGAGAACTCCAGCAAAAACAGATTGAATAGTGTCGTTTTGAGTTGTAGCTGCTATTCCACCACTTGAACCTTGTTGATTGGTTTCAGATTTTATCTTGTAAAAGTATTCAGTTCCTGCTGTTATTAACGCCGGTTGATTGTTGAGAGTTAACACTTTTGGGTTTGAAATTGATACAACATCACCCTGTGTTTGTAAAAATTTTATAACTTCTTTTAGTTTTCCACCAGCCTTAATACTAACTAAACTAGCAGCACTTCTAGCACCATCATACACAGCTTCAGTAATAGAATCACCTTCAAAAGTTGAAACATTTTTATAGTCTAGAGTGTGTGCGCTAAGTTCAAAATCTTGAAGTGCATATAGTTGTTGCCAATCAACTCCAGTAGATTTGCCTTCATTCATTGTTACAGAGAGGAGCTGAACATCTATCAAAACTTGCAGTTGCACTTTATCTTGGAGTTTATCTAAGTAGTTTTCAAGTCTATCCATCTGTTTAGCTGTAGCTGTAATAGTAATAAGTCCTGCGTTTTTATTAATGATAGGAGCGTCAGCTTGATACAAATCTTGAGGTCTATTTATAACTCTTTGAAGTTCTAAATCAAGTTCTTCCCAGAATCTAACTTCATCAGTAGATTCGATTTTTATTCCTGACTCTGCTGAAGAACTACCACCATTTGCACCAGTAGAATTATTAGTATTCATGCTGCCTCCAGAAGTTGTCCCAGAGTTACTCGTCGCAGATGAAGAGCTTAGAGTAATATTTGTACTACCAGTGCCTTTTCTTTGTGAGAGAATATAGTCTATACCAAAAACTTTTGTATTTAAATAGGAAATTTTTAGTACATTGTTTTGTAGTTCATAGAAAAGATTATTTTCTTTTAAAATAATGTTTAACACTTCCTCTATAGTTAAATTTTTAAGATGCGTTTTGTTTAGTTGAGTTTCTAAAAATTTTTGAGCATGAGGATCGGTGACTATAACGCTAAACTCACATTCATCACTAAGTTGCTCTATAAAATCTATAATCTTTGTATCTTTTGTAGAACTTATACTAAAGAGTTCATAAGAACAATCTGCATTTATATTACTTGATAAAAGGAGTGTTAAAAGCGAACCGTAAGCTAATTTTTTTATAAATTTCATTCTCTTGT
>Ga0265293_10001044_pt1 | contig 62418 bp, 72 predicted proteins | sample Munlanlewell138R_FD_192505 | JGI IMG/M metagenome (GOLD analysis project Ga0265293, IMG submission 192505) | Leachate microbial communities from a municipal landfill in Southern Ontario, Canada - Leachate well 138R | ecosystem: Engineered > Solid waste > Landfill > Unclassified | place: Canada...
AAACCACTTCTTTTAAAGAACTCTTCTTCGAAACAATCTTTCAATCGTTCCTCTGAAATTGGACGGGAATTATAGACAAAATTTTATCCTTTGTCAAGAACTTTCTCTGAATGTTGGCTTAAATTTTGAAAAATATTTTTTATACTTTTTTGTCGCTTTTTTGTACTCATTATATGCTTCAAAAAAAGAATGTATGAATGAATGACTATTTATAATTTTTGTCATTTAATTCATGACTTTAAAGTTTCTATTAAGTGTAAAATAATAAAATGTCCGATTATATACTAATATAATGAAAGGACAAAACTATGTATAACAGAGATTATTTATCTCATAATGATTCAAGACAATATACAAATGAAGCTTCTCAAGCACAATTGATGAGCTTTTTAAAATCTACTTATCAGCTTTTTGCTGGTTCACTTTTGGCTGCAACGGCTGGAGCTTATATCGGTTTAGATATGGTATCTGCAATTGCGAGTTGGTATTGGGGATTAGTAATTTTAGAATTTGTTTTATTGTTTGCACTTTTTGCTGTGAAAAATAAGCCAGGTATTAACTTAGCCGTTTTATTTGGATTTACTTTTGTAAGTGGATTAACCATTACTCCATTGTTGGCATCTGTCTTTAATATGCCAGGTGGCGCTTCAATTGTAGCACAAGCATTTTTAATGACTTCCGTTGCATTTGGTGGAATTTCTATGTTTGCCCTTACAACAAAAAGAGATTTCAGTGGAATGGGTAAAATGCTCTTTATTGCATTAATCATTTTAGTTGTGGGTTCAATTTCAAATATATTTATTCAAGCACCATTATTACAACTTGGAATTGCCATGGTAGGAGCTGTTTTATTTTCAGCTTTTATTTTATATGACACACAACAAATTATTAAAGGTGGATTCAGCACCCCTGTTGAAGCTGCGATTGCTTTATATTTAGATTTCTTTAATCTGTTTATCTCACTGCTACAAATACTTGGTATTTTTAACAAAGAAGATTAAGATAACTCCCCTTGCGGGAGTTATTTACACTGCCCTATGAATAACACACCTAATTTACGACTCATTGACGCCAACCTCAATCGCCTTCGAGAAGGTATTCGTGTTGTGGAAGATATTTTCAGATATATCTATAATAATAAAGAAATCGCTTCACGATTAAAAGCATTACGACACAAAGCACGAATTGATTTATACAATGAACTTTTACAATCAAGAGATATTAGAAATGATGTCCTAAAGAAATCAACCTCTTCGGAACAAAGCAGAGAAGATTTAAATGCTATTTTAATTGCCAACTTTAAACGTGCTCAAGAAAGTTCCCGCGTACTTGAAGAGTTTACCAAACTTCATGATGCTAAAACCAGTGAGATTTTTAAAGCCATTCGCTATGAACTTTATGATATTGAGATTAATTTAGCCCGATAAAGACTACTTTTTATTCGTAAGAACGGTGGCTTGTTCAACCCAATTTTCATCTTTAATTCGATTTTCTAATGCTAAATATTCATTGACCCAATCGCAATTTTTCTTGCTCCATTTAGAAATTTGATCAAAATGAAAAATCCCTAACTGATTTAAATCTTCTTCCGTTTTTAGATTTATTCCTTCAATTTGTTTTAGATCATCCTTACCTGTAGGTCGAGGTTTGCTTAAAATAATAGGGCGGTTATAGATATTTCCATGAACTTTAAAATCATGATTGTGTTTATAAATGGAGGCTTTGTTATTTTCTCGAGTGAGTCGTCCAACAAGCAAACCAATAAAAAAACCAATTAATGAAGCAATGACTAAACATAAAACCATTTTTGACGCTATTTCTATCACGATTTATTCCTCTATTATATTAAATTCAACTCTTCGATTTGTCAGTGAATATCCCTCTTTATCGTTAGGAACAAGAGGCATAGTCTCACCATACCCTTTGGCACTCAATCGATTTTCCTCAACTCCTAACGCTATTAACAAGTTTTTAACACTATTAGCACGTTGTTCTGAAATCATTTGATTAAAGCTGTCATCCCCTTTGGCATCGGTATGTCCTGCAATTTCAATTTTGATTTGAGGGTTTTGTATTAAAATTTGAGCTATCTTTTCAACGGTATCTTGACTTTGCGTGGTTACATTGTAACTCATTCTTTGAAACATAATACTGTTATTTTCTAAAACACTGTTAATTTGTTCTTGTATATTCTCTTTGCTTAAAAGAGGTTGTGTCTGTTTGTTTTTTTCTTCAAAATTTTGTTCAATTATTTTTTCGATATTTTTTTGGGTTTCTTCACCCTTTTTCTCTTCATCTTCCACAAGCGGTTCATCAATTTTTTTCAATGTTTCTTCAGGAGTTAAAGAAGGAGTTTCTTCATTTTGTAGGGGTTGTGTCACTTGGTTGGTGGCTTCTTGTGGCGTATTTGTTGAAAGTTCATCTGTAAATTGCCCTATTTTAGTATAAACGCATACCGCCATAAACACAATTAATAAAAGCACTAATAATAAAATCTTCTTCGGTAAGCTCATATTTTTTCTTTTTAATAATTTTTTAATTGTAACTTAAACGCAATTTAATCAATGATTATATAATAATAATAATTAAGCAAAAGTTTAAATTAGTTAAAAAAAATTAAAAATTAATACTTTTTGAGCCAAAAAAGATTAAAAAATTCTTTAATCATCTCTTTTTTTGTTTAAATTGCAAGAGAATATGAAAGATATGCGCCAAAAGTATAAATGCTCATACACAAAAGGTAGAATTTGAGTTGGTCTGCTACTAACATGATGTTTCCTTATTTTTAAGATAAAGAAATTATAAAGAGTAAATATTGCAATTTGATTGCAAAACAGTATCAGTTTAGTAACATCTCATCGAGTATTTTATATTCACCTTCGGCTAACTCTTTGATTGTATATCCTGCAAAATTGCTTCGATGCAGTTGTATGACTTTGTTGCCAACTGCTGCAAACATACGTTTGACTTGGTGATATCGTCCTTCACAAATGTGTAGTTGTACTTTTGTAGGAGAGATTATGGTAAGTTTTGCAGGAAGTAAAGGTTTGCTCTCTCCCTTTAACATAAGCGTACCACTTGCAAAAATTTCAGCTTCATCGCCCTTTAAAGGTTGTGCCAATGTCGCTTCATAGATTTTTGTGGCTTCACTTTTGGGTGAAGTAAGTTTGTGATTTAAATCACCATCATCGGTAATAAGTATGGCTCCTGTGGTATCGACATCAAGTCTTCCTACGGTTGATAGTTTAGGGTTTCTTCTTTGCCAACGTTGGGGCAAAAGTGAATAAATCAGCACGCCTGCATCATCATGTGAGCAAATGACATTTTGAGGTTTGTTCATCAAAAGAGTAAGAGAAAGTGCATCTAAAGGTTCACCATCAATGGTAATATCAGCGTGTAATGCTTTTAAAGCAGGATTAAAAACGTCTTCCCCGTTTACACATACTTTGTAAAGACGCATAAATTTTTTGGCTTCTTTACGAGAACAGTAACCTAATGAAGAGAGAAAAGCATCGAGGCGTTTTGGGGTGTTTTTTTGCATGATATTAACTTATTTTTTATTTTGGATTTTAGCGAAATGTTTTTGGTATTTTAATAAAAATCAAGCTGTAATGGCACTGTTTTTTTCTTGGGAATCTGTCGTGCTGTTTTTTTCGTACTCATTTTTAGCATTTTGAGCATAGCCATTTGAGTTTCTCATTTTTTCTTGAATCTCTTGGGATAGTTCTTGCTGCGCTTTCATCAGCATAACTCGTGCTTTAGAAGCAATAGAGATGTCCTGAGGACTTGGGTCTGCAGGAGCCAGTGCTGTGGCAATCACTCCTTGCAAATTCATAATTGACTCTTGAGGCGTTGAGCCTGTCTCAATTCGTACAGGCACTTCTCCACCTACAGCGTACATCACGCCATCGGGTCCTTTTTTATACGTAAATGAAGCTCCACCCGAAGCAGCTGGTCCACTTTGATGTGCGGCTTCATGGGCTTTGACTCGGCTGTCGGCGGCTTTTAGTTCGGCAAGTTGTGCTTTTTCTTCATTGGATAATTGGGTTAAATCTTTGGTTGTACTGCTGTTTTCTTCTTCATTGTTTTTGCTTTTATTTGAAGACTCGTTTTTTTCAAGCCCACGAGTATCGAGCTGCACCCCTTGCTCTTTGGATGTCGCTTGTCTTTGAGCATTTGCTCTTAAGGTATAATCGTATGCGTAGTTAAAAGTGTTGTTTACTATTTCCATAATCTATATTTTATATCAAGAAAATTAAAAAATCAAGAGAATATTTTAAATAGTTATTCTAATTTAAGCTTTAGTTAAGGAACTTAAAAATTCAACTATTGACAAAAAGTATCTACTTGGATACACTTTCTTAAAAAGATTACCCATGAATAAACTAACCACATTCGACATCTCTGAATACTTAGACAGTAAAGAGATGATAGCAGAGTATTTAACCCAAGTATTACAAGAGGGAAATACCGATGAACTGCTTGTAGCCATTGGTAATATTGCCAAAGCAAAAGGAATGGCACAAATAGCCAACGACACAGGACTTGGAAGAGAAAGTCTTTATAAAGCGTTTCAAGAGGGTGCGAAACCCCGATTTGAAACTGTTTTAAAAGTCTTAAACAGTTTTGGTGTAAAGCTTCAAGCGAGTACTTGAGCCTTTTATTTTAGCGTTTACTTTGTTCATTCTTTGAAATAAGATAATTAATAAAAGAAGCACTAGAAACTAGCATAAACTTGGCTTCATCAAAACCTGTTTTTAATTCTTCTCCTGCATTATGAGCATGTCTCATTCCATCTTCTTGACATGTCCATGTATATAAACCACTCAAACTTTTAATAAACTGTTTTTGTATATCAATATTCATTAATTTAATACAACTACCTAAATCTTTTTTAGTATCAGTAATAATTTGTGCAATTGATTCAACAGCAGTAATAGACTCTTTAATAGAATTTTGATAATCAGGATTTTCTCTATCACTCAAATGCTCTAAAGCTTTTGAAAGATGTCCTTTTACAGAATCATATTGAGAGTTAAAAACATCTTCAATTTCTTGAATTTCTACTTCATCAACAATTGGAGCGATACAATCATCAATAAATCTATATGCAGACATCTCTTCTTCAAAAACTTTATTTAAAGCCACTTTAATTGCATCTGATGCATTATTATTGGGATTGAAATCTACAAGTACTTCTAAAAAGTCATAAATTTCATACCAGTTAAATTTAAAAAATATTTCATATATATCATTTCTTAAACCTTGAATTTCTGTATTTGGCAAATAATTAAAAGCAAAATATTCTTCATATAACCTAGCAATGTAATCATACTCTTTCTGTTCAGTAAAATAATACCTTTCATAATATCTATCTTTTCTCTTACTAATATTCATGATAACTTTCTCAATTATTATCCATATTCTATTCTTTAATCTATCATCAATACTATTAATTTGAAGACTATCTCTTATTTCCTTATATCCATATTTTTCTGAAAATTTTCTTCTCATTTAAGTTCCTCCAAAAAGAGATTTTATGATGTTTATTTTTGTTAAGGTCAAGGCGGTGTTTGGATTTTATGAAGGAGCGTACACGAAGTACGTGAGTTTATAAAATTCAAACACCAACGCAGAGATTGGCAAAAAGAAAGATTAGAAAATCTTCTTTTTTTAGAAATCGTCGAAGTCGATGCTTCCTTTTGAGTAATTCACCACATTCCCCTCAAAGAAGTTCGTTCTTTGGTCATTAAAACTTGCATACCCATCTACCCAAGGAATGGGGTGTTTGACATTATACATCGGTTTATATCCCACAGCTTCCAATCGTTTGTCGGCAAGGTATTCGATATATTGTCGGATGATTCCATCGGTAAATCCTAGAATTTGCCCTTGCGTGATGTATGAACCCCATGAAGCTTCTAAATCAACGGCTTTTCTAAACATATTTCTGACTTCTTCTTCTAACTCGGCAGTAAAGAGTTCGGGTCTTTCTTTTCTGACAGAGTTAATCATATTTTGGAACAATAAAAGGTGCGTCACTTCATCTCGTTGGATAAATCGAATCATTTGAGAAGAGCCCAGCATTTTTCCTGATTTTCCTAAAGCATACATGGCAGCAAATCCTGCGTAGAAATATAAGCCTTCTAAAATTTGATTGGCAAACATCGCAAGTACGATTTTTCTGTCATCAATACCACCTGAAAGATTTTTATACACTTCTGCGATATAGGTATTTTTTTCTCGAAGTTTGAGATCGGTTTTCCACATATTGTAAATTTCATCGGTGTTATCAGAAATGGACTCCACCATTACGGCATAACTTTTTGAGTGGTTGGCTTCTTCATAACTTTGTCTTGACAAACACGCGTTGATTTCTGGGGCTGTGATATACGGATTGATGTTATCCATTAGGTTATTGGTTTGTAACGAGTCCATGAAAATAAGTTGACTTAATACCAAATCGTACATTCGTTTTTCTGCTGGAGTTAAGTATTTGTAATCTTTAGCATCGCCTGTCATTTGAACTTCTTTTGGAAACCATGTATTGGCTTCCATCGTGTCCCATAGGTTTAATGCCCATTGGTATTTCATCTTTGTAAAGTTAATCATACCATCGCTGTTTCCACCAAAAATTCTTCTGTCGTTTAAACTCTCTTTAGAATCAGGGTTATATATTGTCTTTCTTTCCATTATTATTTCCTATGTATTTTGAACTGTTCTACGTTTTTGGCTTATTGACAACCACTGCATTCCATACTTCTGTCTTCAATATTTGAAGCAGCTTCTGGCGATTGACTTCTTAGATAATAGGTTGATTTAAGCCCTAGCTTCCATGCGAGTGTATAAATTTCGTGTAAGTATTTTCCACTGGCTTTATCTAAGCTCATAAAAATATTGGTACTTTGTCCTTGGTCAATCCATTTTTGTCGCACTGCTGCTGCTTTGATGATGTCCAGTTGATCGACTTCATAAGCAGGGGTATAATACGTCCACGTATCGGGGCTTAAGTTAGGTACCACCACAGGGATAAGTCCACTTAAGTTCTCTTCAAACCATTTTCGCTTATACACAGGTTCGATGGCTTGTGTTGTTCCCACTAAAATAGAGATTGAACTTGTAGGCGCAATTGCCATTAAGTATCCGTTTCTCATCCCGTCTTTTTTGACTTTGGCTCGAAGTTTATCCCAATCGTACCCCGAATCAAATAAATCTTTGTCCACTAAAGCATTAACCGCTTGTGGTGCGTGTTCGTGAGGCATAATTCCTTGGCTCCATTTTGACCCCTCAAAGTGTGGGTATGACCCTTTTTCAAGTGCAATATTTGAACTGGCTTCAATGGCATTGTAAGAAATGGCTTCTAAAATGGCATCGATTTTTTTAAGGTGGTCATTGCTTCCCCAAATGAGTTGATGCTCTGCAATCATTTGCGACTCACCCATAACTCCAAGCCCTATGGCTCGTGTTTTTAAGTTAGTTGCTTTGACTTTTCGTAAAGGATAGAAGTTTAAATCAATGACGTTATCTAACATTCGAATCGCAATGGGTGTGACACGTTTGATATCTTCATCGGTGTTGATTTTGCTTAAGTTGATTGAGGCTAAGTTACACACGGCGGTATCCCCATCGACTTTTTCTTTTTCCACGATAAAAATCTGTTTCCCACCAATACTGTCAAGTGCGGTGACTTTGTTGGCTTTTTTCACAATACCTGAATCAACTGTGAGTAACTCCTCTTCTTCGTAGGTTTCAATCGTACCATCTTCGTACTCAAATTTGATTTTGTAGTGATTTGGATTGGTGTTTTGAAAAATCTCTGTACAAAGGTTTGAGCTTCTAATATGCCCCATATGTGAGTTGGGGTTGGCTTTGTTGGCATTGTCTTTAAAACATAAAAAGGGGCTTCCACTTTCAAAATATGACGTTAAGATTTTTTTCCATAAATCTTTGGCTTTCATTCGGTCTTTTGTAATGCTCTCGTCGTTTTCATACTCAATGTATCGTTTTTCAAACGCTTCACCAAATAAGTTACTTAAATCTTTGACTTCGTATGGGTCAAACAGTGTCCAATAAGAGTCTTCAAGTACGCGTTGCATAAATAAGTCAGAAATCCAAAGAGCAGGGAATAAGTCGTGCGCTCTTCTTCTTTCTTCTCCTGAGTTTTTCTTTAAATCAATAAAGTCCATAATATCCATATGCCACGGCTCTAAGTAAACCGCAATCGCCCCTTTTCGTGTACCCAATTGGTCAACAGCAATGGCTAAGTCGTTGGTAATTTTTAAAAAGGGAACCGTACCCCCTGCGGCACTTTTGTGGTCATCAATCACACCACCTAAACTTCGAATTTGGTTCCAGTCCCAACCAATACCACCACCGTATTTAGAGAGTAACGCCATCTCTTTGTATCCGTCAAAAATCCCTTCGATGTTATCAGGGCTTGAACCAATATAACACGAACTGAGTTGATGTCGGTTTGTTCGTGCATTACTTAATGTTGGCGTTGCTAGCATGACTTCAAATTTTGAAACAACATCGTAAAACTCTTTGGCTCGTTGTTGTTTGTTGGCTTCATTTTGTGCTAAGAACATGGCAATTCCCATAAACATATGCTGTGGCAGTTCTATGGGTTGTGCTTTTTTGTCTTTGATTAAATATCGGTCATAAAGCGTTTTAATCCCTAAGTAGTTAAACTGAAAATCTCTTTGTGGGTCTAAATGGTTGTTTAAATCTTCTAAATCATAGCCTCGCTCTAAGCCAGGAATCATTCGTCCTGCTTCTTGAGCTTTTTGGATATAGGTTTTTAAATGACAATACGATTCTCCCTTGATACCATTGGTGGCAATGCCCACTTTATGGTATAAATCAAATAAAAATAATCGAGCTGCGACAAATGTCCAGTTGGGAACATCAATATCTATTTTTTCAACGGCCGTTTTAATCAACGCATCTTGAATTTGAGAACTGGTCATCCCATCGATAAACTTAATATGAGCATCCAGTTCCAATTCACTCTGACTAACGCCCTCTAAACCTTTTGTTGCAGCAATCGTCATTTTTTGAATTTTAGTAATATCTAAAACTTCTTTTCGTCCATTTCGTTTTAAAATCATAATTGACATTTTATTTCCCACTCTTTAGATAATTTTTTATTTATTGAACACTCGGTTAAAAATAGCGTCCACATTTTTGGTGTAATAATCAAAGTTAAAGCACTCTCTGATTTGTTCTTCACTTAAAGATTGTCTCAATTCTTCATCGGCAAGTAAATATTGTAAATATAAAGACTCTCCTTTTTCATTGGTGGTTGGTTTATCTTGTTGTAATCCTTCCCATACTTTCATCGCATTTCTTTGTACAATTCGGTAGGCATCTTCTCGTGAAACACCCGCTTTTGGAAGTTCAAGCAATACTCTTTGAGAGAACACCAAACCACCTGTTAAGTTTAGGTTTTTCATCATATTTTCTGGCATTACCGTTAAGTTTGCAATCACATTGTTCATTCTGTGAAGCATAAAATCGGTTGTAATAAATGAATCGGGAAGCCAAAATCGCTCCGTTGATGAGTGAGAAATATCTCTTTCATGCCAAAGAGCTACGTTTTCCATAGCAGGAGTGGCATACGCTCGAATCATCCGTGCAAGTCCTGTGATGTTTTCTGTCAAAATTGGGTTTCTTTTATGAGGCATAGCAGAACTTCCTTTTTGCCCTTTGGCAAAAAACTCTTCACACTCATACACTTCTGTTCGTTGCCAATGTCGCACTTGTACCGCAAATTTTTCGATACTTGAAGCCATAAGTGCCAATGCCGTTGCCAATCTTGCGTATCGGTCTCTTTGGATAACTTGGTTACTTGCAGGTGCTGGTTTTAAACCCAATTCGGCACACGCATACTCTTCAAGCTCTAGTGGTGCATGAGCAAAGTTACCCATGGCTCCACTGACTTGTCCCACTGAAATCACATCGAGTGTTTGTTCTAAATTTTCTAAATGCCGTGCCATTTCATCGTACCAAACAGCCAACACCAAACCAAAGGTAATAGGCTCACCGTGGATACCATGGCTTCGTCCTACCATCAGCGTCATTTTGTGCTCGTAGGCTCTTTTTTTAATCGATTCCATAATCATTTTTACATCTTCAATGACTAACTCCAATGAACTTTTCATTTGAAGTGCCACGGCTGTATCAACGGTATCTGAAGAGGTCATCCCATAATGAAACCATCGTGACTCTTCTCCAAGTGTTTCTGAAACGGAAGTTGTAAATGCGATTAAATCGTGTCGAGTAATGGCTTCAATTTCATCGATTCTCTCAACACTAAACCCTGCATTGTCCACTATCTTTTTTGCATCATCATCGGGAATCAAACCTAACTTATTCCAAGCTTTTACAACTGCAATTTCCACATCCAACCATGCTTGATATTTGGCTTGCATTGTCCATTTAGAACTCATCTGTTCTCGTGCGTATCTTTCTACCATTCGTTATTCCCTTATATGCGTTTTTATGAAGTATTTTGTTATTTTTTTGTATGATATGTTATCTTATTTATTCAAAATGTTGGCTAAATTTTGAGTAAGTTTTTATATAATTTTAGGAAAATATCTTGCCTTTTACACTCAAAGAATTACAAACCCAACCCAACAAAAAAGTCCAACTTTTTTTAATGCAAAATATGCACATAAGCACGGCTATATCGCAACGACTCATCAATAAAAACCGTGTTTTTAAACTTGATATGACCCCGTATAAAATGTCGGAAATTATTACCGAAGAACGCTTGTATGTTGCGGTGTTTGAGGGCAAAACAAGAGGACTTAAACCCCTTTTGCGTTTTGAAGATTTTGCTTTGTTTGACAAACCCACCCATTTGATGGTTCACCCCATTTCCAAACAAACGCCCTACTCTTTACTTGATGAGATTCGTTACCATTTTGGGGAAGAATCCAATTTAATCCACCGTATCGATGCTGAAACTTCTGGCTTGGTTTTGGTGGGATTAAATTACAAAAGTATTACGGAACTTAAAACCATGTTTGAAGAGAAAAAATACAAAAAATCGTATTTGGCAATTGTGGAAGGACACGTCAAAGAGACGTTGCACATTGATTCAAAATTGGAAAAAGAGGGAGAACTCATTGGTGTGCGTATGAAAGCAGGAAACACAGGCAAAGAGTCTTTAACGATTATACACCCCATACAATACAATGAAAAAAAGAATCAAACCTTAGTAGAAGCCATACCCGTAACAGGAAGACAACACCAAATACGTGTGCATTTGTACTCTAAAGGACATAAAATCTTAGGGGATCCTATTTATGGGATTGATGATGAAAATGCGGAAAATTATTTGAACAAAACATTAAGCGATGAAGAGCGGTTTAAAATCACCAAAAGCCATAGACTGTGGCTACATGCGAATTATTTAGAGTTTGAATACAAAGGAATTACGTATAAAATTTATTCAAAAAACCCTGAACTTCTTGAAGAATTTAATCAATAACCCCTTTGTCATTTACCCAAAGTTAGACCCTCCTTGGTTGGTTGTAGTATCTACACAAAGCTTATGACTGACCTCACTTAGGTCGTTTTTCATGGAACTGGACATCGTATTACCTCGTTATTAAAATGATTGAACTGATAATTATTGTGATTTCTAATGTCGCAATAATTATAAAGTCTGTTTTTGATTCTAAAAATCTGTTTTTTATATTTCTCATATTGTCTCCTTAAATTCTTTTAAGGAGGGTCTATTTTGTGTAAGTATAATAATCAAGTTGCCTTAAATCAAAAAGCTTATACGAAAAAAGATTGCATTTTTAAGTTTTTATGAAGCTAAAGTACAGTGAAAACAGTTACTGATATCGCCACACGTGGCACAAGCAGGGGCAGTTTTGCCAATACAATCGTACAAATATTTTTTCCATCGGATGTCATCGGGTTTGAGTTTTGCTAAAGAGGGAAAATGTTTGGTCATAAGTTTTCCCATCTCTTCTCGGCTTGATAATCCCAAATCCGAGTATAAATGCCCCATTAGTAAAGAGGTTTTTGCAATCAAAGGTGCCATAAAATTTTTGGAATATTCATCACCCGCATGGGCTTGTAAAAGGGTTAAAACCGCTTTTTCCATTGCAGCTAAATCTCTCATGATATCCTCCTACTAAACATCACAGAACTCTACATCCAAATCATCGGGTTTTTTCAGCCCGTTATTGTTGGCAATATAAAGGTTCTTTAGATTTTTTAATTGCCCCATGGAATTGGGCAGTTTTTTAATATTATTATCTTCGACATCTAATTCTTGAAGATTTTTGAGTTGCCCAATCTTTTCGGGCAGTTTAATTAAACTGTTCGAACAAACACTTAATTGCGTTAAGTGTTCTAATTGGCAAATCTCTTCGGGTAAGGTGGTTAAAAAGTTGTTGTCTAAAATTAAAATCTTTAAATCTTCTAACGCACTGACATCAAAATCCAATGAGCTTAAATCGTTGTCGCTCAAATCGAGTTTGATGAGCATATCATGCGACTCTAAAGAGGGTAAATCGTTTAACTCATTGCCTTCTAAAAGCAAAGTTTCAAGCTCTTCAATGGCAGAAATTGAGCGTGGCAAACTTTTTAAATGGTTGTACGATAAATTGAGATAATACAACGATTTCATAGAAGCAAAAGCATCGGGCAGTTCGTTTAACTCATTGGTATCTAACGACAAAAAAAGCAGCTTTGACAAATTTGAAAACTTAGGCGACAAATGAGTCAGCTTGTTTGCAGCGATGGTTAAACGCGTTAAATTTTTAAGCGCATAAAACGACTCGGGCAAACTCTCCAGTCGATTGACACTTAAATTCAAAATCATCAGTTTGGAAAGATTACCTATGGATTGGGGCAAAGTTTCCAGCAGATTGTTTTCGCACTGTAAATTTTTCAGCTCTTTTAAATTGCCAATCGTTTCAGGCAATGAAGTCAACCGATTGTTAGAGAGTTTTAAGACACTTAAATTTTCCAAACAATCAATACTTTCGGGCAAAGAGGTGAGTTTTTTACGTCGTAAGTCCAAATGTGTCATCATTTTTAAATCATCAGGATGTACGCTTACGGTATCTTCTAGGCAATTATCAATCACCCATTTTACAAAATCTTCACAACAGCGTTTCATGACTCATCCTTTAAACGTTCATTGGTTTCATCGATTAAAAAGCTGATCTCTTCATAATCAATGGCACCAAACTCAACCATATTGTACAACGCCATTAAGGCTCTTCGACAACAGGTTTTGTTGCATTTTGTCACCAGTTTTTTGGCTTTTTTATACGGAAGAGTTGTATTTTGAAATAGCTCAATGGCTTCTTGTATGGTGGTTTCTCCACACTCACAGATTTGTTTGTTTTTTAGCTCTTCCATTATAAACTGCTATTTTAAGTAAGGATGTTCTTCCAAGAACGCATTGACCTCTTTCATAGCAAGTACAATGTCTTCGCCCAATTGTGGCAGTTTGGTGTAGTCAGTCCAAATGGTGTCTTCGACAATGTCATGCACTACGCCTGCTAATTCAACCACTTTTCGCTTGTGCTTGGCTAACTCTTTTTTATACTCTTTTTGTTCTTGTGTTAATTCCATGAATAACTCCTTGCAAATCAATAAAGATTATGCAAGTAGTATTCCCTAAGAAGGATTAGAAAAAGTGAATCTCAGCTAATGCAATGCGTTTGTAGAGGGTAAGTTTTTTGCGTAAAGGCAACCAACGTATCAAAAATGTTGCCAACGCTTCCCACAATGAAACCCAACCGCCTACCATGGCACCTTCGGAAATGATTTCTAAAACAAAGTTTTCATTGCGTCCTAAAATAAGAGCAAAAGAGACAAAACAAAAACCAATAAACATAAAAATAAACGAGTTGCGTATTTGCTCTTTCATCTTTTTTTGTTCAAGTTCTTGTAAATAGCTAAAATAATCGCCAATACTGTTTTGGATTTTCTCTTTGGTTGAAGCGTTCAAAGTGTTGTTGTCAAAATAGAACTGTAAAACAAACGCATGATTGCCTATTTCATCGACACTTTGAATCAAATACTGAACCAAAGAATCGCTTAAATCCTTTTTCAAAAAGGTCGATTTTTTATCGTAATAATCGTACAAATCCTCCACATTTTGTGTCGCAATTTTTATAATAACTTCCCCGTTTGGCGTGGTGTCATAGCGGTTGATGATTTTATTTTTCATGGGTTTTCTCGTTTTGAATTTTTTTCTATTTTGAACTATTGGGAATTTCCCCATAGTTGCATTGTGTCCTGTTAGCCCTAACTCTTTACTCATAATCAACGATAAGTTTACTAAATGGTTGTTTATCAATATTTTAATCCTCAAGTAGCTGTTTATAAAGCGGTTTTATACATATATGATAAGTCATTTAAAGCATACTTTAACCGTTTCATCCTTTTACATAAGGATGATTATATACGATTTTATCCTTATTGTAAATGATAAATTTTAAAGAGTTTTGTTTTTAATTCTATGAAATTATTATAGAAAAAGCTTTTATTTTAGCTTCTTATTTTTCCAATGATAAAGAACAATGCCACCCACATAAATAACTAAAAACGCAGGTAAAATATAGGGTTCCATTTTTTACTCAAATAAGCGTCATGGTACTGCCCAAATCAGCACATCCTGCGTTGTATAATGCGCTTGTTACGATACCATCAACATTGGTTTGGGCAAAAGTTTCAACATTGTTAAGATTAATGCCACCAGCTGCTAAGAGTTTGACATTTTTATACAGGTATCGGTTTTTATGTTCCACAGCTTGAATGACAAGTTCCTGTGAGGCTTTATCGATTTGTATGACATCAACACCGTACTCCATAAGAAATTTTATATCCTCTAAAGTTGTTGACTCTACCACAATCTTTTTTTCTGGAACTTTATTTTTAAACGCATATATGGCTTGATAAAATGCCTTATTTGACTCATATACAATACGATGATTGTCAAAAAAAAGCACCGTTTCACTTAAGTTCAAACGATGAGGAAGTGCTCCTCCATTTAAAATGGATTTGATACAAAACCGTTTGGCAAAGGGAAAACTCTTTCGTGTGGCTAACAGTTCGCACGAGGGATTGATGGCTTTGATTTTTTGATTCATTGTGTGTGTATAGGTTGCGATTTTGCAACTGTATTCCAGTAAGATTTGGCATACTTTCCACGCTTGATGAACGGCTTCATATGTTCCTGTAAATTCTAAGAGTATTTCACCTTTTTTCACAATTGTTTTCGAAGCCATACAGTTTTTTACATGGCAACCTAAAAGCAAAGCGATTCTTTGTGCCTCTTCACTGCATGAAACCAGTAGCTCTTCTCGCGTAAAAATCGAGAGTTTGGCATGTCTGTTTTTTACATTTTGTAAAGAAGTGGTTAAATCAAAGTAGGGAATATCATCGTGGATATAGCGTTGTAACTCATCATCTGAAAAATAAATCATTGTTTTCCTTATAGTAAGGATTTATCTCAAAAAGTTGAAATAAATCCCTTAATTTTTATCCTAATAAAATGACACTCGATGCTTTAAATATCGCATAAATACTGTCACCTTTTGCAATAGCTAAATCCTCAATGGATTCATTGGTCACAATCGCACACAGTGTTGTTTCGCCAACTGCCATTTTGACTTCACTGTTTACAGCTCCTTTTATCACATCAGTGACAACACCTTTGATGTTGTTTCGAGCCGTTGCTTTTAACTGTGCTTTGCTTAAAATAATAGACGAAGCTTTAATAATCGCTCCCACACTTTGTCCCACTTGTAAATCCAAAGACTCTTTACTTCCATTGGTCACAGTGGCACAAATATGCACACTACTTGAGACTTCTACTGTTATTTCTGTCATTACAGCACCACTCTTACACTCAATAACGTTACCCATAAACTGGTTTCTTGCACTGGTTTTCATTTTATATCCTTTTTATTTATAATAACATGCACGTTTTTTTCTTTTCACCTCCTTTTAAAGATCAATTTTTTTAACAATAATCTTTTCGAGCCATTTGACGTGTCTTGGTCCATTTTTATTGTCATCCAAACTGATTAAAGCGATTTTCCCTTCATACTCTTCAAGAAATTGATTGTTTTTCTTATAAAAAACTATCACTCTGTCCCCATTATTTGTGTTAAATAATTCATTATAAGAAAAAATCACCGCATAACCATCACTAGCAATAACTTGAATATATATTTTATTTAAGTCTCTTTTGCTTGAAGTAACGATGTCGGCTTCTGCTAAAATATCTTTTAATTTAACGCCCTCATAACTTTTAACTTCATCTTTGATTTCACCACTTATACAAACCAAAGGAGTTGAACCCGTTTTTACCCCACTCATTTTTTCCAAAGATTCAACGGTTAAAATAAGCTTCTTTGCAACCAATCCATCGACAACAACCTTATTGGTTGCATAATGTTGAGAGATGTCACCCTCTTTTGCAAAAAGTGAACTTGCAATTATTAAGATTAAGACGATGTGTTTCATTTTATTACCTCCCATGAAATCATCGCCCAATTGATGTATTGGGCAAGTTGTTTGTATTGATATGTTGTGTTAAAATACTCTTTTAATGTCTCTTTTTCTTCACGTGAAAGTTCCCCTAAACTCCAAGAGACTTTTTCCACAAACTCTTCAGGCGTATTGCTTTCAAATTTGGTGTTTTCACTTTTTATAAAATCTACTTTGGCATAAATTCCCATGCTATGAAGAACATTGACCAAATAGATATAATCGGGTCGAGGATAGATTTCTCTTGAGAGTTGATTTAAAATCTCATAATCAAGAAAACTGCCCCCTACTTTGGTCGTAAGATAGACCCTTTTATTGGCTTTTTCATTGAGTTTTAGGATGACTTCTTTTATATCTTTAACTTCCATTGACCGTGATGCAACGACAATATCAGCACTGGGAACTTCATCCCAACTATCTTCCCACGATTTATGAATTGTGGTGACATTATTTAAGTTCTTTTCTTGACAATTCTTGGTTACACACTCCAACATCCCCAAAGAGTAATCAAGGGCATAAATTTTTTGCAATTTAGACGCCATTGCCAAGGCAATAGTTCCCGGACCACAACCTACATCTAAAAGTGAAGTGGCATTACGGGTATCAATTTGTTCAATAAACGTTTTTGTGTAAATACTGTTGTGAACATTGCTGTTCATACTCAAGGCTCTTTTATCCCAATCGTCGCTCTTTTTACCTTTAAAAGTAGATTCTTTCATCTGTTCTTTATACAGCTTTGCAAAATCTAAACGGTCTAAATTTGTTTGCATTAATCCCATGATTTTCCTTTTTTTATAGTTTGTAAATGCTTTTCTATTATTATGATAAAGAGTTTTTGTTCTTGATAGGTATGGCTTTTTGCAACACTATTTAGGCTCTCTTCAAAATCTTTGATGTTTATATTCAATCCAGCAAATATCTCTTGGAGCAGTTCTTCTTTAATATCGAAAGAGGAACTAAGCTCTTTAAAGCTACGTTGACTAAGACTGTCTAAAAGCGTATGATAGTCATACTTATCATTAAGCGACTCTTTTTGAAACGCCTCTTTGACCATCTTCATAAATCTTTTTTTTCTCAGCATAATATGTAAAATAAGAGAAAATAAAAACATGCTCACCCAACTAATATGCCCAAAAACAGAACCTTCTCCTTGACTCAGTCCATAGCCACTTACCAATACACTCATAAGCAGCAGTATGTTAAAAACAATAACAGTGAGTCTAAGATGAATATTTTTTATCATCACATCCTCTTTGTATGCACACAAAACTGTGTTGCGTCCATTTACGATAAAGACAGTTGTAACACGAAGAAGTATTCGTAGAAACCACACACTCCTCCTCATCTGTATCCACTACAAACTTTTCACACACTGCTTTTTGTGCCATTTTGAAACTCTTTTTTCCATGTATAAATTCGTTGTTTGTGTTAAACATTTTAAAATACCGCCAAAGCTTCTTTGCCCAAAGGGGTATAAAAGTTTTGTCCCTCCTGAACCAAAAGAACTTTTTTATGCTCTTTTAAAATCCATTTAAGTCCATCTTCAAAAACAATCTTTTTTGAATCTATAAGCATATTGGTATTCACCACCTCAACACTATCAACAATACCTTTTTGCAATAGCTCTTTAGGTAAGATCTCGCTTTGTTCTAAAGTGATTTTTCCTCGAAGTCTGCCATCGTTGCCACTCAATCTTAAGGCAACTCCTGCGAGTGCTCCAATAATGCCATTGCCTCCATTGTTTATCTCTTGTAAAAAAACATTTTGTTCTTTGGCAATACGATACGCCAAATCTTTGGTCAATACCTTATTTTTCGCATCAAACCCATAATCCATAAGCACTTGAGGATTGATAATATCTTTTTCAAATACCATCGCCACTCCACCTGAAGAAGATGAAGCACTTATATGAGTAATATACTCAAGAATAAAGGCTTTCACCTCTTCAAAACTTTGTATGTCAAGTTGGCAAGTAAAACACATAGAACTGTTATGCGAGGTATAAGGAATTGCCTCATGTAAATAGAGTTGATGTCGAGTAATAGCTGTTGTCTTTGAATATTTCATATGAATATGCTTAACAATATGTTCACAAATCTCACCCGTTGAAATAAAGTATCCTATTTCATCGGTATCATCAATGGCAATATAGGTTTTAAATGTTTCCATTATAATGACCTAAAATTTATACTCTAAAGAGGCAAAAAATTCTCGCCCTGCCATAGGATATGCCATATCGTATCGAATCAATTCATCGGTGAGATTTTTGATTCCAATTTGTGCCGTTAAAGATGAAGTGGCTTCATAAATCGCTTTAACATCAAATGTTGTCATCGTAGGATTGATAACATAACTGCCATCAAGTTTATTTTCGTACGCCCCTTTTCTTATTTTCATGTTTCCATAAACAGACACTCCTGCCCCCAACTCTTTTTGAGCAAATAAAAAGAGTTGATGTCGAGGAACATCCACTATTTTGACACTGTTGTCCTCTTTATTTTTAATAGAGATATAGGTGTAATTTCCTCCTACTTTAATATCATCTTGCGTATAACTTAAATCAAACTCTACTCCTTTGTGATCAAAGCTTCCCACATTTTGATTTTGATTAAGCGTTGGATCGGGGGCATACGTAACACTTTGGATGGCATCATCAACACGAGTAAAAAATCCTGTAACACCACCAACAAAGGCTTGATACTGTTTTTGATAACTCAATTCATAGTGTGTTGCTGTTTCATTATCCAATTCGGGATTGGGTGCTGCACTTCCTAGTCTTCTGGAATATCGGTCTTTCATTGAAGGCATATAAGTTTTTTGAGATACGCTTCCTCTTACTTTTGAACTCTCATCCAAAGCATAAACCAATGCCACTTGAGGAGAGAATGAACTTTGTGTTTCAAGAGCTAGCATATTTAGAAAAGCGGTATTGGTATCATAAATTTTATCGGCTTCTTTTCTGTCATAACTTACCCCTGCAAGAAGTTCAAGATTTGATGTTATGGTATAGGTATTTTCAATGCCCAGTGAAATGGTATTGTCTTCATAGTTTTCTGTGAGCGTTTCTGCATTGGTAAATTTATTGATATCATATCCCTTATGAACATCTTTTTTATAATTTGCAGCCGCTTTTATAAAATGTTCTTCCAGTTCTATCCCATACTCTAATCGAGCTCCATAGCTGTAATCATCGTATCGGCTTTTAAAATTTGAACCTGCTGCGGTAAAAGTTGAATAAGTATTATTGGCATATGAATATAAAGAGTTTTCACTGGTATCATAATATGCCAGTGCTTTAATATAACTGCTTTCAAAGTTTTTTTGTCCAACAACAGAGATGGTCTCTTTATCCCAATACGGCCAATCCCAATATTTAACTTTTGCAAACGTGGTATCACTTACAGGTGGTTGTTGCTTAACCCCTTTTTGATTAGAATAACTGATGGCTATTTCACTTTTATCGTGTGCCACATAGCCCATTTTAAAACTGGCTTTTTTATCTTCTGTTTCGCTTCGTAGTCTTTCTCCTGCTGGTTGTTCTGTCGTTCCTTGGTAGTCATCACTGATTCTAAAGTGATCTTGTTTGGAATAACTTGCGCCCATTTGTGCATAAAAACCATTGCTTTGCATGGTTCCAAGATTGATACTTTCTATGTGTCTTGCTTGTTTTCCATTGGAGTCTAAAACAATCTCTCCTTTGATATTTCCTTCAAACTCTTTGGAGGGTTTTTTTGAAACAATATTGACAACGCCACCCATTGTATTGCCTCCATAAACAACTGAAGAATACCCTTTGGACACATCAATTTGTCCTATGTCTGCTGTTAAAAATCGCCCATAATCAAAATTGCCATCATAGGGAACATAAATGGGAATACCATCAATAAATACTCCCACTCTTTTGGCATCAAATCCTCTGATATAAAGCGTGGATTCGCCCCGACCTCCTTGCATATCTTGACTGATACCACTTAGGTTATCGAGTGATTCTTGTACGGTTAAGGCATTGTCTCTTGAAACATCCTTTGAAGAGATGGTTTGTTCAAACATGTTCATCTCATCTGCGGTATTGGCTTGGACACTGACTTGTCCTAAATTATAACTCTGTGCCAGAGCAACTGAAGTGGCTAACGATAAACACAACATACTTTTTTTCATTCTTTTTCCTTTATACTTTTGGTTTTATTTTTTCACTGAATTCTTTGAGCATCTTTTTGGTTTCTTGGATATTGGTTGATGCTGTTTTTAATACTAAATGCAGATTCTTCACCCTCCTTTTTATGGTTTGTATATGTTTAAGACAACTCTTTTCATCGCCAATAATTCCTGCTTCTAAAAATTTATTGGCATCAAAAAATTCATAGCGTTGATTAAGAAGTTCCTCATAATTTTTTGGGTCAAACAGGGGCTGTTTCTCGTGGCGTTGTATGGCTCTCATGGATTTCACAAAATGTTCTGTTGCCGGTATTGCCATACGATACGCTTCTTTTGTTGACTGTGCCAAAGCAAATACTCTCATAAGAATCGTTTCGGGATAAAATCCTGCGATTTTTTGATACGCCTCTTGTGCCTCTTCACACTCTTTTAGTGTTGCCCCTTGAGAAAACATCAGTCCGTAGCCATTTTTTGCGGCAAATTCAATGGTTTCAAACGTGGAAAATGTGGCAACAAAAAAAGGAATTTTATGTTGTATGGGTTTAGGTTGAAACCAACTGTTGCCATAAAGCATCTGTTCTATCTTTTCAATGGTATGAAACATCTTTGTTCTAAGCGTTTCTGATGATTGATTAAAAAACTCCATATCAAGAGCAAAGCCACCTTTGGCAAATCCCGCATTGATACGCCCTTGACTAAGAGTGTCAAGAGTAGCTATCTCTTCGGCTAATCGAATGGGATGATAAAAAGGGGCTAAAAAGGCGGCACTTCCTATTCGAATTTTTGTCGTTTTTACTGCTAAACAACTCATCATTAACGCAGGGTTAGGTATCACACTAAACGCATTAAAATGGTGTTCTGCAAACCAAATCTCATCAAAGCCCAGTTCTTCTGCATAGGTTGCTGTATCAATATCAGCTGTTATTGTTTTTGTACTGTCTTGATAAAAATTCTCTGCCAGTAAAAAAAGTCCCCATTTCATAGATTTTCCTTTCGTATATTAATTGAGTTGAAATATGACAGGCAAAACAATTGTCATAGGATGTTTAGGCGGTATGCCAAAGGGTGAAACATCCAAAAGTGTTTTAATGGCTTGTTTATCCAAACTGCTGTGGCCACTGGATTGTTTTATTTGAATCGAAGCTTCATCAATATGTCCACTTTTTAAAAGCATAAACTCAACAATGCTTTCACCTTGAATTTGACGTTGTTTTGCCAACGAGGGATACATAATATTTGTTTGAATTTTTGTTCGTATTTTGGAAAGATACTGATTGATTTCATTTCGATTACTCTGTTCTTTTTGAACTTTTTTATTTTGCATAACGACATCATTATTTTTATGTATAGTTTCACTTACTGTTGTCATCTCTTGTTCCTTTGATTTCATTTCTTGCGTTTTATGAATGGATTCTTTTTTGACCTCGTTTTGAATTGGTTTTTTTGTTTGAAGAGGTTGAACTTCTTGTTTTATTCTTTTTGGAACCTCTTTTTTCTCACTTCTTTTAGGCATGACCGTTTGAATTGGTTTTTGAGGTGTTACCTTTTTTATTGGTATTTCTTTCGTACTCACATCATCAATAAGAACCAAATAAGTATTGTGCGAAATGGCTTCTTTTGCTATAACCGTGGAATCTATTTCATAAATCGCATACGCCAAAGAGGTATGAAAACACAGTGTTGATAATATTGCTATGTATGCTCTTTGCCGTGAACGGTTTATCATCGTTTTATTTCCGTTTGTATTGAAAATTTAGAAATGGTGTTTTGTTTGCAAATATCTATGATTTGTACCACATGTTCAAATGCTGTTTTGGCATCACTTCGAATCATTACACCTTGCTCATTGAGTATCTGGCTTTGATTAAAGAGTTTTTCATTGAGTTGATGAAGTGTAATTGGTGCATCATTTACATAAAACACTCCCTCTTTATCAATCATAATCACAAGAGGTTTCTCTTGCTTTAAATGCTCTTCTTGTAAGGAAGCTTTAGGAAGAGAAAGAGTGATTTTGCCTTGAACAATAAAGGTAGCTGTTGCCATAAAAATTACCAATATGACAAGCACAATATCAACAAAAGGGGTCATATTGATTTCTGATATTTCATTGTTCTCGTACATATCGTTTGTTTTCATGCTTTATTTGCCTCAATTTCAAGTAAAATACCTTTAATTCTTCGTACAAAATAGTTATACGCAATCACACAAGGAATTGCCACAAACAGTCCAGCTGCTGTGGCAACTAACGCTTCAGAGATACCTCCCATAACCACATTTATTTTGAAATCGCTTCCATTTGAGAGAGCATGAAAGGCATTAATAACTCCAAGAACTGTTCCAAATAATCCTATAAAAGGCGCGTTATTGCCAAATGTGGCAAGAATCCCCAACCGTTTCTCAAGAGCAATGCGTATTTGTATGGGATTAAGTACATTCATTTGATTTTTAATGCTTAAAAAGACCAACCCTCTTTCTACTATGACACCAAATGAGATGACACTCATGGCAAACAATATCCATAAAACAGGATCAACCCCAACAAGAACAATTGAGAGTAATTTTTCACTTAGCATTTTTCTTTTCCTTTACATATATGGAATACAATATTTGTATCCATTTTCTCTGGCAATGATTTCTACATCCACATCATAAAGTGCTTTTATATTTTTCGGTGTAAGTTTTGCTGCTACATCTCCTGTATCAAGCACTTTTCCTCTTTGTAACATCATCACTTTATTGGACGCATACAAGGCATGGTCAGGATAGTGAGTTGTTTGCACAAACGTATAACCTTGGGTTGAAAGCTCTTTTAAAAATGTCAACAATTTAAGCTGATTTCCATAATCAAGCCCCGTTACGGGTTCATCCATAAAGATTATTTTTGATTCTTGCGCCAGTGCACGTGCAATAAATGCCAACTGTCTTTGCCCTCCACTGATTTGTGAATAAATACGGTTTGTTAAATGTGCCATTCCCACTTTTTCTAAACACGCCAATGCTATGTTTTTATCTTTTAAAGAATAGTTTGAAAACAGACTAATATGGGCTAATCGTCCCATTAAGACCACATCAAATACGGTATAATCAAAGGGAATCTGATGGGTTTGGGGAACATACGAAATGAGTTTTGCCAGTGCTTTACGGGTATATTTCTTAATACTTTTTGAGTGTATTTTTATCTCACCGCTTGAAGCGTACAGTCCCATAAGAATTTTTAACAAAGTGGTTTTCCCACAACCATTTTCACCCACGAGTGCCATAACATCGCCTTGATGAAGTTCAAAATTAATGTTATGTAAAACAGGGGTATTATGATACGAAAAAGAGATATTGTTTGCTTCTATTAATGCCATTAAAATCCCCTTTTCGCATTTTTTAATACCAAAACAAAGATGGGAATCCCAATAATCGCCGTTACAATGCCAATGGGTATTTCAAAACTAAAAACTATTTTTGATGTATTGTCCACAATAAGTAAAAACAAACCACCCAGTAATGCACTCATTGGCAGTATAATTTTATTATCTGCCCCAAATAAAAGCCGTGCAATATGAGGAATAATCAATCCCACCCAACCAATAATTCCTGCTAATATCACACTTAATGCACTGATGAATGTTGCAACTATTATTACCGTTAATTTTATTTTTTTAGTATCGACTCCTAAGGCTTTTGCTTCTTCTTCTCCCAAACTCAGAGCATTGAGATATTTAGAGAAAAGAATCAAAATCAAAATCCCTGCTAACATAGGAATGGCTAAATTCCAAACCATATTTGAAGTACTAAAAGATAAACTTCCCATAAGCCAATAGGTAATTGCCGGAAGGGCATCGTAAGGATCTGCTCCATATTTAACCATTGATAGCAGTGCTGAAAAGAGTGAACTGCTGATGATTCCGCCCAAAACTAATATAATCATATTTTTTGCACTTGAATAAATCAATGAAATACTCAGTGCCACTAAAACGGCAATCATTCCAAATATAAATGTAAGAAGATTAATCAAAAACCAATGAACGCCCAAAACCATTCCCAAAGCTGCACCAAAAGAAGCCCCCGATAATACACCTAAAATCCCAGGAGAAACCAGTGGATTGACAAACATGGCTTGAAATGTTGCTCCAGCAACAGCCAAAGAGGCACCAATTAACACTGCAGCTATTACTCGGGGCAATCGAATATCCAAAATCACACTGCTTAACATCTCATATTTTTCTAAAGAAATAACCGAATGAAATCCAAACAATCTTTGTATAAACATCCCGTATTCATCTAAACTGATTTGATAATGCCCTAAAAACAGTGAACCATTCATCATCAATATTAAAGTAAAAAGCAAGAGAATAAAACTTATTTTATTCATAACTTTTTCCCCATAATATCATCCAACATGGCATCCGTTAATTCTAACTCTAAAAACAATTTATAAAAGTTTTTTGCTTCTTTATGAATATCAATTTGGTATAGCTGAGGGTGGAAAATAGACAATAGCCACTTAAGCCCTAAAATCCTCATAAAAGAAGGTGGTCTGTCAAACCAACTAAAAGGACCTTTGGGTAAAAAATAGACTCTTTTATTTTTCACCGCATCAATGTGTTGCCACTTAGCATCTTGATAGATTTTTGAATAAAACTCTTTTTCAAAAACTAAAATAATTTCTGGGTTATATCCAAGGAGTTGTTCAAAATGAATTGTTTGTCGACCAAATTGATTTTTTGCTTCACATTTATGAACATTTTCTCCGACTGCTAAATGAATAAGTTCTGAATGAATCGAACTGTGGCACTCTGTTTGAAGTCCATTTTTTCCCTCTGCATAATACACTTTTGGTTTTTTAAAGACCTCTTTTGAAATTGCTTTTGCCAAATCCAAACTCTCTTGGGCATAGCGTGCTAATGTATTTGCTCTTGATTCTTGATTGACCAATTGACCTATATACAAAAATGATTCAATCATCTCTTCAAGCGTATTTGATTTTAAATACACCAATGGCACATTAATATGTCCCAATGAGGCTTTTATCTTCTCTTCACCCATTTTTTTAGTAAAATCAGACAACAAAATCAAATCGGGATTCACCTGTAAAATCATTTCACTGTTAGGGGTTCGTCCTTGTCCAAACCACCCTCCTAATACGGGTAAATTAACAATTTTTTCATCCAAATATTGTGCTTCGCCTTGATTAAACGGAAAATTCAATCCTGCAATTTTTTCTTTATCGATGATATACAACGAATATAAAAGTATCGGTGTAGAAGCATGTATTTTTTTAATCTCATTTTTGATTTCGATTTTTGTTCCTAACATATCTTCAAATGTCTTTGACTGACTCAATGAATAAAAACTGATACATAAACATAAAATCTGAATGATTCTTTTCATTTCTTTTTCCTTTTTGTTATATATTTTAATATATAACGATAGTTAAAAAAATTTATCTAATTTTGCGAAACCATTGGTGTAAACGCCTTAGTACTGACGTTGACCGTATCACCTATTTTTAAACTTTGGGCTTCTTGATTGCTGATAACCACTTCAACAAGTTGTTGCCCAATGGCAATAATGGCAACATAAATGACATCCACTTTAATAATATCAAGTAACTCACCCTCAAAAGAGAATTTCTGACTCCCTTTGGTTTTCAGTAACACCTCTTTGGCGCTTCCATCGTTGATGATTTTGCCATTGTTTAACACAATCACTCGATTGCTTAAACGGTACATTTCACTGGGGTCGTGGCTGACCATAATCGTGGTGGTTCCAAACTCTTTATGTAAGGTTAAAATCTCATTTTGTAGTTTGGTTCGCATGGCAGGGTCAAGGGCTGATAAGGGTTCATCCATGAGCAAAATTTTCGGACGATTCATTAATGCCCGACACAAACTCACACGTTGCTTTTGCCCTCCACTTAATGAATTGGGCATTCGCTTGGCAAGTTCACTTAAGTGGGTCATTTCCAACAAATGTTTTGCCAAAGCATAATCTTTGCACACATACAACAAATTCTCTTCCACGTTCATGTTGGGAAAAAGCGCATAATCTTGAAACACAAAACCAATTTTTCGTTTTTGAGGCGACAAACTAAACTTCTCTTTGAGCCAAAATTCATCACCTACTTGCAATGTTCCATCTGCTTCTTCAAGCCCTGCAAGGATTCGCAAAAGGGTGGTTTTCCCACTGCCACTCACACCTGATAATGCCACAAAATCACCGCTTTGTATGGCAAGATTGATTGTCAGTTCCATGATACCGTTGCTGCCATGAAGGGGTTTATTTATGTTGATATTTATCATGAGTGAATTCCTGTAAATTTGCTGTTTTGTGTTCGATTAAAAATATAAACCCCTAAAAGTGTTAAAAAACTCAATATCAACATAATGCCACTGTAAATATGCGCATGGGTATAATCCATCACTTCGACAAATTCATAAATCGCCACTGAGGCTACTTTGGTTTGTTCAGGAATACTTCCTCCCACCATCAACACCACACCAAACTCTCCAACAGTGTGAGCAAAGGTTACAATAATAGCCGTCATAAGGGCAGGTTTAATATTGGGTAAGGCGACTTTAAAAAGTGTTTGAAACTTGCTTTTACCGCTAATATAACTGGCTTCTAGCATATTTTTATGGATACTTTGAAAACCACTTTGCAACGGTTGTACCATAAAAGGCAAAGAGTAAAAACAACTGGCAATGACTAACCCTGTAAAGTTAAAGACCAATTTAATACCAAAGACCTCATCAAAAAATTGTCCAATGGGTGAATTAAATGACAATGCCCATAAAATATAAAACCCTAACACTGAAGGAGGCAACACAATAGGCAATGCGGTAATGGCTTCCAAAATGGGTTTGATTTTTGATTGAGTTTGCGATAAATACCACGCCAGTGGTAAACTGATAAAAAACAAAATGACCGTCGTAATGAATGCCAATTTAAACGAAAGAAGAAAAGGAGTGAACTCCAAGGTTTTAAGAATTTCAATCATTGAACACATCCAAAATAAAAAGATCACTCGCTTTTATAAGCATAATAACTTCATCGTTTATGTGTAAGTTCATGCGTTTGGCTGAACTTAACGTAATAATACTTTCAAATACGATGCCATTGATGGTTAAACCAATACTGCTTAAAAGCTTTCCATGCGTAAGGGTTTGTATGGTTGCCACCATTTGATTGGAAAAACTTATCTCTCCTACTAACTGTTTAGCCAGTGCGATATTCGTAGGCTTGACGCTTAAGACCACTTTTTTACCGATACTGATATTGGAGTTTAAATCCAAGCTCATCATTTTTAGCACGTGTGCGTTAAACTCAAACTCTACAATGTTGAGTTGTTCTAAGTTTTCAATACTCTTTACGGTTGCAACCATTTGACTCATTTGACTATATATCCATACTCTTTAAAAATTTCTTTGGCTTTTTGGCTTAAAATAAACTCATAAAACGCTTTGGCTTCTGCATTCTCTTTTGCCATACTTGTAAGCACTACACCTTGATCAATGGGTGTGTATAAGTTTGAATCCACACTTGCCCAATTTACATTTTCTTTGTACATTGACATTTTATCACTATAAAGCGAAGACTTTGCTATAAAGCCAATATCTGCTGCGGTTATGGCATACGAAACCGTTTGTGAAATTGATTCGGCATACACAAATTTTGATTCTACACTGCTTAATAGTTTTGCATTGGTAATGGCTTCTAATGCTGCTGCACCATACGGAGCTGTTTTAGGATTGGCAATGGCAATTTTTTCAATCTCTTTTTGCGCTACAATTTCTATTCCATGGCTAAAGTCAAGCTCTTTAGAACTTAACATTGCTAAACTTCCTTGTGCATAAACGATGGGCTTGGTAATCGCCATGTTTTCTTCATATAAGCTTTGCGGAAATTTCATATTGGCTGCCATAAACAGATGATACGGTGCGCCATTTTTAATTTGTGCGGTTAGTTTTCCACTGCTTCCAAGCGTTACTAATACTTCGGTATTGGGATTTGTTTTGTTAAACTCTTTAATCAAATCTCCGATGGCATAACTTACATTAGCCGCCACGGCGATATTGATTTGCCCAGCAAACAAACTCATGCTTAAAACCATTACTCCTAAAATAACTCTTTTTAACATCTTTTATCCTTTAATCTCTTTTCCAATCATCACGTCACTTGCTTTTATAATAGCACTGACACCTATACCCAATTTAATATTGAGTGAACGAATTGAATTTAAGGTAATCACCGATGTAATCATCTCATCGTTTCCAATATTGATATGCAACACGGCATTGACTTCACCAATCTTCATATTGGTTATGACCCCTTGAAACTTATTTCTGGCACTGATATTTAACGTAATATCTGTTGTAACTAACACACAACTTGATTTAAAAAAGGCAACCACTTCATCGCCACACGTTAAATTTAACTCCCGGACGGCTTCATTGGTAATAACCGCCACCATGGTATATCCACTTTTGAGTTTGATATACACTTCTGTATTGACTTTTCCTTGTTGAATTAAATCCACATGCCCAATAAGTTGATTTCTTGCACTGATTTTCATTGTACATCCTTTTGATTTTTACAAAGTCAAAAGCAATCGGGAACATTATATATTTATTTATATAACGATAAGCTAAAAAAAACCAGAAGGAATCCTTCTGGTTTTTAAAATTATCTTACCGCGTCAAAGAAATAATCTGTTTCGCCGATTGATTTTGTCTCTTCATCTAATTGATCTAAGATACCATTGGTAATCCAAGTCAATAAGTTAATAGCACCTTCATATCCACTGATAGAGTATCTGTGTAAGTGGTGTCTATCAAAAATTGGGAATCCAATTCTGATTAATGGAATTTTTGTATCTCTGTAAAGCTCTTTTCCATAAACGTTTCCAATCATAAAATCCACTGGTTCAGTAAATAACAATGATCGTAAATGCCATAAATCTTTACCTGCCCAAATATTACACTCATCGGCTCTGTTAGATTTAGCTAAGATAGCTTTCATATCATCTTCCCAACCTTTTCTTGGCGCATTGTGGCAAAGAACGTGAGTGGGGATTGCTCCCATTTCAACTAAGAAAGAAACCATACCTAATAAGAAATCAGGATCTCCCCAGATTGCAATTTTTTTACCGTGCATATATGGGTAAGAATCTTGCATAGCATCAACCAATTTTGCTCTTTGAGATTTTAACTCAGCAGGAACTTCTTTACCTGTTAATTCAGCTAATTTCATAACAAACGCATCGGTACCACTTAAACCAATTGGGTTACAAGTAGCGTAAGTTTGTTTCCATTTGTTTTTAATGGTTTTCGCTGTTGCAACAGTAGCATACTTTTGTAAAGAGATAGTGGCTTTGGCATGAATGGCTGTTCTTGCATCTTCTAATTTTGTACCACCCGAATACAATTTATATTCACCTGCACCCGTATCCCATTGCTCTTCATGGTCACCTAACATAATGATTTTATCACCAAAAAGTTTAGCCATTTTTTTAACTTCTTTTAATGAACCTAAATAGGGTTCAAATCCTGGGATAATGTTAATTCGTTCTTCATCAACCACTCGCTTAGTTCCCTCAGGGACTAATTGCTCTAAAGTTGCTTTCATCATGTTGTCGTATCCAGTAATGTGTGATCCCACAAATGAAGGAGTATGGGCATACGTGATTTCAGTTTTATCCAATTCACCCTCAGCTTCTTCTCGCGCCCCAATAATAAACGCATTTAAATCATCTCCAATAACTTCTGCCATACACGTTGTACTTACAGAAATCATTTCAGGTTTGTAAAGAGCATTACAGTTTCGAATACCATCTTTCATATTTGCCAATCCACCAAATACCGCTGCTGATTCACTCATAGAGTCAGAAACACATGGTGTTGGTTCTTTAAAGTGTCGTGTAAAGTATGATCTAAAGTATGCAACACATCCATGGCTTCCATGAACATAAGGCATCGTGTTTTCAAAACCAAGACCAACCATAATCGCACCTAAGGGTTGACACGCTTTTGCAGGGTTAATTGTAATGGCTTCTCGTGCTAAATTCTTTTCTCTGTAATCCCAAGATTTAGTCCACTCTTGAATTTCATCCACTTTAGATGAATCAATTGAACCCATGTTCCCTTCAAATTGTTTTTTGTTTTTTAAAACTTCTTGATACTCAGGTTTTAAAAACAGTTTTTGTCCGTTTACTATGTTTTCTACGTCTTGCATGTTACGCTCCCTCTATTTCTTTATCCCATGGAGCGGTAGTATGATCCCACACAGGAGAGTTCATAGCCAAATCCATATCTCTTGCAAAAATTGCAAATGCGTCATATCCATGGTATGGACCACTGTAATCCCAAGAGTGCATTTGTCTAAATGGAAGACCCATTTTTTGAAATACATATTTCTCTTTAACCCCAGCAGCAACTAAGTCTGGTTTGAGTTTTTTAACAAACTCTTCAAGTTCATACTCATTGGCATCATCATAAATCAAAGTACTTCTTGAAATATCTTCTTTGGTTCGTTTATAATCATCACCATGAGCGAACTCATATCCAGTACCGATTACTTCCATTCCTAAATCTTCATACGCTCCAATTACGTGTCTTGGTCTTAAACCACCCACATAAAGCATCACTTTTTTACCTTCTAATAACGGTCGGTATTTTGCAATCACCGCATCAGTCATTTTAGTGTATTTTGCAATCACTGCTTCTGCTTTGGCTTGAATAGACTCGTCAAAACACGCTGCAATTTTTCTAATCGATTCCGTTGTTTTACTTGGTCCAAAGAAGTTATATTCAATCCAAGGAATACCGAACTCTTGTTCCATATGTCTTGAAATATAGTTCATTGATCGGTAGCAGTGTAGTAAGTTAAGTTTTGCTTTTGGAGCAATCGCTAACTCTTTATACGTTGCATCTCCAGACCATTGAGCGATAACTCTAAGTCCCATTTCTTCTAAAATAATTCGTGTTGACCAAGCATCTCCACCAATGTTATAATCCCCAATGATAGCAACATCGTAAGGTGTGCTTTCAAAATCTTTTCTAAAAGAGGTGTCTGGCATAACGTGGTCTCTGATCATGTCGTTTGCAATGTGGTGACCTAAAGATTGAGAAACCCCTCTAAATCCTTCACATGAAACCGCAATTGTTTGATGACCAGTCTCTTTTTTATGCACTTTAGCCACCGCTTGAATGTCATCCCCGATTAACCCAATTGGACACTCAGATTGGATTGAGATTCCGTTGTTTAATGGGAATAATTCATCAATCTCTTCTAACGCTTTTTTAAGTTTTTTATCTCCACCAAATACGATGTCTTTTTCGTTAAAATCCGTTGAGAAGTTCATGGTTACAAAGGTATCAACACCGGTTGTACCGATATAATAATTTCTTCGTCCACCTCTTGAGTATTGTCCACACCCAATTGGTCCGTGAGAGATATGAATCATATCTTTAATTGGTCCCCAAACAACCCCTTTAGACCCAGCATACGCACATCCTCTTTGAGACATAACTCCTGGAACGGTTTGCTTGTTACTTCGTGTTGTATCACAAGCACCTTTTACACCTTCGGGTGTATCGACACCTAAGTGTTTTGCTCTGTTTTTAGCTGCTTTTGCTGGATATCCTGCAAGAACCTCAGCAATCGCTTCTTTTTGTAGACTCTCTAATGTTTCTGGTCCCATAATTTTCTCCTTTGGAAGAAAAAGCAGCTTAAGCTACTTTTACTCTATATAGATTCATATCATCTAATTTTTTACAAATATCCTTAGTTGAAGCACCATCAACACTTTTAGAAATTTCTGAAATTTGATATTTATTGGTGTAATAAATCATTTTAAATCCATCTTTTTCTTTACATTCAGTGTTTGTGAAGTAATCTACTAATGCTGTATGTAAAAAAGAACCTGCAGGAACAGAAATCTCTTCTAATTTAACACCTTCTCTTGTTTCACTTGTTAATGTAACCGATTTACCTGTTGCATCAATTCCTTCTTTTACTTTTTCAATCACTTTCTCAAAACTTACGTCATTACCCATATCAGCTGGGAAGTGGTATCCACATACAAACATTTTCTTCTCCTTATGTATCTTTTTTTTCTATAAATTCTAAACTATAAACTAGTAACCAATTTTAAACTTGTGAATTAAGCTTCTTCTGCTTTTTTACCTAAATTTTCTTCATCAACTTCTTCTTCTAAACCAAATTCCATTAATAAGGCTTCTAAGTCGTCCATTTCTAATGGATTAGGAATCACTTTTAAGTCATTCGCAATAATTTTTCGTGCTAACTCTTTGTATTCCATCGCTTGGTCAGATGATGGTGAGAACTCAACCACTGTCATTCTTCTTAACTCAGCTCTTTGAACGTGGTTAGATCTTGGAACGAAGTGAATCATTTGAGTACCAATTTGCATTGCTAAGTGTTTTGCTAAATCGTACTCTTTATCTGTCATACGTGCATTACAAATAAGTCCTGCAAGTCTTACTCCACCTGTGTTGGCATATTTTAAAATCCCTTTAGAGATGTTATTTGCTGCATACATTGCCATCATTTCACCTGACATTACGATGTAAATTTCTTGTGCTTTACCTTCTCGAATTGGCATCGCAAATCCACCACAAACAACGTCTCCAAGAACGTCATACGATACGAAATCTAACTCATCGTCATACGCACCTTCTTCTTCTAAGAAGTTAATGGCTGTAATAACCCCTCGTCCTGCACACCCAACACCTGGCTCTGGACCACCTGATTCTGTACACATAATGTACCCTTCAGTGATTGAATCGTCTTCAGGATTAAACTCACCAGCACCTGGTTTACATACATCTTCTAACTCTAAATCTTCAACTGTTCCTGCTTCTGAAGCTAATTGCATAATTGTAGATTGAGCTTTTTCATGTAAAATTAATCGTGTTGAATCCGCTTTAGGGTCACAACCAACGATTAAGATTTTTTTACCATAATAGTGACACATTGCCGCTAACGTATTTTGAGATGTAGTAGATTTACCAATCCCACCTTTTCCATAAAATGCTATTTGTCTTAAGCTTGACATATAAACTCCTTTTGTTTTTAGTTACACTTGCTAAATTGCAACAAGTGTTCCACAAGAAGTTTTTTTGAAAAAAAATATTTTATATTTTACAAAAAGCCTTAAAATAGGGATTTGTAAGTGTAAAAATTTTTCTATTTAAGAAAATCGGATAAAAATTATCTTGATTTCATTAATGTCATGCCATGTATATTTTTGTCAATTTTATGTTTGTCAGAGGGTTACAATTTTGTATTTTGTCTGTATCGTCTATCCCTTATCCTGTATGAAATGTACTTTGAAAATTATATTTCCTCTCTGTAAAATTACTATTTTATAAATTTATATAGTATAATGGTAAAATATTTTATATTATAAAGGGTAATTATGAAAAAAAGAACACTTGAATCCATACTTAAAATTGCACTTGAAACATTTCCTGTTGTCCTTTTAAATGGAGCAAGACAAGTAGGTAAATCAACTTTAGCCCTTGATAACTTTAAAAACTATCTCACTTTTGATGATGGAGAATTAAGGCTGTATGCCAAAGAGAATCCCAAAGGATTTTTAAAAAACCTTGAACTGCCTATGTGTCTTGATGAAATCCAAAAAGTTCCAACCATTTTAGAATATATCAAAATGTATGTTGATTCAAATCGAATCAATGGCAGTTTTCTTTTAACACTTAGCAGCAATGTTCTTGATCATAAAGAGAGTAAAGATACTCTTGCTGGAAGATTATGTGAATTAAAACTTTTTACATTAAGTTCAAAAGAGAGAAACAATAAACCCAATGAAAATGTGATAGAGAAGCTCCTAAAAAAAGATTTTGCCGTAGCTAAAAAAGAGTACAATGATGAACTTATTGCCCATATTATTGACGGTGGTTATCCCGAAATACTTCAACTTGAGGGGTTACAAAAAGAGTTGTGGTTTAAATCATATATTTCAACCTACATTGAACGAGATGCCAGAGATTTAGCCGATATTAGAGATATTGACAGCTTTATCAGATTTGTCAATGTTTTAGCTTCACGAAGTGGTACAATTTTAAATAAATCGAGTTTAAGTAGCAGCATAGGAATTAAAGACCCTACTACAGAAAATTATCTTAGTATTATCAGCCGTATCTATCAAGCCACATTACTCAAGCCCTATTTTGCCAATATTGGAAAACAATTCACTAAATCTCCTAAAATATTTTTTAATGATACGGGAGTTTTATGCAGTATTTTAAAAATCAATTCAAAAGAAAAATTACTCAGCTCTCCTTACAGTGGACAAGTTTTTGAAACCTATGTTTTTGGTGAACTTCAAAAACATCTGGCGTATTTACAAAAAGATTCACAAATGTTCCACTACCGAACAAATGATAAAAAAGAGTGTGATTTTATTATCGAAGTCGATAATAAAATTTTAGCACTTGAAGTCAAACAAAGTAGCAGTGTCAAAAAAGATGATTTTAAACACATAATAGAGTTACAAAATAAACTCGATAAAAAATGCTTAGGCGTGGTATTTTACAATGGCGATATGGTCATTGAATTTGCCGATGATTTAGTTGCCATTCCTTTGGGAATATTTTTGTAAGTTTTTGCTCTGCTAAACGGTATTTTTTATATTAACTTAGTGCAATAAAAAGTTTTATTCTTTAAAAAATTCACAAATATTGACTTCTAAGATATAAGCTATTTTTAAAAGATGTTCAAGATTAAAGTGTTTATTACTTTTAAGATTTTCACTGTTTGTATAAAAAGTAGCTGTTGTAAATCCCATAGAAAGTGCAATATATTCTTGCGTAAAACCTTTTTTAATACGAATTTGTTTTATATTTTTTGATATTCTTTTATGATTCTCTTCTATTAATTCATCGGGTATTTCACAAAATTGTTTCATCTTTTATAACCTATAAGTTAAGTTTTTTATTAGAATCATAGTGATAGAATGATTTTTTAGTTATAACCAATAGGTTGTATTTCCAAAAAAAATGTGTAAATAAATACAAAATTGTTAATTAATATATTATTTTCTTATTTTAATGTAAATTTAAGAGTAGATTAAATGGGGGGGGGTAAAATACTCTTCAGTATTAAAAAGTTGTTCTATCGTCCAATAAAAATAAAACTTCGGGAGAAAAAGAGAATGTTGGAAAAATTAAGTACAAAAAAAAAGTTATTGTTATTTCCTATAACATTTATAATAATTATAAGTATATCGGGATTTCTTTATGTTTATTATAGTGGTATTGCAAATACTAGAGGAAATGTTGCATCACAAACAGATGTTTTTATTCAGCAAGTGCTAAAAGGAAGAATTTCAGTTTACCAATTTTTGCGTTCACCCAACGATAAAACTGCCCAAAAAGTTCGAGATGATTTTCAATTCTTAAACGATGAAGTTTCAAATTTAAAAAGTCAAATTACCCTTAAAGAAAATTTGCTGTTATGCGATGAAATTATAGAAAATTCAAAAAAATATGTTGAGTTTTTTGATATGTTTGCAACACAAAGAATAAATGACTTTAATAATGGTATCAAAGATGAAACGCAAGAGAACAAAAGTATTATTACTAATATGGTTAAAGTAGGTTTGGTATTAGAAGCAAAGCTAGATGAAATTAATAAAAGTGCAATAACTTTGAAAAATGATGCCAATTCGTTACTTAATAAGATTCTAGTTGCTTTGGTTATTTGTGCAATAATTTTATTCCTCTTAATGTCAATGATAGTATCAAATACAATCATTAAATCTCTTGAAAATTTTAGAAATGGGCTATCTTCATTCTTCTCTTTTTTAAACAAAGAGACCGAAAAAATAGAGTTAATTGCTATCACCTCTACTGATGAATTTGGTCAAATGGCAAAAGTGGTCAATGATAATATTCAAAAAACAAAACAAACCATTGATTCTGACAATAAGTTTTTAGATGAGATTAAACAAATCGTTTTAGAGATAAAAAATGGATATTTGAATAAACGATTGGATAATAAAGTAGCAACTCAAAGTTTAGAAGAGCTAAGAGGGCATATTAATGACATGATACAAGGTCTTCATTTAAAAGTGTGTACCAATATCAATGATATTACTCTTGCCTTGGAAAAATATGCCAAACTAGATTTTACACACAGAATAAAAGGGTGTAGCAGTGGGGTGACAACAGGATTAAATAATCTTGCTGATATTATCAATAATATGCTTGTAGAAAATAAATCCAATGGCTTAACATTGGAAGAGAGTTCAAATATATTACTTGGAAATGTTGATAAACTTAATGCCAGTTCCAATGAAGCTGCGAGTTCTTTAGAAGAAACCGCCGCAGCATTAGAACAAATCACTTCAAATATTAGAAGTACCACCGATAATATCGCTAAAATGGCAAGTTTTTCAAGTAGCGTTACACAATCAGCACAAGATGGAGAGAAGTTAGCCAATCAAACCAATGTTTCTATGGATGAAATTAATGCCCAAGTAACTGCGATTAATGAAGCGATTTCTGTTATTGACCAAATTGCGTTTCAAACGAATATTTTAAGTTTAAATGCAGCCGTTGAAGCAGCCACAGCAGGAGAAGCAGGGAAAGGGTTTGCTGTAGTTGCTCAAGAGGTGCGAAATTTAGCATCACGTTCAGCGGAAGCTGCTAAAGAGATTAAAACGTTAGTTGAAACGGCAACACAAAAAGCCGATCAAGGAAAAAATATTGCAGGAAGCATGATTGAGGGGTATAAACAACTTAATGAGAATATTTCACAAACCATTAGTCTGATTTCCAATATTGAAGGGGCTTCAAAAGAGCAACTTTTAGGAATAGAACAAATCAATGATGCGGTAAATCAACTTGACCAACAAACTCAACAAAATGCGATGGTTGCTAGTCAAACAAGAGATGTAGCAGTAATGACAGATGAGATAGCAAAATTAGTTGTAAGTGATGCCAATAAAAAAGAGTTTGTTGGTAAAGAAAATGTGAAAGCAAAATCTTTGGAAAGAAAAAAAGATGTATCCTTGGATAAACTTAACAATACATCAGAAAAAATAAATCAAAAAAATGGTTCTGTTCCTAAAAAAGTAGAGAGTACATCCGTTGTAAATAAACAAAACCATGATGAATGGGAAAGTTTTTAAATAAAATACCGATATTTAATCGGTATTTTATAATATTCTATTTTTTTAAGAAGACTAATATATGAACTCAATTTTAAAGCCTAAAAGTGTTATTTTTATTGTTTTAACTCTTTATGCCGTTACCCTTTTATTTTTATTGTATCTATTTTATAATGATAAAAAAGAAGATTTGACCTACTACAATACCCTTAATCAAAAACAAATGACGAGCCTGTATGAATCAAATTTAAAATATATCAATGAATTATTTTACAATGGTATAGAAAATGATGATACTAAAGCAGAAAAAATGAATCAATTAAAAGAATGGTTTAAACTGGAATATGATGCCTCAAAAATAAGTGATTTTGAGAATAAATTGATTGAATTAATTTTTAAAAGTATTTTGTTTGTAGTTCTTTCAATGTTAATAATTTATTTATTACTCAACAGATATTTAAAAAAAGTATTTGGTTTGTTATATGAACAAAATAAAATTATTGAAGACAGAGCTATTTTGTTTGATAGCATTGCGGATGGTGTGTTTGGTGTCAGTAAAAAAGGAAATTGTATTTTTATTAATCAAGTTGCTTTAAACTTACTGGGATTCCAAGAAGATGAAATTATCAATAAAAATCAACACACTGTTTTTCATGCCTATAAACCAAATGGTGAAAAATATCCTTTCGAAGAGTGTCCTGTTTCTTTGACAATTTTTGACAGACAAACAAGAATATGTGAAGATAATTTTATTAAAAAAGATGGAACATTTTTGCCTGTAAGTTTAACCTCTGCTCCTACAAGCGATGGAGGTGCTGTTGTTGTTTTTCGGGATATAAGTGTTGCCAAAGCCTATGAAAAAGTTTTAGAACAAAAAGTCCAAGAAGAAATGGTTAAAAATAGACAAAAAGATATGTTGTTACAACAACAAGCACGACTTGCTGCCTTAGGTGAAATGTTAGGTAATATTGCTCATCAATGGAGACAACCTCTTAGTGCAATTACGGCACTTATTAGTGGACTAAAAGTAAAACAAGAGTTTAATTTATTAGAAAAAGCGGATATTGCACAAGTCAGCGATGATATTATTAAAAATGCTAATTTTATGTCTAATACATTAGATAATTTTAGAGACTTTTTTGGAAATAATCAACGAAAAGAGAAGTTTTTTATATTACAAATGGTAGAAGAAACGCTAAATATTGTTCAAGGTGCTTACAAAAATTATAAAATTATCATAGACCTTGATATTGAGGATAGCTTATTTCATGTAGGTGTTAAAAATTTACTCTCACAAGTTCTTTTAAACTTATTAACCAATGTAAAAGATGCTTTTTTAAACAAAACAGTCGCTACTAAACGAGTCCTTATATCTGTAAAAAGTGATAAACAAGACATCTTTATTGAGGTTCAAGATAATGCAGGTGGAATCGATGAAAATATCATTGATAAAATCTTTGACCCATATTTTACAACCAAACATCAATCAAGTGGTACAGGTATTGGTTTGTATATGAGTATCCAAATTATTCAAATGCACTTTAAAGGAAAAATAACTTGTCGTAATATTGTTAATGAATATGATGAAAAAGGGGCTTCTTTTGTGATTAAAATACCAAGGGACACTTCTGATGAATAAAAGAGTCAAACCTAAACTTCTACGAGAACAAAAGACTGAGGCGTTGTTAGTATTTATACGAACAACCCTTGAAGAGTATTTTGAAAAACTCGATAAGGGAGCAATTTGTAATAATATTGGCGATGATGAAGATAATCTTATAATCAGTCAAGTATTAAGAAACTTACTCTTACAACTTCAAGAGTGTGTGGTCTGTTCAAGTTATTTGCGGAGTTTAATTGCCAATGTACATAAAAATGCTGCGTTAAAGATTTTGGCAAAACAAGAAGAACCTTTAATGGTTTACTATGATAGCTTAGTTAAAGGATTGGAAAATAATCTTAAAAATGGTCAAAAATGGATGCCAGAACTCATGGTGATTTGCCTTTTAAGTGAATGGATTATCGAAGAAGAGAAATCAGTCTTTTTATACCCTTTTTTAAAAGAGATTAACTATTTGCAACTGTTAGAAATATATGATAAAACTAAATTAACATCAGAAGATTTTATCCAAGCAATTATTTTAAATATGTATAAGATTTCATCGAATCTCATTGAAAGCTTACTCAATAGCACCTATAAAATAAATACTCGAAGAAAAAAGAAAAAAAGAAAATAAACAAAAACTAGAGAATTCTAAAAGGTAAAAAGCTCAAATAATAGTCTGTAGATATATATTAAAAGTCATATTTTTGTAAAGGTCAAGGCGAATATTAAAATTTATGATTGAGCGTACATCAAGTACGTGATTGAATACATTTTGATATTCAACGTAGAGATTTGCAAAAAGATGGCTTTTGGCTAGAGGTTTTCTACTTTGTAGAGTTTCTTTCTCTCTTTTGAAGAAGGAACATCCAGCATTTTTCGGTATTTGGTGATGGTTCGTCGCACCATTTGTAGGTTAAATTTCTCTTCGATGCTTTCTAAAATATCTTGATCGGTCAAAGGCTCTTCTTTGTTTTCGTACTCTATGAGCGATTTGATATAGCTTTTGATTTCTGAAGAGGATAAATCTTTGTTGGCAACCGCATTGGTAAAGAAAAATTTCAAAGGATAAATGCCCAAATTACACTCAATGTATTTATTGGCAACCGCTCTTGAAATGGTTGATTCTGCAAACCCCAATTCAGCTGCTATTTCTTGCATGGAAAAGGGTTTGAGTTCACCACCTACAAAAAAGCTGATTTGTTTTTCAACAATAATCAAAATGATTTTATACAAAGTTGATTTTCTAAGGCTTAATAAATTGACCAAATCTTTGGCTTCTTTGATTTTCTCTTTGATGTTTTCATTTTTGGTGCTAAAAGCATCTTTAACGCTAATATCGGGATAGTAGGCATGATTGATTTTAATATCAATATCTTCTCCCACATCCACAAAAAAATCAGGAATAACTTGAACGTTGTTATTAAGATACTCAATCGCCGGAGGATTGTTGAAATACTTAATAATATCTTTGCTTTTTTCAAAAAGATGGTGTGAAGCATATTTGTCAATGTGTGCAATATCTTTAATGATACGTTTAAGGAAATTATAGAGTTCATCGTCTATTTTCATATCCAGTGAGTCCAATTGAAATAAAAAAGACTCTTTTAAATCATATGCACCCACACCACTGGGTTCAAGTTGACTAAATCGTTGTCGGATGCTTTCAACATACTCTTTATAGACATTACATGTTATCGCAATTTGCTCAATATCACCTTCAAAATATCCCTCTTCATTAATATCACATAAAATTTCCAATGCCACTTTTTGTGAATTGGGAGTAGGGAACAAAGGGGGGCATATTTGTTCACTGATTTTATCATTTAATGACGTACTGTATGTCGCAATGGATTCAATAAACTCTCCATTGGTGCCACTTAAAGAGTAATTGCTGTAAAACTCTTTGGATTTTTTCAGTTCTAAAAAAGGGTTTTCATAAGAGACATCTTTGAGGTGTTTCTCTAGGTCTTGCAAAGAAGATTGCAGCATAGGAAGCCACAATTTTAGAGAAAGATTTAAGTTTTGCTTTTGAGCTTGTGATGTTGATAACACTTGTGCCATACTATTATTATGTCCAAATTCAAAATGAATTTGAACATAGTGATTGTCTATTTTTTATGCAATTAATACTTAATTCGTACAATTCCATTGGGTTTAACGATTTTCATTTGGCAAGAGAGTCGTGTTTTATCTGTACACGTACCTGCACAGTTTTCTTTAATGACTTTTTTCTCTTTGTCATTAATAGGTGAAAGGAACTCCATTCCTTGCTCAATTTCAACAACACATGTACCACACTCTCCATCTCTGCATCCAAACGGTAAAGCCGAACCTGAAGCTTCGACTACATCTTGAATGGTACTACCTGGTTGAACATTGATTGCTAAAAAATCATTTACTATTTCTACTCTTGTTGTCATTTTCTTTTCCTTTTAAATTATCCCATTGAAAGGGATGTTATTGTTAATCTCTTTTATTGGTTTGAATCAATCAAACAAAGACAAATCCTAAAAGAACAATAAATTGTTCCTACAACCTATTTTTTCAATGTGTATGGTTTCACCAAAATATCACCTTTGATTAACATCATTGGTGCAATTCTTACTTTTGGGCTAATAGTGAATTGTTGACATTGTTCCGCTTCTTCAGGAGTGATTGCTCCTAATTCAACTAAAATATCCAACTCTTCATCTTCCATATAACTTGTGGGTTCTTCATCACTTAAGTTTTCAACGCTGATCAGACATTTTGCATAATCCCCTTTGGCGTTAAATGGAATTGGAACATTGTTTTCTTTTGCCAATCTCACGATAGGTTCCCCGATTTTTGCATTGTAAATACCATCTGTAACCGTATCAAAATGCATAAAAATTACTTTTGCCATTCTTCTTCTCCTTTGTAAAGTTGTACAACTCGTTACCAAGCCATACGAAAAAACTCTTGTATAGTTCTTTCGTTTGACTTGGCAAAAAGTTTACTTTTTCCCGTATTTATCTTCTCGATGCTTTCGCATAAATTCCAGTTCTTCTTCCACTTCATCACGATAATCTTCTAATGCTTCAAGTTCATGTTCACGACATCCCACAATTTCCACAGGAACATCTAAAACTCCAAAAAAGTGAACTTCATACACACGTATGACTTGCAAAAACTCTCCAATGGATTTGATGTATCCTACGGAGCCTTTTGGCATCATCAGTATTCCAATTTTGGCATGAGGATAGGTTCCATCATTGACAATATCACTTAAGAGTTTGACCTTTTGTCCTACACCAAACTTGGCTTTCTCTTCATCTTTCCCTGATCTTGATGCGGTTACGCTGTCGTGTAAAACGGTATTGGGATCAACAATTTGTTTTTCTTGAATTTTAGCAGCCACAACTGTTTCCTTGTGTTGGAGTACAACTCATACACCCACCTAACTTTCCATTGGCAAACATATTCCAAACATCAGCAGCACTAGGTGCATGTCCGTTTTTATAATCGCCATAGACGCGCAAAAGTGAGAATTTTAAAAAATCCAACAATCGTGTTTCATCTTCTTTTAAATTATCAAAAGCGGTTTTAATCAAATTGCCATACTCTTTTAAGATATGAAATCGCTTTACGTTAATGAGTTGTTTGTCATACTCTAAATCAAAAAACTCAAAATAGTCTTCAGCATCGGTTAAGTCATAAAACTCTTCAATTGTTTTATTGTGTTCCATTGTCTGCTCCTTTGAATTTGTCCTAATACAGGTACAAAATTATTATTCCTCAATTTCTTCTTTTAAACTGTCAATCCAGTTTTTAATTCTCTCTTTGGTTTTACCTTTTTCATTGTGCTCATCAATGGCTAAACCACAGAATTTTCCATCCATTTCAGCCAAAGAGTGTTCATAGGTATACTCTTCTTTAGGTACAAACCCAACTGACTTTGCCCCTAAATCTGTAAATGCTTTGTGTAATTTTCCTAACGCAGAACAAAAATGCTCACCGTGTTTTACACAATCCCCTGCTCCAAAAAAAGCCACCGTTTTCCCAGAGAAATCAGGTTTTTCATTTTCTAATTCCAATAAAACATCCACCCAAGAAAAATGTACATCGCCTTGTCCCCAAGTTGAGCTTCCAATAAATAAAACATCATAATCAGCAAATTGATGTGTCCCATCAAAATCTTCTTCCATATTGATTACATCATCTTCATCAACTTCAAACTCTTTGGCGAGTGCTTTCGCAACTTTCATTGATGTTCCACCTGCTGTTCCGCAAAAAATCCCCATACTCATAGGCTTCTCCTTTTTTAGATATTTTTATATTTGTTGTAGGTTTCTTGTGCTTTGACAAGATATTTTTCACCCTCGTTTTCCAAATCTTCTAATGAACGAAATGAAAATCGATGAGCATCTTTAAAAAACTTTTCACATAAAACAATTTTATCGGCAAATACAACCACTCGTCCAAAACCTTCATGGCTCATCTCCATAACTACTGAACACATTACCCCTGTAATTTTTTCAAATGCCAACGCAACTGCTTGAAACACAATTCGTATGTCTTTGATTTGCATTTCATCAATATCAGCAATAATAGGAATGTTTTTTAAATCCTCTTTTGATTTAACATATTTCTCAATGAGTAAATCTTCATTGGATTTATTGCCCCATGTTCCAAACTGATCTAACGCACGAATTTGACCCACTAAGGTATCAATAAATATCTTTTTGATTTCCATTACGCCGCCTTTTTTTCAATGATTTTTTTAATAAAAGGCGGTGGATTGGTATTTAACATTACTTTTAATTTTTCCAACTCTTCAGCAATAGGAACAATCTCTTTGTATTTAATGGGAAAGATTCCCGAATTAATAATCTTAGCAGCAGCAATGGCGCCAATATTGGTAAAATAGACAATATCAATATCCCCTAAAAGCTCAACGGTTTTATCGGTATCTTTCTCTTCAATTTTAATGATTTCACACGTTTGAACACTGTTTTTACTCACATCGTACACAGCAAACTGCTTGGCACTTCCAAAATGTGCATCGATATTTTCCATATCACTTGTTGCAAAAGCAATTTTCAAAGTCCCTATTTTTGGCTCATTGGTTGAGATTTTAATTCGGCTCATTGGTTTATCCTATTTTAGAATTTATACTTCTGTTTATGCAAGTAGTGTTCCACAAGATAAATGGAGAAAAATTTCTCTTATTTTCCTAAAACCAAAAGATACAAAATATTATTGGGCGTTTCTAAAAAGTGTTGAACCTCTTCATCAAAATAAGCACCAATGCCACTGCACCCTATATTAAAATATGAAGATTTTAAATAAATCATATGAGCTAAAAATCCACACAACTTCGTTGTATGCGTGTATGACACCATTTTAGGTGCCGTAAAAAACAGGGTCGCACATGCCGTTTGTGCCAAGGTTTGATTTAAAGCTAAAAAGCCTGCTTTTTGAGAAAACTCCCCCTCTTTTTGCAGGGTTACATTTTTGTAAACTCCCTTTTTGATGCCCTCAATATTGTTGTTTATCATAAATATTTCAATATGATTTTGATGTGCAAGTTCAAAAATATCTTGGCAAATCTCTAAAAAAGCTTCATAAGAAATTGACTCTTTTTTAAACGCCCGTATGGAGCGTCTGTTATGTATTGCCTCTTGCAGTTGAGTGTGTTCCAGCTTTTTTAATCCTTCATACAAAGGAAACTCGTACTCTTTTGCTTCAACACTTTTTTGGAAAAACGCTTCAATAAAAGCGTTCTTGATAAAATAATCACAAGGTTGCACAAAAGGCAAAGCTTCTCTTAAAGGAAGCAAAGGTTTATTTTTGTACGACTTAACTTTTATACATCCCATTAAAAACTCTTCATCACCTAAACCTAAGATACGGTTTAAGGCTTTATCATCGAATTCACACTCAAATTCTGCTTCTTTTTTTTCCAAACAAACTCCTGCATAAATCGCCCCCATTTGATGTCCCGTATCCAAAAGTAGATACCGAATACTTCGATTTGAATATTTCCACGCCGTTCTAAAATAGGCACAGGTGATTAAAAAGGTAAATTGATATAAGGTTTGATCGTTAAAATAATATTCAACTCCATCGTGTGTGAGTTCATGCAACAAAACTAAAGTGTTTGATAAAGGCTCATAATGATAAATCCCCGATAAAAAGTTTTCAACACCTCGAATTTGTATGTATATTTCACACGGATACAATCCCCCTGCACTGGGAACTGTTCTCAAAGCAATGGTTTGATTGTAGTAGGTTTTTTCAAAAGTGATTTTGCCCATATTTTGAATAAATGCCAATTCTTCGTAATCAGTTAGATTAAAACGTCGATAAAAATGAGGATACACTTTGTAACTTCTAGGTTGCGTTGTCCAATCAATAAAATGAGGTTCGCTGTAGTATCTCTTTAACGTCAGTGTTGTCGCATCATGAAAGTGTTGCATGTTTGAGCATTTTGACAATTTTTGGCGTAACGGCTAAATCAATGGCTTTAAATCCGTCCAAACTTTCAAGTTGCGTATTGGCATTGTTTTGCAGCAAGAGTTCAACAAAATCTTCTTTTCCTGCACTGGCACAATACATCAATGCTGTAACACCATTGTCGTTTTGTGAATTCATATCAATCCCTGCTTCTATTAACAGATGAAAACACTCATACGAATTGCCAAAACAGGCGTTCCATAATGCCGTATTGCCGTCAATATTTTTAATATTCAAATCCACACCCAAAGCAATTAACTCTTTAACCACTTCACCGTTACCTTCTCGTGAAGCTTTCATTAAAGCACTGTTGCCGTATTGTCCTACTTTATTGATATCATTAATATCATAATCGTTGTGTTTTAACCATACTTGAGTGCTGATACCGCATTTTTTCTTATTCATACACCCATCCAATTTTCATGCGTGTGCCCTTTTTGTTTTTGGCTCACTGTTTCATGAAGCTGTGATTTAAAACGTTCTAAATCCAAAGGTTCTTCTATGGTTTTAGGAATTTGGATATAAGTGATTTCGCCTTCTTTATTGATAATAAAAAGGGCATTGGCAATGTATTTATCTTCCATATTCAGTCCAAATTTTGAGGCAAACTCTTTATAATCGCAACTGGCATTTTCAGCCAATAAACCAAAAGCAGAAACCACTTTCTCAAGTTTTTCACTTGAATTTGATGTCACCACATAAAAAATGATTTTATGGTGGTATTGTTCTAAAATATCCAACAAAGCTTGAGAAAAAACCTCAACATCCAATAAGCTTATCATGACTTGTGTTTTAGGTGCCATCATGCCTATGACTTTGGTTTCGTTATTTAACATCTTAATTCGAACAGCAGGAGCCTCACCCCCTACTTTTCTCTCTTTTTTACTTAAGGTATAACTTCGATTTTGATATGAAATTTCCATTCTTTGTCCTATTCATGTTCATGTTCGTGGAGTAAATTGGCTAACTCAAACAGTAAATACGCACTTCCCTCGTATAAAATATCATTTTTAAGTTGGTTACCTACGCTTTCATAATCAGGAAAGCCTCGAAGCATCAACGCTTTATGATGCTTTTTTGCCAAACGCTCACCATGGTAATTGGTAATTAACACATCGGCTTGTTCTAAATAACTCTCCACATCTTCAAAATCACCAAAAAAACAAGTCTCGCACTCTAAATGGTCTAACAGTGTGGTCTTTTGTGTGGTGATGATGGCTTTGATATTGGCTCCTGCTTCCAAAAGTGTCGTTGCCACACTCAAAGCTTGATCGGGTTCAAGAGCAATGACTACGTTGCTGCTTCCAATGGCAAAATGCGTATCTAAAAGCGCATCTTGAAGTCGTTTTCTCCATCGTACAATGCTGGGATGTGGCATTGAGATTTTTTTGATTTCACATAAGGCTTTAAAAAACTCATCACTGCAAACCAAGCCACTTACACAATCAAAATGTAAGTGTGTCATATTTTCATTTTTAGCATGCAGTTTTTGCCCTGCTTTTTCCACGCTTTTACCTACAGAAATGACCAAAGAGGCATTGCCTAAGCTTTTGATTTCTTCAACGCTAATACCTCCACTGCTTAATGCCCCTTGCTTTAAACCCAAATGACCATCCAATGATTCACTTAAATCAGGTAAAGCCAACACTTCATACCCAAACAAAGAGATGGTATCTTTGAGTTTTTCAATTTCTATGGGTTTTAGATTCACATTGGGAATAATCACCGCTTTTTGTAAATAGGTATTGCTTTGAGGAACAACCAGTTGGTCAATTAATGCTTCCACACTCTTGGCAAAACCACTTTCCAATGATCCTTCAAAATCAGGTGTATTGACATACACAATGGGTTGTATATCTTGAACCAAAGAACACGCCCCTTTTATGTCATCGCCTTTGGTTTCCGTTAATCCTGTCGTAAAAAGCCCCACCAAATCGGGTTTAACTTTTTTGGTAATATTTTTAATACTCTCACTAATCGCATAATCGCCCCCATCAATCACCGCCGTAATATCATTGACAGCCGTCGTTTGTATGGCAATAGGGTCATTAAAATGCCGTGTAAAAAATACTTTAGAAAAACTCGCACACCCTTGAGCCCCGTGCATAAGTGGCATACAATTTTTAACTCCCAAAAAGCAAAGCATGGCTCCCATGGGTTGTGAAAGTTTAATAGGATTGAGTTGAAGTGGTTTTGTCATGTTCAAACCTTTAGGCATTTATGACTTTATAATGCAAAAAGTGTTCCTTAAAGCTCTCTTAAAACAAATAAGTCTAATTTAACGATTTTTAGATACAATCGCCCCTTTTTAAAGGAAAATGACTATGATAAAACACTATTTTAAAAAAGATGAATGGTTCAGTAATATCAAGGGCGACACGCTTTCTGGGTTAGTCGTAGCCCTTGCACTTATCCCTGAAGCCATCGCTTTTTCTATCATTGCAGGAGTGGATCCTAAAATTGGTTTGTATGCCTCTTTTTGTATTGCTTTTGTGATTGCTTTTGTGGGTGGTCGTCCGGGGATGATCAGTGCGGCAACAGGAGCCATGGCACTTTTGATGGTAACATTGGTCAAAGAGTATGGGCTTGAATATCTTCTTGCCGCAACCGTTTTAACAGGGATTTTCCAAATAATTGCAGGGTATTTAAAACTGGGTCGCTTTATGAGTTTTGTTCCCCGAGCTGTTGTTATAGGATTTGTCAATGCCTTGGCTATCTTGATTTTTATGGCACAACTGCCTGAACTGACCAACGTCACTTGGCATGTTTATGCGTTAACGGCTTTTGGTTTAGCCATTATTTATCTGTTTCCTTATGTACCTAAAATTGGAACCATGGTTCCCTCACCTTTAGTCACCATTATTCTCTTAACCCTCATCGTGGTTTTTATGGGTATTGATATACGAACTGTTGGCGATATGGGACAACTTCCTGATACTCTTCCCATATTTTTAATTCCCGATATTCCATTAAATTTTGAAACGCTTTGGATTATTCTTCCTTATAGCGTTTCTTTAACCATTGTAGGGCTTTTAGAATCATTGATGACCGCTACTATTGTGGATGATTTAACGGATACTAAAAGCGATAAAAACAGAGAGTGTACAGGTCAAGGCGTTGCCAATATTGCTTCTGGATTTATGGGAGGAATGGCGGGTTGTGCAATGATTGGGCAATCAATTATCAATGTTAAATCAGGAGGAAGAACACGACTTTCCACTTTACTTGCAGGGATTTTTCTTCTGCTTATGGTGGTCTTTTTAAGTGATGTTATCTCAATTATTCCTATGGCAGCACTGGTCGCAGTCATGATTATGGTTTCTATTGGTACATTTGATTGGGCAAGTATTAAAAATCTTAAAACCTTGCCTTTGTCAACCAATATTGTGATGCTTGTAACCGTGTGTGTAACGGTATATACTCATAACTTAGCTCATGGCGTTTTTGCCGGTGTACTTTTAGCTTCTTTGTTTTTTGCCAATAAAATTTCTCACTTTATGTACAGTGAAACATTTTACAATGAAAACCGTACCATTAAAACCTATAAATTTGTCGGTCAAGTCTTTTTTAACAGTGCCGATAAATTTTATGAAACATTTGACTTTAAAGAAGTTTTAGATAAAGTCATTATCGATTTAAGCAAAGCGCATTTTTGGGATATTTCTGCGGTTTATGCCTTAGATAAAGCCGTCATAAAACTGCGACGTGAAGGGGCTGAAGTCGAAATTATCGGACAAAATGAAGCGAGTAAAACGATTATTGACCGTTTTGGGATTCACGATGATCCAGCAGAAATAGACAAAGTCATGGGAGGGCACTAAAAATGAATGAGAAAAAAATTTTAGTCTGTGTAGATGGGTCATTTTATTCAAAATCGGCATGCGATTATGGAATTTTTATTGCCAAGCAATTGGATATTCCTCTTTTTTTACTCAACGTAGTTGAACACCATCACAATGCCAAACATGCCGATTTGACAGGAAATATAGGATTGGGGACAAAAGAGACACTGTTGGAAGAACTCACCAAAGAAGAAGCTCAAATAAGTAAAACACTCATTGCAAACGGGCGAAAAATTTTGCAAGAGTTAAGTGCCTATACCAAAGAACAAGGCATACAAAAAATTCATACACTGCAACGACATGGCGCATTGGATGAAACACTTGAAGAACTAACAGCTGAAACTAAAATCGCCATCATAGGCTTAAGAGGGCAAGACAATGAGGGCAATAATTTAAATATAGGCAACCATGTCGAAACCATTATTCGAACACTCAATATCCCTATTTTATTGGTCAATTCTTCATTTAAACCCATTAACTCAATCTTAATGGCATACGACGGTTCTGATTTTGCCAATAAAGCCATTTATACCGCTACACAAGACCCTATTTTTCCCAACATAAAACGAGTCATTGCCAATGTCAATAAAGAAGAAAGTATTTCAGCCAAACTTTTAAGTGATGCTAAACAACTTTTCAGTAAAGCTCAAATTGACGTAGAAACCACCTCTTTAAAAGGGGATGCCATAGAAGCACTGCTAAACTATCAAGAAAAAAATGGTTTGGATATTATTGCCATGGGTGCATACAGTCACAACCGATTGAGAAGTGTAATTTTTGGGAGTTTCACTTCTAAAATGCTCTTAAAAGCCAAAACTCCTCTTTTGCTTTTCAGATAATTAAATGGCTTTTATGTTAATTGATGAATAAATTGATGTTGTAGTTCTCATCCACTTGAAATTTAATGTGATTGTCTTGAAGTAAAGTGGTAATCTCTAAAATCTCCTCAATCAAAGCTGACTCCGAGATACCTGCTTGAGGAAAAATACGTTTAGCAACGGCATCGTATGAAAAATGATTAAACTCATCAATAATTTTATCGAGCAAGTTCATTATGTTATTAAATTTATGCATATACGTACAACTTTGTTTATCAAAATTCTTAATTGCATCCAATAGCTCTTTTAAATTAAGCGGTCGAAAAACTCTTTTCCGATTGTAATTATCCATACAAAAGTTACATCCCATCGTTTCACTGCACTCAAAATTATCACTCATGGTAATAATCTTTTGTTCGGGGTTTACTCTCATCACAAAATCTAAAAGCTCTTTTCCCTCTTTTTTAGTGAAATCAATTAAAACCAAACCATACGAGTCGTATTCAAAAAGTGCTTTTGCTTCTTCAACATTGGGCGTACTAATAAGCGTATAGCCATTTAAAACACTTTGTAAAACTTCAAAATTTGATTTATCACTGTATGTATTGTAAAAGCATAAAATTTGTTTTTTCAGTTACAATCCTTTCATTTTCGATGTAAAAGTTATGTACCGATTCTAACATATAAAAACTTTTTTAATACTTTTATAAAAAATGATAAGTCACAAGTACCAAGTGATAAATTTCCTCGTCACTTGTCTCTTGTCACTCAATATTGCTCCAAGGTTCAGGATTTCCCACTACCTTAAACACCTTATTATTGACAGCACAACAGACATCTTTGGCTAAGTTTACTAAGCCATTATACGCACCATAACTGACTTTTTTTTCTTGATTAACATCGACAAATGCCACTTTTTTCTTAATCGCCGTATATAAACTTCGTCCCCCTGCAAGTAAAATATCAACATTGTGTTCATCGATAAGTTTGGCTTGTTCAGTTCCTGGGTCGGTTATAAGAATTTTTACATATTGTGCGGCAATCTCTTTGTCTTCCAACGTGGCTTTTTTCACACTGGTGGCAATCACATCAATCCCAATATCTTGAAGTGCTGAAGCGATTGACCATGACTTATTTCCACCGGTGTTTAAAATGGCTTTTTTGCCTTGTAATACTTTTTTGTATGGCACTAATGCTTCTTCGAGTTTGGCTTCTTCTTCTTGGATAACTTCTTTGGCTTTTTGTATTAACGCTTCATCGCCAAAGGCATTGACAATACTCATAATAGCATTGGTCGTATCTCGTTTTCCATAAAAAGAGATACTGATATAAGGGATATTGTATTTCTCTTGCATTTTTCGTGTCAATGAAATCAATGATTTAGCACACACAATTACATTGAGTTTTGCGGTATGTGCCATTTGGATATTTTCCAATCGTCCATCACCTGCTAAAGTAGAAACCACTTTGATGCCAATTTTCTCCAATAAAGGAACATACTGCCACATATCTCCTGTCACATTGTATTCACCAATAAGATTGATCCCAAAGGGATGTATCTCTTTGGGTCCTTTAGTACCAATGAGTTGATGTAAAACCGACTCCGCACCCAAACGTGAACCCAAATTTTTCCCCCCAACAAAGCCAGGAGAGTGAATCACCACCACAGGAATACCATGTTTTTCTTGCATTCGTGAACACACATTGTCCATATCATCGCCAATCATAGCCGTTACACACGTCTCATAGACAAAAATACCTTTGGGTTTTTTATGTTCTACCAAATACTCAATCGAAGCTTCTAACTTCGTATGTCCCCCAAAAATAATATCATTGGTCGTAACATCCGTACAATATCCTGTGACAGTATTATTTTCACCTGTATAGGAAGTGGGTGTGGCTCTGGTTTCCCACGAAGCTCCTATACACGTTGCAGGAGAGTGAACCAAATGTACCACATCAGCAAAAGGGAAAAGGGCAATTTGAGACCCCTCAAATGCACATCCCCCACTGGTTGCCCCCGGCTTTGGCTTATCACACGATGATTTTTTGGTTTTGTTGTGGGAACAATCGGTTTCATTGAGCAGTTCACGTATAAGTTTTTTGTTGACCATGGCAAACTCTTTATGTTGGTTTTATGCTTTAGTTATGCAATAAATATTCCTTTACTAAAAGCGCTGGATGTTAAGTGTTAGGTCTTAGGTCAATGTATTATGTTATAATGAATTATTCAACTCAAAGGAGGCTATGATGATAAATATTAAAATACCTAAACTGTGTGGTTGTGCGAAAAAGAAAAAATTATGGAATAAAAAATATACGTTTGAAACCCTCAAAGAAGCTGAAAAAAAAGCCAAAAAAATGTGCAAAAAAGCCAATGAAGAGTATTGTGAAAAACATACTTTTGAGTATGAAGTTAAAAAAGATAACGTCATAATTCATATAAAAAAATCATAACACCTAACACTTAGCACCTATACTTTTAACGGAACACTCTTTGCATATACCTTTCTTATAATGACCATAAGAAAGGATACCTCATGTTAGCCATTCCAATTGATACCTCAAACTCAACCGTTATTTCCCAACTCTATGGCAATGCACCTTTTTTTGCACTCATGGATTTAAACAGTGGGAATTTCAGTGTCGTTAAAAACGAAGGCTTGGGTGATGGTGAAGATACCGCGCAGTTTGTTGCCAACAGTGGTGCAAGTTGTACTATTTTTTATCATATGGGTGAAGGTTTATTTAATCGACTGCAAGAGAGTAACATTAACGTTTATTCTTGTGCCAAAGTTGATGTCACTTTAGATGAAATCTACATAAACTGCTTGCAAAATGATTTTAAACTGCTTGATGCAAACAATGCTACAGCTCTTTTGGATGCAGGCACGTGTACATGCAAAAAGAAAGCCTAAGGAGTCAACATGTCTGTTTTAATCACCAATGAGTGCATCAATTGTGATGCGTGTGTAGATGAATGTCCAGCAACTGCCATTGTCAGTGCCGATGATTCCCCGCTTGATGACCCAGAATTTACCTACGTTAAACCTGAAAAATGTATTGAGTGTGTGGATTGTTCTGTACCAAAATGTTTTGATGTCTGTCCAACACCTGGGGCGATTGTATGGGATATGCCTTATACCAAAGAGTTTGATGAACATTACGTCAAAGGACACGAAGAGGGAATTTACAAAATTCGAGTGCATAAAACAAAAGGGCTTTTTTCACCCATAAATCAGCCACGTCCTTTTCGAGAAAAAATCGATATGGATGCACGTCTTAGTCATGCACCTTTAGACTTTTAAAGAGTTCTTATGCCAAAAAATTTAGAGTATTACTTAAACCTTGACTACCCATATGAGTCGTACTTTGGGGAAAATGAAGTGGGTGATGCTTATTTGGTCGAATTTACCGATTTTGACATCAAAGGTGCGAGCGAAGATTATGACGAGGCGGTTGAAATAGCCCATGAATATTTAGCCAAACATATTCAAAAAGAGTTAGCCTTAGGCAACGAATTACCCCATCCAGGGGAAGGAATCCGATTTATGAGACACAGAGAAGCATTAAATGCCTACAAACAAAAAGATTTTTCAAAAGCAAAAAGTATTTGGGAAGAAGAAGCGGCACTTAAAAATGACCAAGCTATGGCAAATTTAGGTTTGATGTATTTAAAAGGTGAAGGCGTAAACAAAGATTTTACTCAAGCAAAACGTTACTTTGAAGAAGCCAGCAAATATGACAACGACTCGGCAAATTTTAACTTAGCTTTGATGTATCAATCAAAAATCGGGGTAGAAGAAGACATGCCTAAAGCCAAAGATTATTTTAGACGAGCCATTGCTAAAAATCATACACAAGCGGCTTTTAGGTTAGCCTTACTTCTTTTACAAGACCGAAGTAAAGTAGACGAGGTTAAAGAAGGGTTTTACTGTATGCTAAAAGCCGCTCAAAATGGTCATGCGATGGCTCAAATTCAACTGGCAGGTATCGATAAAGAGTTTATAGAATCGTGTGAACTCAATCATCATTTTAGAAAAAAATCACTTGAAGAACAACTTGAAACCATCAACGATGCGTTAGACAGATTTATTCGTCCTATGTTGATTAAAGATGGGGGAAATATTCTTTTAATTGATTACATCAGTGAACCCGAAATTGAAATCCGACTGGCATATCAAGGTGCTTGTGCAGGTTGTTCTATGGCAAGTACGGGGACATACGATATGATTAAAAATACGCTTGAACAAGTTATTGATTCACGATTTAGGTTATATATCCTATGAAAATAGCATTTGCCACCACCGATGACATTCATGTCAACCAACATTTTGGTTGGTGTAAAGAGTTTACCATTTATGAAATTGTTGGAAATGCATTTTCTTTTTTAAAGAAAGTGGACTCTTCGATTGAAATCGAAGATGAAATCGATAAACTCACGTATAAAATTGAGTGTTTAGAAGAAAGCGATGTTTTAGTCGTACAACAAATTGGTCCCAAAGCTTCAAGAATGGTACAATCGTGTGGGATTTTTCCGATGCAAACCTCAAATGAAAATGAAAAAATCGAAGACATTTTGAAGAAACTGATTAAAATGAAAGAGAATCCTCCTATTTGGATGCAAAGGTTACTTGTCAATGAACAACAATAATGCGGTTGAAATTTCTGACAATATCTTTTTTATAGGGGTCTTTGACTCTGAAATTAGAACCTTTGATATTATTATGAAAACCGCCAATGGAAGTTCATATAACGCTTATTTAATCAAGACTTCCGAAGGAGTTATTATTGTCGATGGCGTTAAAATAGAGTTTCAAGAGGAATATTTCAGAAAACTTGAACAATTATGTCAATACGATAAAATCAAATATGTGATTTCTCACCATTTAGAACCTGACCACGCAGGAAGCATTCCTGAACTGATTAAACGCTGTACGAGTGCGAAAGTATTGGTTTCACCTCAAGCAGCCAATATGTTAAAAGCGTTGGTTAAATCTGAAAGCATCAATTTTGAAACCGTTTGGACAAACAAAAGCATCACCTTGGGAGAAAAAACCATTCAGTTTTTAACGACACCGTATTTACATTGGCCTGAAACCATGAGTTCATATGTGGTTGAAAACAAGCTTTTATTTTCTGGCGATGTTTTTGGAAGTCACTATTGCGATGAACGGCTTTTTGAAGAGCAAGTGGGTGATTTTTCATATGCCTTTTCGTATTATTATGATCACATTATGCGTCCGTTTAAATCGTATGTACAAAATGCCATAAAGTTATATGAAAAATTAACTATTGATCTTATTGCTCCTTTGCACGGACCCATTTTAAATCACCATCCACAAAAATACATTCAACTGTATAAAAAATACAGTGAACCAACCCATAAATCCCATAAGGTTCTCTCTATTTTTTATCTGACCAGTTATAAAAATACTCGAAATATGGCACAAAAAATCTATGAAGGGTGTGAAAGTGTGGAGGGAATTGTTGCCAATGTTTATGATTTGGCATCATTGGACGAACAAAACATGATTAAAATTCTGGATGAAAGCGATGGAATTTTAATTGGAACACCCACCATTAACGGGGATGCACCAAAGCCCGTGTGGGATTTATTGTGTTACATGATGTTTGTAGAAAAAAAAGGTAAAATAGCACAAGCTTTTGGCTCATACGGGTGGAGCGGTGAAGCCATTGATATGATTATTGATAGGCTTAAATTTCTACACTTTAAAGTGCCACCGATGAATCTGTTAAAAATCAAACTCATACCCACAAAAGAAGAGTTGCAAGAGTGCTTTGATTTTGGGGTCGAATTTTGTGAAATTTTAAATGGGAAAATGATAGAAATCACCATGACCTCGAACAATTAATAAGCGATGAGTATACAAACACAGTTTACTTGACTAAAACTACTGCCAATACTGTACTCATCGCTGATTAATTAAATTGATATACTTCTATTTCTCTCAAAGCTTCTGAACCTATTTGCACCATTTTTCCCACTTGGCGAAAATGGTCTTCGACTTCTACACCAGAGTTTTCACATGATATTTTTGCCTTTTGGATGACATTTTGGAATTTATCCCAACTGTTATATCCTAATACTTTTTGTAAATCTCTGGCATACCAATATTCAATCATACTATTTTCAAGGGTGTTTGAAAGTTCATTGAACTGCTCTTGTAAGGTTATTATGAGTTGTTTATCCATTTAATTCATTCCTTTTGCTTTGAACTGTTGAACATTTTATATTCATATTAATTTATAAACCTAATAATGCACTCACGGCTGAAACAATTGAACCAAATTCCGCACCTTTTGTCAAGACTACACCTAAAGATTTTTTTAATGACACCTCATTATTTTTATTATTTTTCAGTTCTTGGAGTATTAATTCTTTATCTTTTATGTTTGAATTATTTATAGCTTGAATGAGTTCATTAAATTTATTATCAAATTGAGTATTTAAATGATTTTTATCACCAACTATATTATTGATATTGCTATCTTTTACATCTCCAAAATTTATATTTGTTGTATTATTCACTTGAGATACTTCCTTTTTTTCAATTTGTTCTTTTAATAATGACTTATGTTCTTCAAGCTGATTCACTACTAAAACTAAAGAGTCTGTAATTCTTTTTCCATAATTAGGAAAGTCTGGAAAACTTGGATGTTTAATTTCATGAATAGGTTCTGTTTTATTAAGTTGTTCCATATCGTATTTAAATTTGTCTTTATTTATATTTTCAGTAAAAGATAATAAATCTTTATCATCTATATCTTCAGCCATATCAAAATACCTTTTAATATAGCGATTGCTATTGGGAATTTCACTAACAAGAATATCACCTATTGAACTTTTTACACTACTAAAAGATTTTTTCAATAATTCTATTTCTTGTTGTTTTTGTTTTTCTACAGAAGTCAAAGGTTCATGTATTGATTTATACAATTCTGTCAATTTTTGTTTTTGATTTTCTTCTTCACTACTTATCGGATTTTGATAAATTTTATTTATTTCTTCAATCTTTTTCTTCTTCTCATTCATACTATTTTCCCTCTTTACTTATCATATCTTCTCACATTTCAAATTCTTCAATAATCAAAAAGTTGATTAAAAATCATCAAAACTATCCCTTTTAATCAACTCTCCATCTGTTTTATTTATAGTTTGTTTTTCTAATTGAATTGGAATGTCCAATGGTCTCTTTTCAGATTTATTTGAGGGTTTATTTTTTAATAACTCTTCTAGTCTTTCTATTTTTTGTACCAATTCATTAATATATAGTGTTTGTTTTATTTCTTTATCCAAAAACTCTTTTTTTATATTATAAATTTCTTTTGATTGTGATAATAATTGATTGTCTAAATTTTTTATGTTTTTAAGTTGAATTTCCATATCGTCAGAATTTTCTATTCTTTTTAATAATTCATTTTGATAAACTATTTGCTCTTGTTTATAGTATTTTTTAATTTTGTTTATTTCATTTGATTGTGAGCGTAAATGCTCTTCTAAGTTTTTTATTATTTTGGATTGGACTTCAATTTTATCAAATTTTTCTATTTTAGATACTAATTCATTTAGTTGTTGGGCTTGTTTACTTTCTTTATCTTTAGAATCTTTTTTTAAATTATCGATTTCTTTTGATTGTAATCGTAAATCTTCTTCTAATTTTTTTATGGTTTTAAATTGTAGTTCAATAGTTGATTTTAATTCTTCTTTATTATCTATAAATGAACTATATTTTTCATTTTCATTATTTGTTAAATTTATGTTATTTTCTTCTATATTAAGTTTGTTATCATTAATCTTTTTTGTACCAATTAATAAATTTTCATTAATTTGATTAGATTTTAATTTATTTTTTAGATTATCAATATTAGAAGATAGGTCAATTTCTTTTATTGTAGATTCTTTTAATGAAGTTAAATATCTGTCATTCTCATTTTTAGTATTTTTAAAATAATCATATTTTTCAAATATTTTTCTAATCTCATCATAATGACTTTTATTTGCCATAATTTCTAATATATTATAGCCATAGTTATTTTTAGTATAAACATCTGCATTTCTTTTTAATAGCAATTCTATTATTTCATCTTGTTTTTGTCGTTTTAATTCATCGGATACATTTCGCAAGATAACCGCATTTATTAAAGGAGTATTTCCATGATTATCTTTTTTATTAATGTTTTCTCCATTTTCTATTAGTTTTTTAACATATGTTACATCTAGATTAGTTATTGCTGAAAGTAAGTCATACTTAATTGTTGAAATTCTTTTCTTTTTATCGATAGTTTCTTTTTTTTCTGAATCAAAAAAAAAGCTACTTATAGAAATTGTTACTAAAACAATGGCTAAACCCAAAATAATTAGAAAAAAGGTATCAAATCCTATTTTCCATATTAATACTCCTATTATAATCAGGACTAAAATATTATTCATGAATTATTCTCACTTCTAATTGTCTTAAATCTTCTTCATTTCCATAAAGTTCATATCTTTCATTTATGATATATTGTCTTAGTTCTACACAATAGTTTATAATTTCTTGTGCGATATAGTTATCAATATTCATATCAGGAAAGACTAATTTAAAAAATCCAGTAATAGATTTGATAATAGCTTTTCCGTCTCTATTTGTAGTGTTTTCAGAAAATTCTAACATTGATTCAATTTTTGCTTCAATATCTTCAAGTCTAAGTTCACTTAAAATCGCAGAAAAATAATCGGCTGAAAAACCTTGTGTTGTTGAAAAGTTGCCATTTACATTTGATAAAGGTTTTATCTCCCATCCTGGAATTACACCATTAAATCTATCTAAAAATGCTTCACCTTTTAATTTTTGTGCAAGTGGTGTAAAAAAGTTTGGTATATTATTTGCTCTGGTTGTTTTTGAGATATTCCCTGAAAAAATCAAAGATGAATTACTCATCATCTCTTCCCCACATCTGTCAAAACTATTTGATTCCATAAATTTTAACAATTTATTTACTATTTCATCATCAAAATCAGAATTGTTTATTTTGTCAATTTCATCAAATAAAATAGCTTCATATTGGCGTAAAAGTCCTTCTTGTTTTGAAGTACAATCTTTAAATAGTTTTGCAGGTGTAATTTTTGAACCTGAAATTACAAAACTGCTATTTGATAATTTATCAAGTATATATGTTTTACCCGTTCCTGGTTTTCCGAACTCAAAAAGAAAAACTGATTTTTGGATAAGTGGTAAAAGTCTGCTTAAAATAATGAGTTTTTCTCTTATCGTTGAAAAAATATTAGGATTAAATCCTACGGTTGAAAGTAAACTATCGAGCCATTCTATTGAAGAGAAATTTTTACGATATTCTTTATATAAATTCAAGTTTATAGAAGATACTTGAAAAGGTTTGAATTTTACTAAAACAACTCTATTTTCATTATCTAGCCTTGTAAGTTTTCCCATTCCCCAAAGTCCAGAGTTTAATAATCTTGGATTATTTATGATTATTTCATGGTCATCAACCATTCCATTTTTTATATTTAATGCAGGAATTGTTAAAGTGTGGTCATTTCCATGTCGTTCTATGTGAACACTCACTTTAAAATTGTCTATTATATTTATTTCATTTTCTTGTTGGATTCTATAATGAAGCATATCAGTAGAGTTTGGTTTTGGATAATAGGTAGATAAAAACTCTTCAACTTTTAAAATACCTTCTTTTTCTCCATGTTGCTCTATAAAATTGGAAACTATATATTCTGAAACAAATCGAGGTAATTTAAAACTTTCAAATTTGAGCATTAATCCCTTATCAACAACCGCACTTCCATAATATTGTTTTAGTTTATTTTCCCATTCATTTTGAAATAAGTACTCTTTTTTATCATTTTTTTCTTCAAATATTTCATCAAAATTCACTTTGTCCCCATTTTCTTTTGAATTTTTATAATTTTCAAGATACCAATTTATTTTTTTTCTTTCTTCTTTTCTTTTTGCTAAAGCTTCATTAACCTTATCTATATTTCTTAAAATAGAAATATCACTAAACTCAACATTAATTGATTCATTCGTAATATGGATATAGTTTGTTTCATCATCACCTACTATTTCATAAGTTTTTTCTTTTGCACAAGTTGTAAAATGCTCACTACCAACTATTTCAACTGATGAATACTTTTCATTTAATCTATTTAAAATTGATATTTTTTCATCTTCAAACCAATCAATTGCTGGTAAATATTCATCTTTGTCAAAGTATATTTCTATTTCTTGAAATTTCTTTGGTTTTTTATCTTTCGCCCACTTAAAAGCACCATCATAACTATAAGGAAGGAATCCATATCTCTTTCCATTTTTATCATAGACATTTATCCAATCATTTTTTGTATATAAAATTTTACAATCAGCTTTTAATATATACATAACTTCATCAAAATCTTTTACAAACCCTTTTTGGTTTTCTTGATAATATGTCAAAGATTCTTTAAAATATTTTAGTTCATCTGACAAATTATTTATATCTAATATATTTATAATATGTTTACATAGTCTTCGAGGGTCATTTTGTTCAAATTCTTGTCTCGTTTCTTGCCAATCTTGACAAGTACAAGTTTGATTTTCTAAATCTGTATTATATTGATTCATTTTAAACACTTTTATTGATTTTTAAAAATTATATCTAAAGATTTTTGATATAACTTAAAATATTACATTTTGCAATATTTGTCTCATTTTTAAACCACTTTAACTCATTTCTATGTAAGAAGAGTGCTTCGATTTTGGAACATAATTCTGCGAGATTTATTATTCTAATTTCACTAAAAGCTCTAAAGCTTCCAATTTAAACTTTGAAAATGCAAACCATTTTTTGCCCAAATCTTTAAGACTCGCTCCGATGTGATAAATTTCACGATTATCAATTATCAAAAATCTATCATGGGCTTTTTTGAACTCTTGTAACTCAATGTTATTATATTGTGAACAGTACTTTTGATAATCAAGTTTAAGACACTTAGAGATATTTTGAGTATAAACCTTGAATTTTAGATTTTGGTATTTACTAAAGAGAGTAAAGATTGTGTCGTCAATATAGTTATCTATGAGTACCACTTCACTTTTTGCACTTTTTAGCAAATCATTGACAAAAGCATAGGCATCGTATATTTGACCATCGAAAAATATCCCTTCACTGGGTTTTTTGGTTTTATCTTCTAAGGCACTCAAGACACTATCTATTTTCTCATCTGTGCGAAACTGTTTTTGTTCCAATAAATCCAATCTTTGAAATATAAAAGCATTATTTGAAATAACCTTTCTCATATTTACAAAAGCTTCTATGATTTGGATACTGACTTTAATCGCCATATCACTTCGTAAAACTGCGGAAAGCATTGAAACACCTTGCTCTGTAAATACATAAGGCAAATATTTTCTGTGTTTTCCACGACCATTTTCTATGGTGCCAAATTGGAACCTTAAAGAGTCTTTTGAACTTGAGGTGGCACATTGAACTCTTATATTTTCATACTCTTCTTCGGTGAGTTGAAAACGAAAACTCAAAGGAAATCTCTCAATATTTCTATTGACTGCTCGATTTAAATTTTTTGTCTCTACACCATAAAGTTCAGCTAAATCATTATCCAACATCACTTGAAGACCTCGGATAGTGTGAATCTTATTTGAAATGGTCTGCGTCATCGTGGAAGTATTCATAGTATTCCTTCGTATAATACATTTATCAATCAAATTGTTAAAATAAGATTGAAGTTCTATGAAACTCATAGCTCTCACAAAAGCTAATAATAAACAAGTTTTTTTCCTTTTAGGATAAAGATACCTACAC
>Ga0265293_10001045_pt1 | contig 62402 bp, 60 predicted proteins | sample Munlanlewell138R_FD_192505 | JGI IMG/M metagenome (GOLD analysis project Ga0265293, IMG submission 192505) | Leachate microbial communities from a municipal landfill in Southern Ontario, Canada - Leachate well 138R | ecosystem: Engineered > Solid waste > Landfill > Unclassified | place: Canada...
CGGTACTCACGAGGGTGTAGAGATTACTGAAATCACTGATAGTGGTGAAGTTATTGAAAAACTTGAAGAAAGACTACATGGTAGAGTTTTAGCTGAGGATGTAATTGACGCTATTACAAATGAGATGCTATTTACTGAGGGCACTTTAATTGATGAAGAGAAAGCTAAATCTTTAGTGGAAGCTGGCATTAAATCAGTCACCATTAGAACCCCAATCACTTGTAAAGCACCAAAGGGTGTTTGTGCAAAATGTTATGGAATAAATCTTGGTGAAGGAAAGATAGTAAAACCAGGAGAAGCTGTTGGAATTATTTCAGCTCAGTCCATTGGAGAGCCTGGAACGCAGCTTACTCTTAGAACTTTCCACATTGGTGGAACAGCTTCAACTGAGCAACAAGATAGACAAGTATTAGCTAAAAAAGAGGGATTTATCCGCTTTTACAACTTAAAAACATATACAACTAAAGAGGGTAAAACTATTGTGGCAAATAGAAGAAATGCTGCAATCTTACTTGTTGAGCCAAAAATTAAAGCTCCTTTTGATGGAGTTTTGAATGTAGAAGTTGCTCATGAAGAGATTATCATTTCAGTAGAAGGCAAAGAGAACAGCGTTAAGTATGCTCTTAGAAGAAATGACTTTGCTAAACCAAACGAGCTTGCTGGAGTTGGTGGCAAGGTAGAGGGTAAATTCTTTATGCCTTATGAGAGTAAAGAGAAGATAAAAGAGAATGAGAGCATTGTAGAGGTGATAAAAGAGGGGTGGAATATACCAAATCGTATCCCTTTTGCAAGTGAACTTAGAGTTGAAGATGGAGAGCCTGTTGTGAAAAAAATCTTTGCTGATGCTGTTGGCGAGATTAAGTTTTACATCTTAAAGGGCGATTATTTAGAAAGAAGTTATGGTGTTAAAAAAGGAGATATAGTTAAAGAAAAAGGACTCTTTGCTGTTATTGCAGATAAAGATGATAGAGAAGCAGTAAGATACTATATCCCTAGAAATTCAATCATTGAAGTTAATGATAAATCAAATGTAACAGCTAAAAGCCTCATCGCTGCACCAAATGGAAATGAGCAAGTTGTTGTGGCTGAGTGGGATCCTTACTCAACCCCAATTATCGCAGAAGAGGGCGGAGTTGTTGCTTTTGAAGAGATTGAGCCAGGATATAGTGCAACAGAACAGTATGATGATTTAACAGGTCAAAGTAGATTAGTAATAAATGAGTATCTACCCTCAGGCACTAAGCCTACTTTAGTCATTGCAACTGATTCAGGTAAGATTATTAAGTATCAACTTGAGCCAAAAACAGGTGTTTATGTTCAAAATGGAGCTAGAGTTGAGATAGCTGACATTTTAGGCCGTACACCAAAAGCTGTTGCAAAGTCAAAAGATATTACTGGCGGTCTTCCAAGAGTTAGTGAGCTTTTTGAAGCTAGAAGGCCAAAAAATGCTGCTGTTGTAGCTGAGATAGATGGAGTTGTTAGATTTGGAAAACCACTTAGATCTAGAGAAAGAATCATCATAGAGGCAAGTGATGGAAACAGTAGCGAGTATTTAGTAGATAAAAATCGTCAAATCCATGTAAGAGCAGGTGAGTTTGTTCACGCAGGTGAGAGGCTATCTGATGGGACTATTTCAAGTCATGATGTATTAAGAATTCTTGGCGAAAAAGCACTTCACTACTATTTAATTAGTGAGATACAACAAGTATATAGAAGACAAGGTGTTGCGATTGCTGATAAGCATATTGAAGTTATTGTGTCGCAAATGCTTAGACAAATTAAGATAGTTGATAGTGGAGATACAAACTTCATAGTTGGTGATATGGTCTCTAGGCGTAAATTTACTGAAGAAAACCAGCGCATAATGAGTATTGGTGGAGAGCCTGCCATTGCTGAGCCTGTACTTTTAGGGGTGACTAGAGCAGCAATTGCTAGTGATAGTATCATTTCAGCTGCTTCATTCCAAGAGACTACAAAAGTTTTAACCGAAGCTAGCATTGCCGCAAGGTTTGACTACTTAGAGGACTTGAAAGAGAATGTTATCTTAGGTCGAATGATTCCTGTTGGAACAGGTTTATATAAAGAAAACTCAATTAAATTAAAAGAGTGTTAATAAAAAAGCCCTTTTCATAAAACAAAAAGGGCTTTAAATATGCTTAAATTAACCTTTTTATAAGGATTATTTAAATAAAATAGCGCGTATTTTTGCAGATACGAAACTTAAAAAGATGAAGGAAAGAATGTGCCAACCATTAATCAATTGGTAAGAAATGAGCGCAAAAAAGTGATTAAAAAATCAAAATCACCAGCACTTGTTAATTGCCCACAAAGAAGAGGAGTTTGTACTAGGGTTTATACAACAACCCCTAAAAAACCAAACTCAGCACTTAGAAAAGTTGCTAAAGTTAGACTAACAAGCGGTTTTGAAGTCATTAGTTACATTGGTGGTGAAGGCCACAACTTACAAGAGCACTCCATTGTTTTAGTAAGAGGCGGTCGTGTTAAAGACTTACCAGGTGTTAAGTATCACATTGTGCGTGGAGCGCTTGATACAGCAGGTGTTGCTAATAGACAGGTTTCAAGAAGTAAGTACGGTACAAAAAGACCTAAAAAATAACAATTAATGCAGATGCTGCCCATTTTTGAGTGTAGGTAGCGTTTGAGTAAAATTGCCAATCAATTTGAAGGAAAATTATGAGAAGAAGAAGAGCCCAAATCAGGGAAGTTTTACCTGATCCAATCTACAACAATAAAATTATCACAAAATTTATTAATGCTTTAATGCTTGATGGAAAAAAAAGCATTGCTACAAAGATTATGTATGGTGCTATCAATTTAGCTGAATCAAGAGGCGAAGATAAAGGGATAGATGTTTTTAATACAGCTATTGAAAATGTAAAACCAGTTATGGAAGTTAAAAGCAGAAGAGTTGGTGGAGCTACATATCAAGTTCCAGTAGAAGTAAGACCTGCTAGACAGCAAGCTTTAGCCATTAGATGGATAATAACATTTGCTAGAAAAAGAAGCGAAAGAACTATGATTGAAAGATTAGCTAATGAGCTTTTAGATGCGTCTCACTCAAGAGGAGCAGCGTTTAAGAAGAAAGAGGATACTTACAAAATGGCAGAAGCAAATAAAGCATTTGCTCACTACCGCTGGTAAAAAATGTAGTGGTGGCATCTTTGCCACCTTTTGAATAAAAGACAAGGAAACTTAAAATGTCAAGAAAAACCCCAATTGAAAAGGTAAGAAATATAGGAATTGCAGCACATATTGATGCTGGTAAAACAACAACAACTGAAAGAATACTTTTTTATACAGGTATGTCACATAAACTAGGTGAAACTCACGAGGGTTCAGCTACTACAGACTGGATGGATCAAGAGAAAGAACGAGGCATTACCATTACTTCTGCTGCAGTAACTTGCTCATGGAAAGATCATCAAATAAACATTATAGACACTCCAGGACACGTTGACTTTACTATTGAAGTTGAAAGATCTATGAGAGTTTTAGATGGAGCAGTTGCAGTGTTTTGTGCAGTTGGTGGAGTTCAACCACAATCTGAAACTGTTTGGAGACAAGCAAATAGATATAAAGTTCCAAGAATGGTCTATGTAAATAAAATGGATAGAACAGGAGCAGATTTTTATACAGTTAAAAAGCAAATTAAAGAGAGATTAAAAGCTAATCCAGTTCCAATTCAAATCCCAATAGGCGCAGAAGAGAACTTTAAAGGCGTAGTGGATTTAGTTGAAATGAAAGCATATATTTGGGAAGATGATGCAGCTTTAGGCTCAAACTATCAAACAGTAGAAATCCCAGCTGATTTAGTTGAAAAAGCAAATTCATATAAAGATCATTTAGTTGAATCCATCGCTGAAACAAGTGATGAATTAATGGAAAAGTATCTATCTGGTGAAGAGCTTAGTATTGAAGAGATAAAAGCAGGTATTAAAGCAGCTTGCCACGCAATGACAATTGTTCCTATGGTATGTGGTACTTCATTTAAAAATAAGGGTGTACAACCTTTGCTTGATGCAGTAGTTGAGTACATGCCTGCCCCAACAGAGGTTGCTTCCATTAAAGGTGAGTATGAGGATGGCTCTGAAACAATTGTTAAATCTACTGATGATGGTGAATTTGCAGCACTTGCATTTAAAATCATGACAGATCCTTTTGTAGGACAACTTGCTTTTGTTAGAGTATATAGAGGTATTTTAGAAAGTGGAAGTTATGCTTACAACAGCTTGAAAAATAAGAAAGAGAGAGTTGGAAGACTTCTTAAAATGCATGCAAATAAAAGAGAAGAGATTAAAGCTCTTTATGCAGGTGAAATTGGCGCTGTAGTAGGACTTAAAGAGACTTTAACTGGTGAAACTTTATCATCTGAAAAAGATAAGGTTATTTTAGAGAGAATGGATTTTCCAGATCCTGTTATCTCTGTTGCAGTTGAGCCAAAAACAAAAGCAGATCAAGAAAAAATGGGAACAGCTTTACAAAAATTAGCCCAAGAAGATCCATCTTTCCAAGTTAAAACAGATGAAGAGAGTGGACAGACTATCATATCTGGTATGGGTGAGCTACACCTTGAAATTATTATCGATAGACTTCTTAGAGAGTTTAAAGTTGATGCTGAAGTTGGACAACCACAAGTTGCATATAGAGAGACTATTAAACAAGCTGTTACACAAGAGCATAAGTATGCAAAACAGTCTGGTGGTAGAGGACAATATGGACATGTTTACTTAAGACTTGAGCCAAAAGATCAAGGTACTGGATATGAGTTTGTAAATGAAATTAAGGGTGGGGTGATTCCAAGAGAGTATATCCCTGCTGTTGATAAAGGGTGTCAAGAAGCTATGCAAAGTGGTATCTTGGCAGGATATCCAGTGGAAGATGTTAAGGTTACTGTTTATGATGGTTCTTACCATGAGGTTGACTCTTCCGAAATGGCGTTTAAACTAGCTGCTTCAATGTGTTTTAAGGCTGGTGCTAAAAAGGCTAATCCAGTCATTTTAGAGCCTATCATGAAGGTTGAAGTAGAGACTCCAGAAGATTTCATGGGCGATGTTATTGGAGATATTAATAGAAGGCGTGGTCAAGTTAACTCAATGGATGAGAGATCTGGCAATAAGATAGTTAATGCGTTTTGCCCACTATCAGAAATGTTTGGGTATGCAACTGATCTTAGAAGCCAAACCCAAGGAAGAGCTAGCTATTCAATGGAGTTTGATCACTACGCAGAAGTTCCACGAAATGTAACTGAAGAGATTATTAAAAGAAGAAATGGTTAAACTGCTAGGGCTTTTGCCCTAGCTATGTCCTCATAGCTCAGCTGGATAGAGCACAAGATTCCTAATCTTGAGGCCGCAGGTTCGACTCCTGCTGGGGACACCATTTAAATTAAAACTTACACTCCTATTCTAATGTATCAACTATCTAATTAGTAAATTCACAATAAACATATGGACTTAAATTTTCAAATGCAAAGACTTAATGCAAATCTTAGGATAATAAATGAAGAAGATGAGTTTAAAAAGATGTGCCAAACAAAGAGTGTCTGGCACAGTAGTTTTAGAGAATATTGCTAAATAAAATACCAATTCCCCATGCAAAATATATTGCAATCCACGCTATCATAATATAAAGAGTAGATTGTCCTAGCTTGCTAACAAGAGCATCTTTTGATCCATCAAAAACACCCTCATTTTTACCCACTTTCCAAGCCATAGTTAAAAGATAAGCTACCCCTACAAACCCCATAATAAGAAATGTGGCAAGAAACATAACGATTGTTGGAATTTCCAAATTAACAGGATAATCATAAATGTTATAGCCCAAATCCATCATAAGATCAAAGCGAATGAGCTCTCTTACGCTTGAGATTAAAAGAGCAACCACAACCAAAATAAGAGTTGTGTAGTAACTATTGTTATTCATTTTAGACATTACTAATAGCATTACAACCCCTGCTATGGTGACTAAAGATATTGGATGAAATAAGTATCCAACTTTTAGCATCCATAGAACAAATAGTACTGCACTAATAAGTAGCCCAATGATGGCTAGTTTAGTTCCTAAATTAGCGCTATATTGAATAAAAGAGTTTTCAAAATCTTTTCTAGTAGATAAGAATTGACTATAATTTTGCAAAAAGATACCCACAACAGGAATGCTCAAACTAACCATAAATGCAAGCCTAATTGCATCAACACTAAATACCCAACCACTCGTATCTACCACCCCACCTGGTGCGTACATGCTCATCCACTCATTAGGCATTAGTGATATTACTGTAAAATTGTGCATCAAAATACCTGAAAAAATTAAGATAGCAAAAGAAATCAAACCAATAAGAGTACTACTAGATTTTTGAGCTTTATTAGCATAGTAGTACCAATAGTACATAGAGTATCCTACAATTAGAGCATATATAAAGATAAATATCCACATGCCTGAGAGTGTATTTGTGACATACCAGTTAGGATCATAAATAACTTGTGTAAACAAAAGAGGCGCAACACCTAAAACTATCAAAATAGACACGCTAATTTTTCCAGTTTGAATAAGATGAGGCGTTAAAATACGCCAGTTTCTATCACTACTCCCCTTAGATGAGCCATAAAGCGATAAGCCTAATGAACCTAAAGATAGAAGGACAAAAGCAATATGCAAAGCCCATGTTAAGATATAGAGTATTTGAAAGACAACAGGATAAAAAGGGACTCCCGCTGGGTCTCTTAGTGCTAATAATACAGATGCGTCCATTGTTTCTCCTTAGTATTTAAGCGATGCTAAGTATTCTGCCATAGCATCATATTCAGTATCAGGTAATTTTAAGGTTGGCATATAGGAAAATGCACCCTCCCCAATAGCATACAAGATAGCCATAACGCTCTCTTTGTCCATCTCTACTAGCTTATCTTTTAAAGGTCTAAAAACACCAGTTGGTTCTAATGAGTGGCAGTTTGAACAAGCTAGTTTTGCTAAAAGTTCTCCAGCTTCAAGTCTATTTTCATCTGTAATGCTCTTAAGATGCTCTGGCACAAAAGGATTTACCTGCAAAAGCCCTTTTTCTGCAACAATAGGAAGCTCACTTTTAATGTTTTTCCCTGGAACATCTCTACTTATGAGTTGATTAGAGTAAATGTATTGTCCTGCCACATATGGCTTTCTCATAGACTCTCTAAGCTTTTCACCAGACCATAAACCTGCAATAAGAATAACAGCTATCATTGAGCTTGCAATAGCTGGATTAATTAGTTTTGGTTTAATGATAGCAATTGCAAAATATGCCATAAAAACAAGCGTTAGGATGATTCTATTTTGGATGATAGAATCTTTTGAGAATGCAAAAACATCATGAGCATTGTCTGGCAAGGTTCCCATATACCAAATGAAGAAAAATAGTGTAACAAAACCACCTATGATGCTTACATATCCCATTTTTTTGCTTAATTCATCTGATAAAGCCGCGTTTTCTTTGCGCATAGCGCTAGAGATGACAAGGCCAATTACTCCAGACATCATAAACATGAAACCAAGGCGCAAAAACATATGCGGAAAGGTGTTTATTCCAAAAAATGCGTCACTTGCACTACCTGTTACATAATATGCATCAGTACCAGGCCACATCATAAAGCTAATAATGCCAATGATAAGAGCCAAAGTTCCAACTGAAGCTATTGCAAAAGTATAAGTGAGTTGAAGGTGTGTTTTTTTATCAATTCTATTCATGAAGTAAACTAATACAAAAACACCGATGACTTCATAAATAAAAAAGACCCACTCCGTAGCCCAAACCCAAACAAAGTTGTGAATAAGCGCACTAATACCTCTAGGGCTAGCAGCTGTGGCTGTGTACCAAATGCCAGGCCCAGTGATTGAACCTAGAACATAAGAGAATATAAGCAAAAACATACCATATTTTTTCATATATGGATAATAATCACTCCTATTTTCCTTATAAGCTTTATGAGCCAAAAAGGCAAAAAGCATAGCCGCTCCAACAGAAGTATGTGAAAATAGGATGTGAATTGTACCCGTAATACCCATCATCCAAGCACTTCCATACTCAGGAAAATAAAACAATGGAAATTGTCCTATTATATCCATGAATGCTCCTTTAGTGAAGAATTTTCATTTAGGATATATTATTAACTAAAAGTGTTAAATTTGTGTTAATTTAATATAAAATTAAGAAATTAATTTAAAATTTTTAGTGAAAAGTATGTTTTAAGTTAGTAGTGTGCAAAAGCTTAAGTATGTTGAAAGAGAAGAGACAAATGATGATATTTAAATATATTTAAAACTTTAATTTAACAAAAAAGATAACAAAATATGGACATGAACTTTTTTAAAATTTAGAGAAATTAAAATGAAAAATCTAGTACAATCTGAAGATAATACAATGCAAAATCCATTTTTCATCCAATGTAGCTATATATAAAGATAAAAAGCTAGAAAAAACTTCAACTGTCTAAAATTTTTGGACAGTTCAAAAAAGAGAAAAATAGGAAGGTTTTTAATCACTGATAAAAAAGAGATTTATCATCTAGGTGCTAGCTTAAAAGATTTAACAAATAAGGTTTTTGTTTTTAGTAAATTAAATATAGATATAAAGTCTTTTGAGTTTTTAAAGAAGTAAATAAAGATAAATTTGAAGTACCTATCTATCAGTCTTAAACATAAAAACTATCCCTTTTTTTTCACCATCTTTCTTACTTGGTAAAACAAATTCACATCTCCATTTCATATTCCCAACAACGCAAGTTGGTAAAACTACTTCACCCTCTAAAATGCCATCTTTTAGGCTTTTAAGGGTGATTAAATGAACACCCATGTTCATATTTGTTGCATAAATTTTACCCTTTAACATCTCTAAGTTTGGGTAATTTGTCCTTAAAGTAAAAGTTAAAGGCTCCATTAGCGGGATAGATTTTGGTGAAATTTCAAGTAAAAATGATCTGCCCTCATCATCTTTTATCTCACAAGGTCCATCATGCAAATCACACGATTGATTTTGAGAAAAAAAAGAGACATCCTTGCTAAACCAGTCAGTAAAAGAGACTTTACTCAAAAGAAATATAAAAAGAATAAGCAATAAAGCAATGATTTTTAAAATAGAACTTGATATATTTTTTCTCATGTTTAGTCTCATTAATGACAGTTTTCAAATTTTCTTAAAAGTTTATCACTATCTAAAATATCAAAAAACCCACTCCCATAAGAGATAATCCCCTCTTTTTTAAGAGTTTTTAAGTTTCTTGAAAAAGTTTCTGGCGTCATATTTAAAATAGCTGCAATTTTATATTTTTTGAGTTTTTTAAATATTTCACTATTCTCATGTACCAACTTTGCAACTTTTTGCATAGAAGTTCTAGGCAGACTGCTTCCTTGAAGCGATTTAATTTTTTCTACTAAATGCATTATGATTTGAGTTGAGATTTGAGGATTATGTAAAAATTCTTTTGCAAATTTTTTATACTCAACTACTAAAACAGTTGAATTTGTATCACACTCCGCAGTTGCAGAATGGGGCATTTGTCCCAAAACTGCGGCCTCACCAATGAGAGCTTGGGTGTAGTAATAATCTAAAATTGTAATACTATCTTTATTATCATACTTATATATTTTCACTAATCCTTCAAGCAAAAAATAGAGATAACTTGGACTATCTCCTTCATAAAAAATTATATTGCCTTCATTAAACTTTACAATTGAGCTCATTTGCCTAAGTTTTTTTAATTGCTCGTTGTTTAGACTGCTAAAAAGACAGATTGACTCTAGTGCATAGGCCATTTTTAACCTTTAAATTTACTCTTAAACAAATTTTAATCCTATCACATCTCATTTGAATTTGGTATAAAAAAGGGCATTAAGAAAAATAATTAAAAAATAAAACGAAACATAAGTAAACTTTATATATAATAACGCTTTTTGTATAAATTTAATAAAATATAGAGGGCTTAAGTGTTTAGAATAATTTTTTTAATAACTATGATTTTATCCCAAATCTTTGCATCATCTTTAACAAAACTTTATCAACTAGAAGGGATTGATGCTGTTGAGGTAGAGTTAGAAAAGCAGTTACAAGATAAAAAATATTGGCAAGAGAGCTTAAAAGATAAAGATTTAACTTTAGGATATTATGAAAAAGAGCCTTTAATTGTCTTGATAAATAAAGAGAAAAAAACATTAAAACTTTTTGATTTAGCTACAAGTGCGCAAGAGCCGCTTTTTGAACATGAAGTCATAACTGGGCTAATGGGAGATAAGCAAAAAGAGGGTGATTTGAAAACCCCAATAGGAGTTTATGATCTTTTAAAAAGGTTTGTACCCCAAGATCAGTTTTATGGCCAGATAGCCTATGCGCTCTCATATCCAAATACATTTGACAAACAGCAAAAAAAGACTGGATATGGCATTTGGATCCATGGGCATCCACTTAACAATAAGCCAAGATACACCCAAAATACTGAGGGTTGCGTTGTGATGACAAATGATAAGCTTGAACTTTTTGATGAAGATGTAAAAGGCAAAAAAGCTATCGCGATCATTGATGAAGCGCAAACCCCAAAAGTTTTAAGTGAAGATATAAGTGCTTTACTAGCAGAAATTTTTAAATGGAGAAGTAGCTGGAAATATAGCAACTTAGATAGATATTTAAGTTTTTACCATGAAGATTTTAGAAGATTTGATGGTGCTAATTTAGAAGAATTTAAAAGAATGAAAAGAGCTATTTTTTCAAGAAATGAAGATAAGAAGATAATTTTTAAAGATATTTCAATATCTCCTTATCCTGATGAAAAATATGACTCAATGTACCTACTAAGATATTATCAAGTATATGAGACAAAAAACCACCAATTCAAAGGAAATAAAGAGATCTTTTTAACTTTTAAAGATGGAAAAATGAAAATTTTGGTGGAAAATTAAATGGAAAAAAAAGAGATTGTACAAAAAGAGTTAGAAAAACTTATGGAAATAAGAGGTGATTTTTTAGATTTTTTTGATACAAACATATCCAAAAAAAGTGATAAAATCTCTTTTGATTTCGTAAAAAATCCTACACTTGATTCAAAAAAATGTTATGAATTTTTCTTCAAACTAGACTACCAAGCAAGAAAATTAAGAGGATTGCTTGTAGAGGCTTATGATTTAAAGCCAGAGTAATGGCACGCATAGATTTAAACTTTGAAGCATACAAACATAACTTAAACTACCTTGTTAATTTAGCTGGCAACATAGAAAAACTGATGGTTGTTTTTAAAGATAATGCTTATGGGCATGGCTTGCTTCAAATGGCGCCACTAGCTGCTGCGGTGGGTGTGAAAAGTGTTGTTGTTAGAAACAATAGCGAGGCATCCTTGCTAGATGGGCTTTTTGAAAATATTTTAATTTTAGCTGATTATCCAAACTCTATTTCATCCAACTCTTACGCTGCTAACTCATTAGAAGCGCTTCAATTTTTTCCAAAATCAACAAAGATCCATTTAAAACTAGATACAGGGATGAATAGAAATGGCATTAAAGAAGATGAGTTAAAAAAAGCTTTAATTTGCATTCAAAAAAATGGTTTAAAACTTGAAGCTTGCTTTAGCCATTTTTACAGCGCAGATGAACTAAGCGCTGATTTTTATGTTCAAAAAGAGAGATACAAAAACTTTAAAGAGTTAGTAAAACAAGAGTTAAAAAAGCTAAATTTACCAACCCCATATTTTCACTCATGTAACTCTTCTGCCCTTCTTAGGCAAAACGAAAATATGTTTGATGATGATTTTGCTAGAGTTGGAGTAGCTACTTATGGGTATTGCGATGGTTTTATAAAGCATGAGTTAAAACCAGTTCTTTCATTGTGGGCAAATAAAATTAGCTCAAGAGAGATAGAACAAGGAGAAAAAGTAGGTTATGGTGGAGTTTTTGAGAGTGAAAAAAGATTGAAAATATCTACTTATGATTTAGGATATGCTGATGGACTATTTAGAAGCGATGGCAAAAAAGAGCTCTACTTAAAAGATGGCAAACCTTTTTTAGGTAAAACTTCCATGGATAGCTTTATGACAATAGGAGATGATGAAGAGGTTTGTCTTTTTGAAGATGCAATGCCCTTTGCCAAACACTTTAACACGATAGTTTATGAAATTTTAGTTAAACTCTCACCTAGCATTCCAAGAAGAGTTATCTAATGGATAAAGATTCAAACTCAGTAGAATAAAGCACTATCTCAGCCCTATCTCCACCCAAACTTTTAGCCTTATTTAGCGCATCAAGTGCCCTTTGTTTTAATAAATCAGAGCTATCTTTTTGTGACTCAAGCATACTTGCTCCAAAACTACAAGTTACTTTGCCTAAATTGCTAAAGTGTCTTTTTGCTATTAACCCTCTTAATTTATTTGCTAAAGCAGACGCGTCTCCAAAGCTATTTTGTGGCATAACTACTGCAAAGATACCATCTTTCCAGTGAGCTACTATGTCCGTAGTTCTTGTTGCATTTTTTACTAATAGCAAAATCTCTTTAAGTAAAAGATCACCTTTTTCCTTACCAAAAATATTTGATAAATTTTCAAAATGATCTACACTAAAAAGCAAAAGCGCCAAAGGTGCCCCATATCTTTTATATCTTCTTGTTTCAAAAGTTAAAACCTCTTCCATCTTTGCATAAGGCTCAATCCCGTTAGGAAGCGAGATTGAAACTGGCGAAGATGAAGAGACTTGAGAAAGCTCCTCTTTTTTTAACCACAAGCTAAGCGAAAACTCTATATTTTGAGACAAGAAATCTATAAACTCTTTAATTTTGTCATCTATCTCAATATCTTTTTTAAATACTAAAACCAAACAGCCTATCTCTTTAGTTAAATAAGATGGCTTTAATGAACTAAAAACAACACTATATTCATTAAAATTTTTAATGCTAAACTCTTCACTAGAAGCATGAAAATCTAAAATCATTCTCTCTAACTGGGAGCTGCCTTGTTGTTTAAGTGAAATATTTTTTGAAACAGAAAAGTGTTCATTTGGGCTAATTTCAGCAATGTTTATAATCTCATCTTTTTTATAATTTAACAAAGTAGCAAACTCAAGAGAGAGAGTATTTGCGACTTCTTGTAGTAAATTTTGACTCTTTAAATCTAATGAGATAGGGGAAAATATAGACGAAATGATAGCTTTTTGTAAACTAATGTAAGATTCCTCTTTTTTCTCCGTTTTTACATCTGTATTTGATGATTTTTCTAAGATAAAACCAGTAATTAAAAAGATAATTACCATAGAAATTTGTAATGGCAAGTTCTCATTAAGTGCGGATAAGAAAGGAAGTTTTTTGATAAAAATCAAATACGAAAAATCAAGCACAAGATATATTAAAGCAAATATTGCACTATAAACCACAATGCGCCTCACGCTAGCCTCCTTTTTTTATGATAGCAGGTGGAAGTATGAGAGCGTCAATACCCTCTTGCGCCGCATTTTCTATCGCGCTATCATCTTTTGCTAAAAGAGCAATTTTTGAATCAAAAAGATAATATTCGGCAATTTTTTGTATTTTCGTGGCAATTAAATCTTGCACAATTAAAAATTTAGCATTTAAATTATTGCCAATGATCGCCTCTTTTACACTCTTTATATAAAGAGAAAAAGAGAGCTTGTTTTTTAAAGAAAACTCTAAAAGCTCTTCATTAAACTCAAATAAAAAATCTTTAGTAAAATCAGAGTTTTGCAACTCCTCTAAAGAGCTCACTTCATAAATTAAAGAGTATGGAATGAGCTTGTGTCCTAATATAATCACCCTAACTCCTTATAGTTTTGCGCACTCTTTTGAGCAAAAAAACTGGCCATCTTTTATGATTGCATCTTTATCAACAACAAAAGTTTTGCAAGCTGCGCACTCAACCATGATCTCTCCTTCAAGTTTTTTAGACTTAGCCTTAGGTGTTTCACCCCTTGAGAGTTTAAAAAAGAAAAGATATACCAAAACTAACGCAATAATTAAAAAAACAATTTTAAAAACCATTCAACTTCCTCATCAAGACATAGTGCCTATTTTTTCTAGAGTATATTTTAGCACCTTTAAGGTTTTCTAGCTCATTTTGAACACTTGAGCCTTTATAGAGTAAGATTTGAGTCTCTTTTCCAATATATTCTTTTGAAAGATTTAAAAGCAACTCTATGCTTCCAACCGCTCTTGAAAGAATAGTACTAGCAGCAAAATATGGACCATCTTCAACTCTTTTTGTCTCCACTTTTACATTAGAAAGATTTAACTCCATCTTTACTAAATGTAAAAAAGCACTCTTTTTAGCAATGGGCTCAAAGAGAAAAAATTGAGTATTTGGTAGTGAGATAGCAAGAGGTATTGCTGGAAAACCAGCTCCGCTGCCTATGTCTAAGACTTTTTCGCCAAAACTATCTATAAAGTTGATAGGATAAATACTATCTTCCAAATTTTTTCTAACTTCTTCTAAATTTTTTGCGCCAGAAATGTTGTGAGTCTGGTTGTATTTCAAAAGAAGCTTAGAGTAGGCTTCAAATTTAGGCTCAATTAAAAGATCCACTTACAGCCCTTTTTAAAGATTGGGGCAATTATAACAAAAATTGCCACCTTTTTATTGATTTTTGTAAAATAACCTAATAAAGATTAAAAATGATAAAAAAATAATTATTAATAACAATTCTTAATGAAAAGAGAAAGAAAAGCGTGCAATTTATGCACGCTTAAAATGCTGGAATTATTTCGCCTTTGAAAGCTTTTAAAATATACTCTTTAACTTCGGGTGAATTTAAAGCTTTACCTAGGGCAACTATCTTTGGATTCTTCTCATTGCCAGCTTTTACTACTAAAATATTTGCATATGGTGAATCTATACTCTCCATTGCAAGAGCATCATTTGTAGGGTTTAATCCCGCACTTAGAGCAAAATTTGTATTTATAACAGCGATGGAGACATCATTTAAAGTTCGTGGTAACTGCGCAGCTTCAATCTCAATAAATCTTAATTTTTTTGGATTTTCTACAATGTCCAAAGGAGTTTTTAAAGCCGTATCATTTAGCTTAATAAGTCCATTACTCTCTAATACTTCCAAAGCTCTATTCTCATTTGTAGGATCATTTGGAACACTAACTTTGCTTTTTTCTTTTAATTCATCCAAACTTTTTATAGAAGATGAATAGACTCCCATTGGCTCTAAATGAACACTTACTGTTTTTACTAAATTAGTTTTATGGTTTTTATTAAACTCTTCTAAATATGGCATATGTTGAAAAAAGTTAGCATCAACTTCACCATCTTGTGTTGCCATATTTGGGATAACATAATCATTAAACTCTTGAATTTTAAGCTCATACCCCTCTTTGGCTAAGATTGGTTTTACAAATTCTAAAATTTGTGCGTGAGGAACTGGCGTTGCACCAACAGTGATCAACTCTTTTGCAAGCAGTGGCACTGCAACTAAAAAAGATAAAAGAAATAGTTTTCTTTTCATTTATTCTCCTTAAAAATAAGTTTTGAAACTTTAACAAAGCATAACTAAAAAATGCTTTTAATGTTTTGTAGCTTTATAAAAAAGCGTCCCCAAGAATTGAAATAGATGAACTAGAAAAATCAAAATTATCACAGTTGATATCATTATGTCAATTCTAAATCTATGATAACCATATCTAATTGCAACATCACCTAGTCCTCCACCACCAATAGTTCCAGCCATTGCTGAAAAACCAACTACTATGATAAGTATTAGTGTAAAGCCAGAGATAAGGCTTGGTAAAGCCTCAGGCAACATCACTCTAAAGACAATTTGTAATGAAGTGGCACCATAAGATCTTGGTGCTTCTATGACACTTTTATCTATCTCATTAAAGCTATTTTCCACTAGTTTCGCAAAAAATGGCGCGGTTCCTATGGTAAGAGGTACTATGGCTGCGGTTGTTCCAATGCTTTGCCCAACTATGAGCTTTGTTATTGGAAAAAGTACAATTATAAGAATGATAAATGGAAAAGATCTTAAAGTATTTATAAAAAAATCTAATATCATATAGACTTTTGGATAAGGATTTAAGCCATTTTTATCTGTTAAAACAAGTGCAACCCCAGGCATAAAACCAATCAAAAAAGCTAAAATAGTAGATGTTAAACTCATATAAAGAGTCTCTCCAATTGCAGGTAAAAGAATGGTATTAAAAAGTGAAATATAGTGCTCCATCACACCCTCTCCCAATTTACGCTACTTTTTGAAAGATACTCTATGGCTATCTTTTCATCTTTATGCTCAATATTTATAACCAAATGTCCCAAAACATCATCTCCAAGTCTCTCTAGTTTTCCCCACACAATGCTAAAATCTATATCAAGCTCCCTTGCCATTTTTGTGATAAATCTCTCTTTTGCAACTGATTTTGGAAAGTAGAGTTTAATATTTTCCCCGCTTTGAGGTAGATACTCCTCTTCCCCTAAAAATTTCTTCATATTGCTATTTGGGTTTAAAAAAAGATCTTTTACATCCCCTTCACCCAAAATATTACCATCTTCTAAAAGCAAAGCCCTTGAGGCGATTTTTTTAACAACATCCATCTCATGAGTAACCACAACTATCGTAATGCCCAACTCTTTATTTATCGTTCTTAAAAGCTCAAGCACATCATTTGTAGTTTTTGGATCTAGTGCACTTGTAGCTTCATCACTTAATAAAACTTTTGGACTTAGCGCTAAAGCTCTAGCTATGGCAACTCGCTGTTTTTGTCCACCACTTAGCGTGTTTGGATAGACTAAAGCTTTGTCGCTAAGTCCTACTAATTCTAAAAGTTCATCTACTCTTTTTTTACTCTCTTCTTTACTAAAACCATGAATTTGCAGAGGCAAAGCTATGTTTTGAAAAACAGTTTTTTGTGAAGCTAGGGCAAAATTTTGAAAAATCATACCCATCTTTTTTCTTAAACTTCTTAACTCTTTAGAAGAAATGTTTGAAAGCTTATATCCAAAAACTTCAACCTCTCCACTATCAAATCCCTCAAGTCCGTTAATACACCTTAAAAGGGTACTTTTGCCTGCACCACTATGTCCAACAATGGCAAATATTTCACCCTCATTTATTTCCAAATTTATACCTTTTAAAACAGGCAAAGAGTGAAAAGATTTATTCAAATCTTTAATATTAATCAATATCTTCCTTTTGTAAAAGTTAAACCCTAATTATAGCGAGGGTTCTTATTTAATGGAAACTCTTTTTATGACAACTATTTTCATGATCATCTACCATTCCGCAAGCTTGCATGAAGGCATAAATTGTGATTGAGCCAACAAACTTAAAACCTCTTTTTTTTAAATCTTTTGTAATTTTATCTGAAACAGGGGAGGTGGTTATGTGCTTTTTATATGATGGCACGCTGTTTATTATGGGGCTATTTTCCACAAATGTCCAAAAATATTTTGAAATCCCGCCAAACTCTTCTTTAATTTTTAAAAAAAGTTTTGCATTATGGACTATGGCATTTAATTTTGGCAAATTTCTTACTATATTTTTATTCTCTTTAATTTTTAAAATCTCTTCATTGGTAAAATTGGCTACTTTTTCTATCTCAAAATTTAAAAATAGCTCCCTGTAAGCCTCTCTTTTTTGCAAAATTGTTAGCCAACTAAGCCCCGCAGCTTGCGTTTCAAGAGAAAAAAGCTCAAATAAAGCTCTATCATCTTTTAAGGGCTCTCCCCACTCAAAATCATGATAATTTCTATAAATTTCACTATCTTCTTTAACCCATGAACATCTTTTCATTTTAAATCCTAGCTTAATAGAACAATCTATTTTAAACTCTTCTTGCAACTTAACACAAAGATGAGTAGAATTATATCTTCATATTTAAATTTGGATGAAAAGATTATGAAAAACCCTTCTAATTTAACCGCTAAAGGATTAGCTAGATGCGAAAAGCTACTTGATGCTGCGGCAAAAGTATTTTTGCACTCTGGTTTTGAGAAAGCTAGCTTAAATGAGATTATAAACATTTCAGGTGGCTCTTTATCAACAATTTATAAAGTTTTTGGAAATAAAGAGGGACTTTTTAAGGCATTTTTAGAGTATAAATCTTCTAAAATTTTTGAAGATCTTTCAAAAAATTTAGAAAAAGAGCGTGATTTAGAGAAGTTTTTATATAAAATAGGTGAAAAATTTCTCTCATTAGTAGTCACTGATGAGGCTATTTTATTTCATAGGCTCATCATTGCAGAAGGGTATAGAAATGATGCAAAACTTGGAAACATGTTTGTAAAATCAGCTGCTGGATTTTGGGCTCAAGCCATATCAGAAAGATTAATAGAAGCAAAAAAAAGAGATGAGATAGAGGTTGAAGATCCACTATTAGCTAGCTATCAGTTTTTAGATGCAATAAAGGGACCATTTTTATTTCATCTTGTTTTAGGTGTTAAGGTTGACTCTTCAAAAGAGGCACAGGAGAGGGCTTTAAGGCAATTAGTAAAAATATTTATGAAAGGTTTTGCAAAAACTAATTGACTATTTATTAAAAGAAGTGTACAATCCATCTCTAATTTTATGTAATATGAATTACAAATTAAGGAAAAAATATGCGAAAGAGCTCTTTAGCGCTAGTAATTTTAGTAGCGCTAGTTTTTAGTGGGTGCTTAAATGAGGAGAAGAAAAAGCCAGCTGCTTCGATGATGCAGATGCCTCCTCCAACAGTTCAAACCCTTAATGTTACACCAAAAGAGATTGAGATTGATTATATCTATCCTTCTAGAATCTCAACCGTTCATGATGTAAGCATAATCTCCAAGGTTTCTGGAACTTTAGAGAAGAAACATTTTAAGCAAGGAGAGAGAGTCAAGCAAGGTGATTTGCTTTATGAGATTGAAGATGCTAAATATAGGGCTAATTACTCTCAAGCTTTAGCAAATGAATTTGTAGCCCAAACCTCTTTAAAAAATGTAACAAGAACTTGGGAGAGAGTTAAATCTTTGTATGAATCTGACGCGGTAAGTAAACAAGAGTATGATGACGCACTTGGGGCATATGAGAGCGCTAAAGCAAATCTTATTTTTGCAAAAGCTGCACTAGAAGTTGCAAAGGTTGATTTAGACTACACTAAAATTTACTCACCAATTGATGGAGTCGCAGGGGAGACTAAAATAGAAGAGGGTAACTATATAAGTGCAGTGAACACGCCTTTAGTTACCATTACAAAATTAAATCCAATTTTTGCAGAGTTTTCACTCCCAGATAGAGACTTTCAAGTTTTAAAAAGTAGTTTAAACCAAGCAAAGATAGTTTTAGAAAGTTCTCATGGAGAGTTAAGCAGTGGAGAGATTAGCTTTCAAGACTCTATAATGGATGCAAAAACATCGACTGTTAAATTAAAAGGTGAGTTTGTAAATGATGAAAACTCACTGCTTCCTGGAATGTTTTCTCGTATTCATGTAAAGGGCATTATATTAAAAGATGTAATGACTATACCTCAAAAAGCTCTATTGCAAGATCCTTCTGGAACTTATCTATTTGTAGTAAAAGATGGAGTAGCTATGAAAACTCCAGTTAGAATTGGAAGAGCTATTGATGGGGAGTTTATCATTGAAGAGGGGTTAAATGAAGGCGATGAGCTGATTTTAGATAATTTAACTAAACTTCGTCAAGGTATGCCTGTAAATGTGGCAAAAGGTTAGATAATGTTTTCAAGATTTTTTATATATAGGCCAATCTTTGCTACAGTTGTTTCAATTGTCACTTTAATTGCTGGTTTTGTAGCTATTAAGTTTTTGCCAGTTGAGGAGTACCCACAAGTTGTACCACCACAAGTTAGCATAAGCGCATACTACCCTGGAGCAAACGCAGAGACGATAGCAAAAACAGTTGCAACTCAGCTTGAACAGCAGATAAATGGTGTTGATGATATGATCTATATGGTATCAACCACATCTTCAAATGGCTCTTTAAGATTAAATGTTTTTTTTGAAATTGGAACTGATCCAGATCAAGCTACAATAAATGTAAATAACCGTGTGCAAGCAGCCCTTTCATCTTTACCAAATGAGGTACAAGCAAGGGGAGTTACTGTTAGAAAACAATCCTCAACTATCTTAAAAGTCATCTCTATCTACGCAGAAGAAGAGGCGTACGATAAAGTTTTTATGGCTAACTACGCACTTATTAATATCATTGATGAGTTAAGAAGGGTGCAAGGCGTTGGTGATGCGTCGCTGTTTGGTGTGCATGATTATTCTATGAGAGTTTGGCTTGAGCCTGATAAATTAGCAAAGTATAGTCTTGCTACAAGCGATGTCATTGCAGCCCTTGAAGAGCAAAATCAACAATTTGCCGCAGGAAGGATTAACCAATCTCCAAATAGGCACAAAGAGTCTTTTACTTACACTGTCTCAACTCAGGGTAGATTTGCTACTCCAAGTGAGTTTGAAGATATTATCATTAGGATAAATGAAGATGGCTCATCTTTAAGAATTAAAGATGTCGCAAGAGTTGAACTTGGAGCTGAATCTTACGATGCAACTGCAACTTTAAATGGGCAAAATATGATTCCCATAGGAATTTATCTACAATCTGGTGCTAACGCGCTAGATACCGCAAAAAGAGTAGATGAGACAATGGAGAGACTCTCAAAAGATTTTCCAGATCAAATGAAACAAATGACCCCATATGATACAACTACTTTTATTCAAATTTCAGTAAATGAAGTTATAACCACTTTTATTGAAGCCCTGCTTCTTGTTGTGGGTGTTGTCTATCTTTTCTTAGGAAACTTTAGAGCAACTATAATCCCAGTTTTAGCCATCCCTGTATCTATCATTGGAACTTTTGCTGGCATGTATGCCCTTGGATTTTCAATAAATCTTTTAACTCTTTTTGGGCTTGTGCTCTCCATTGGGATCGTTGTTGATGATGCTATTATTGTTATTGAAAATATTGAAAGAATTTTAAGATCAAATCCAAAAATTAGCGTTAAAGACGCAAGTGTTGAGGCGATGAAAGAGATAACTGGCCCTGTTGTTGCCATTGTTTTGGTGCTAAGTGCAGTGTTTATTCCAGTTGCATTTATGGGTGGCTTTACTGGCCAAATGTATCAACAATTTGCAATCACCATTGTCATCTCTGTAACCATTTCTGGAATTGTTGCCCTAACTTTAACCCCAGCACTTTGCGCAGTATTTTTGAAAAAAGAGACACCAAAGCCTTTTTGGTTCATTAGAATTTTCAATAAGTTTTTTGATTTTTCAACCAATGTTTACTCAAAAGGTGTTGGACTAGTTGTTAAACATGGAATAATAAGCTTTTTAATCGTAATTGGTGTAACTTATGCAACTTATGATCTTTTCAAAAAAGTACCAACAGGCTTAGTTCCAATGGAAGATAAGGGCTCACTAATGGTTATCACCTCTTTGCCTCCAGCTGCAGCGCTTGAGAGAACTGAAGCTGTTAGAAACACTATGACAAAGATGGCACTAAGCGTTGATAAGGTTGAAAGAGCAACTGCTATTGCTGGATTTGACATAGTAACAGGAACTCCTAAAACAAGCTCAGGTTTCTCTTTTATTAACCTAGAAGATTGGAGTGAGAGAAAAAATAAAAATGAGAGTACTTTTGCAATTAGCAATAAATTAAATGCAATGTTTTCTCAAATCCCAGAAGCAACTCTTTTTGCTCTAAACCCACCGCCAATCATGGGACTTAGCATTAGTGGTGGATTTGAAATGTATGTGCAAGATCACACAGGTGGAACCTTGCATGAATTAGGTGCTCATGTTGGAAAGATTTTAGAAAAAGCAAACCAAAGACCAGAGCTTGTTAGGGTTAGAAGTAGTTTTGATATTTCAACCCCACAATATCATATTGAAGTTGATAGAGAGAAGGCTAAAGCTCAAAATGTTCCAATAACAAGCATCTATTCAACCTTGCAATCAACCTTTGGAGCGCACTATGTAAATGACTTTAACCTATTTGGAAGAACTTATAAAGTAAATGTTCAATCTGAAGCTAAAAGTAGGGAAAATCCTGAAAATTTAAGAAATATATATGTAAAAAGCACCACAGGAGACATGATCCCTCTAAATACTTTAATTGAGTATGAAAGAGTAACTGGAGCTGATACAGTTGATAGATTTAATGGTTTTCAAGCTGCAAAGATTGAGGGAGAGCCAGCGCCTGGGTACACTTCAGGTGACGCACTAAAAGCCATTGAAGAAGTAGCAAATGAAGTGCTTCCTCACGGATTTACTTTAGGCTGGGTAGGCTCATCCTATCAAGAAAAAGAGATGGAAGGTACAGGAGCTCAAGCCTTTGTTTTTGGTGGAATTTTTATATTTTTAATCTTAGCTGCCCAGTATGAGAGATGGTTAATGCCTCTAGCAGTCATCACCTCTGTTCCTTTTGCACTTCTTGGTGCAATTTTAGCAGTCTATTTAAGAGGATTAAGTAATGATATATATTTTCAAATTGGACTTTTAGTTTTAATGGGACTTTCAGCCAAAAATGCCATCTTAATTGTAGAGTTTGCAATGCAAGCCCAGGAGAGAGGAAGAGGTATATTTGAAGCTACTATTGAGGCGGCTAGACTTAGATTTAGGCCAATAGTTATGACATCTTTAGCATTTACCATTGGTGTAATTCCTCTAGTTTTAAGCACTGGAGCAGGGGCTGCTAGTAGGCATGCCATTGGAACTGGTGTTTTTGGAGGAATGGTAGCTGCTTCAACCATTGCTATATTTTTTGTACCACTATTTTATAGCTGGCTTGCAAAATTAAACACATTTTTCAATCGAAAAAAAGGAGATGAGCATGAGAGTGCTTAAATATTTTGGAGTTTTATTTGCAATACTATTTTTTAGCGGTTGCTCTTTAAATGAAGAGCCAACCCCGCCAAATTTAACTTTACCTAATAGCTCAAATAGTGTAAAAATAGACTCAAACTGGTGGGAAATGTATAATGATCCAGTTTTAAATAAGCTAGTTGAAAAAGCAAAAGAGCATAACTTTAACTTAAGAGAAGCTGCTGCTAATGTAGCTTTAGCCAATGCTTATTTAGCTAGCGCAGATGCAAATAGATATCCAACCATAGATGGGAAGGGCGGCATTGGCAGATCGCAAAATGGTAAAGTTTCAAAAGGTGGATATGTTTCAAATAACTTTTCACTAAGTGCGGTACTTAATTATGAGATAGATCTTTGGGGAAAGATAAAAAACACTAAAGAATCAGCTGCAAAATCATTAATGGCTTCAAAAGCAACACAAGAAGCCATTGAGCTTGGACTTGTAAGTTCTGTTGTTGATAGTTATTTTGGTGTTCTTTCACTAAAAGCTCAGGAGAGCATGGCAAAAAATACATTAAAAACTAGAGAAGAGGTTTTAGATATTTTAAAAAAGAAGCATGAATTAGGGCTTATAACCTCTTATGATGCACTTTTGGGCGAATCTTCTGTTGCTAATGCTAAAACTTCACTCTCTTCAATCCAAACCCAATTAGTTAGGCAAGAGAGTGCTTTACATGTACTTTTAGGAACTTCTCCAAAGGAGCTTTTTGAAGAAAGTGATGATTTTGGAGATAGATTGCCCGATTCAATCACTGTTCCAGAAGGACTTAATGCTGATCTTTTAGAGCAAAGGCCAGACATTCAAGCAGCTCTTTTTGCGCTTGAAGCAGCTAATTTAGATATTAAAGTTGCAAAAGCAAAACATTTTCCTTCCATCTCACTATCTGGTGCTTTTGGTTTTTCTAGTAGTGAGTTAAAAAACTTAATAGATTCAAAATCAAAAAATTGGAACATTGGAGGCTCTCTTGTAGCGCCAATTTTTGATTATGGAAGAGTTGAAGCTGAGGTTGCTACAAAAGAGGCGGCTAGAGAGAAAACTTTAATTAGTTTTGAACAAAGTGTCACTCAAGCATTTGTAGAAGTTTATGAAGCGATGAGCGTTAGAGAAAGCATTTATGAGACAAAAAACAATGCTCTTGAGCAGACAAATATATATAGTGAACTTGCTAAACTAGCTCTTATTAGATATGAAGTTGGAGCAGGTGAGTATAAGAATGTATTAGATGCAAAAGAGGATCTTTTAAGTGCAGAACTTAATCTTATTCAAGCTAAACAAAGTGCACTTAGCGCAGATATATCTTTGATTAAATCTTTAGGCGGCGGATGGGATAAAAAAAGACTTGAAAATTAACTAGAGCAGATGCCCCATCTGCTCTTTTTTTGTTTTTAAATATTTTTCATTATATTTGTTTGGCTTGATTTTAATTGGAACTCTTTTTACTATATCTATCCCCTTGAAAGCTTCTAATTTTTTTGGATTATTTGTTAGTAAATTTATCTTTTTAATCCCAAAGTGATCTAGTATAAACTCCACCACCTCATAAGTTCTCTCATCTGCTTCAAATCCAAGCTGGTGATTTGCTTCAACCGTATCAAAACCCATATCTTGCAAAGCATAAGCGTTTACCTTATTTAAAAGTCCAATATTTCTTCCCTCTTGCCTTAGATAAATTACCATTCCACCCTCTTTGCCAATTAACTTTAATGAAGCAGTAAGCTGATCTTGACAGTCGCATTTTAAGCTTCCAATGGCATCTCCAGTTAAACATTCGCTATGAATTCTAATAGTTGGGATCTCTTTTAAAGGTTCATTAAATATGACTAAATGCTCTTTTTCTCCCTCTTTAAAAGATTGTATTTTAAAATCTCCATGTTTTGTTGGTAAATTAGCTATTTTAGATACTAAAATATTCATTTTCTATTAACTCCTAATATGATAAAATATCGGTTTTTCTATGTAAGCTAAAAAATAGAATTAAAAATTTAAAAAGCTTATAAATCGATATTTTAAGCTGCGTATTGTATCAAACAAAAGGATAGAAAGTGTTTAAGAGATTTAGACGAATTAGGATGCATCCAAAATCAAGGGCAATGGTAAGAGAGACTCATCTTAGTATGGATGATTTTATCTATCCACTATTTATTAAAAGTGGAGAGGGGTTTAAAAAAGAGATCTCTTCAATGCCTGGAGTTTTTCAAATGAGTATTAATGAGGTGTTAAAAGAGTGCGAGGAGCTTGATGGGCTTGGCATTCAAGCAATCATACTTTTTGGGATACCTGAAACTAAAGATAGTATCGGCTCAGATGCACTTTGTGAGCATGGGATTATGGCTAAATCAGTTAGGGCCATTAAAGAGAAGTTTCCACACTTTTTTGTCATAACTGATCTTTGTTTTTGTGAATATACCGATCATGGGCATTGTGGGATTTTAAATAAAGATAGTGTGGATAATGATGCTACTTTAGAGATTTTAGCTAAGCAAGCATTGATTCATGCAAAATCTGGCGTAGATATGATAGCTCCAAGTGGAATGATGGATGGAGTGATAACTGTATTAAGGGACGCACTAGATAGTGAAGGGTTTGTAAATCTGCCCATCATGAGTTACTCTACAAAGTTTGCTAGCTCTTATTATGGGCCTTTTAGAGATGTAGCTGAATCTGCCCCTAGTTTTGGAGATAGAAGAAGTTATCAAATGGATCCAGCCAATAGAAAAGAGGCTATCGCAGAGTCTATTGAAGATGAGCTTGAGGGCGCTGATATATTGATGGTTAAGCCAGCTTTAGCTTACTTAGACATTGTAAGAGAAGTTAAAGATAAAACCTCACTTCCACTTTGTGTATATAATGTAAGTGGCGAGTACGCCATGCTAAAAGCTGCGGCAAAAGCTGGAGTGATTGATTATGAGAGAGTTTTGCTTGAAACTATGATTAGCTTTAAAAGAGCAGGTGCAGATATAATAATCTCTTATCATGCTAAAGAGGTAGCTAAACTTTTACAAAACGATAAAGGCTCTAAATGAGACACTTTTTAACACTGAAAGATTTCTCTAAAGATGAAATTTTAGAGATGATTGAACTAGCTATTAAGATAAAAAAAGAGACAAAAAATAGAAATTTTAAGCCATATTTAAAAGATCAAACTCTAGCAATGATTTTTGAAAAAAGCAGCACTAGAACAAGAGTTAGCTTTGAAGTGGGTATTCATCAATTAGGCGGTAAAGGGTTGTTTCTCTCATCTAAAGATTTGCAACTAGGCAGGGGTGAGCCCATGAAAGATAGCGCTAGAGTCATTAGTAGAATGGTTGATAAAGTGATGATTAGAACTTATGCGCAGGAGACTTTAGAAGAGTTTGCAAAGTACTCAAAAGTACCTGTCATAAATGGGTTAAGCGATATGTTTCATCCAGTTCAAATCATGGCTGATTATCTAACTATGATTGAGTATAAAAAAGATAAAAATCCACTTGTAGCTTACATTGGAGATGGAAATAATATTACCCATTCATGGATGATGTTAGTAGCAAAACTAGGACTTAATTTAAACATTGCAACTCCAAAAGGGTATGAACCAAATGAAGAGGTGAGCGCAAAAGCAGATGAATTTGCCAAATATTCGGGGGCAAAAATCTCATACTTTAATGATCCAAAAGAAGCGATAAAAGGTGCAGATGTAGTTACTACTGATACTTGGATATCAATGGGACAAGAAGATGAAAAAGAGCAAAAACTGAAAGATTTTAAAGGGTACATGGTAGATAAAAAACTATTTTCTTTGGCAAAAAAAGATGCCATATTTTTACACTGTTTGCCAGCTTATAGAGGATATGAAGTTAGCGAAGAGGTGTTTGAGGAGCATCAAGAAGAGATATTTGATGAGGCTGAGAATAGACTCCATGTACAAAAAGCTATAATGGTATGGCTTGATAAAAGGAGTAAAAATGGATAAAAAAAGAGAATTAGCTATCTATGAAGCTATTGAAACCATAGCAAAACGCATAGGAATTAAAAATAAAGAGGAAAAAACTGTTTTTGAAATAAAAGAGACAGAAAATCCAAATGAGAAAAAACTAACGCTTAAAAGTGGGAGTTGGGAGGGAGCTGAACCGTGGTTTGCCATTGATGAAAAGCAAAAACTTCACACCCTAGTTTCGATAGAATCTTTAAGTAAAATGGTTGAGAGTTTAAGAAAAACCCAGCAAGAAAACTTCAACCTAAAACTAGAAAAGACTATTTGGCAACATATCCCAGTTGATTTTCAAGATGTTTGGGCAGTTGCTATGGATGAGATTAGAGAGCTTGCTTCAAAGGCAAATGGAGCCAAAACCATAAATATTGATCTTGATAGATTGGTTGGAAATATCAAAAAAAGGCATCCAAATCTATTTGTAGATATAAAAGATTTTATAATGAATCATAAAGAACAAGGCAACTAATGATAGATTTTGAAATATTTACCAAATACTCCAAACCAGGCCCAAGATATACAAGCTATCCAACAGCACCAGAGTTTAATGAGAGTTTTACAGATAAAAACTATGAAGAGATTTTAAAAAACCAAGATAGCAAAAGGCCAATATCTCTCTACTTTCATCTACCTTTTTGCAGAAGTGCCTGTTATTTTTGCGGATGCAATGTGGTTTTTACCTCAAAAGAGGATAAAAAAGAGAGATACATAGAGTATTTGGAAAAAGAGCTAGAGCTACTTTCAAAGGTTTTAGATACAAAAAGAGAGGTTTTGCAACTCCATTTTGGAGGAGGAACTCCAACTTTTTTTACAGCAAAACAGCTTGAGAAGATAATAATTCTTATAAAAAAACATTTTAAAAATTTTCACAAAGAGGCTGAAATTAGCTGTGAAATTGATCCTAGATTTTTTAATGAAGATCAGTTAAAAGTCTTGATTGATGGAGGATTTAATAGAGTTAGTTTTGGCGTGCAAGATTTTAATGAAGAGGTTCAAAAAGAGATCCACCGCATTCAACCATTAAACATAACAAAAAAAGCAGTAGATTTAGCTAGAAATGCTGGGATAAGCTCAGTTAATATGGATTTAATCTATGGCCTTCCTTTACAAACATTAGAAAGTTTTCAAAATACTTTAAAATTAGCTTTACAAATAGAGCCAGATAGATTTGCAATTTTTAATTATGCTCATGTTCCTTGGATGAAGAAAACTATGAGAAAGTTTGATGAAACTACCATCCCATCCCCTGCTACAAAGCTAGCCATTATGAAATACACCATAGATTATTTAACAGATAATGGCTATAAAATGATAGGAATGGATCACTTTGCAAAGCCTGAAGACGAGCTTTTTAAAGCCATTGAAAAAGGAGAGTTACATAGAAATTTTCAAGGCTATACCACTAAAGGCGGGGCTGATTTAATCGGAGTGGGGTTAACTAGCATTGGAGAGGGTGAAAGACACTATGTTCAAAACTATAAAGATTTAAAAGATTATGAAAAAAGAATTGATAGTGGAAGATTGCCAGTTCATAGAGGCATTGTTTTAAGTGAAGATGATGCGATAAGAAAAGCTGTAATAATGGAGATGATGAGTAATTTTAAGCTAAACATTAAAGCAGTAGAAAAGAGATTTAACATAAACTTTTTTGACTACTTTAAAGATGCCATAGATGAATTAAAAGAGTTTATCGATGAGGGATTAGTGTTTGTAGATGAAAATATGCTTGAAGTTAGTCAAACAGGAACACTTTTAATTAGAAATATATGTATGCCTTTTGATATTTATCTTAAAAAGATACCAGAAAATATGCGTAGATTTAGCAAAACGGTTTAAGAATGTTTGACTACAACAGCGTGAGTGACGCATGTTTAAAGTGTGGAAAATGTGTACCTGTTTGTACTATCCACCAATCTAATCCAGATGAAACAACAAGTCCTAGAGGTTTTTTGCATCTACTTGGTGCTTACCAAAAAGGTGTTTTAGAGTTAGATAAAAATGCAAAAAACATATTTGAGAGCTGTTTTTTATGCACAAACTGCGTGAGTGTCTGTCCAAATACTCTTCCAGTTGATATGCTAATAGAGCAAGTTAGATTTGATATTGGCAAAAAATATGGAATAGCTTGGTATAAAAAAGTGGCGTTTTTCCTACTTAGAAATAGAAAAATCATGGATATAGTCGCTAAATTTGGATATGTTTTTCAAAATTGTGGATTTAAAGTTGATAAAGAGAAAAACTCTATGAAGCTTAGAGGTTTTCCTCTAATTAAGTTTGATAGACTCTTGCCTAGTCTTGCCAAAAAGAGTTTTCTAAATAGTCACAAAGATGTGATAAAGCATGGAAATAAAGGTGCGGTTGGGATTTTCATTGGGTGTTTGGGCAACTATATGTACACAGATATTGGTAAATCCTTGCTTGAGATTTTAAAAGCTTTAGAGATTGATGCACACTTAATAAAACAGCAAAAGTGTTGTGGTGCGCCATCTTATTTTACAGGGGATTTTAAAAGTGTTGAAGTTTTGGCAAAATTTAACATAGAGTATATTGAGAGTTTAAGCTATCTTGATGCCATCATTATCCCTGAGGCAACATGTAGCGCGATGATAAAAAAAGATTATATTCATTTCTTCCATGACAATCCAAAATGGCAAGAAAGAGCTAAAAAAATATCTCCAAAAATCTATCTTGCAACTGAATATTTGGAAAAAAAGACAGATTTAAAAAAGATTCTCTCATCTTTTGGAAAAACAAAGAGAATTTTAACCTATCATGATGCTTGCCATGCTAAAAAAGTACAAGGCATTTTTAAAGAACCAAGAGCTCTTTTAGAGCAAAATTACACCATAAATGAGATGAGAGATAGTGATCTTTGTTGTGGATTTGGTGGAGTTACAATTCAGTCTGAAAAGTATCATTTAAGTAAAATTGCTGGCGAAAAAAAGGTTAAGATAATAGATGAAAGTAAAGCTGAAGTGGTGAGTGCAGAGTGTAGTGCTTGCCAAATGCAAATAGCTAACTCTTTGCATTTAGCTAACTCAAAAGTAGAGTTTAAAAATCCTATTGTATTAATTGCTGATATATTAAGAGATGAAAAAACCAAAAATAAGGATGGAGATGGAGTACTATAACTGGATATTAGCCTTTCATGTAATGGCTTTTATGTCGTGGATGGCGATGCTTTTTTATCTGCCAAGGCTTTTTGTTTATCATGTAGAACATGCCAATAAACCTCAGTTTGGCGAAGTGGTAAAAATCCAAGAGTATAAAATATACCATTACATTGGACATCCTGCCATGTGGGCTACAATAGCTAGTGGCGTTTTAATGATAATTATTAATCCATATTTACTTCAAAGTGGAGCGTGGCTTTATGCAAAGATAGCAGTTTTACTCTTGCTTATTGCCTACTCATATTCGCTTGAATATTATAGAAAAAAACTAGAAAGCGGCAAGTGCATAAAAAATGGTAAATTTTTTAGGGCATATAATGAAGTTCCAACATTTCTTTCTATCTTGATAGTTGTATATGTAGTGCTTAAAACCGTCTCTTTAGTTTTTACGCTTTTAACTCTTTTGCTTTTTGCTTTTACTTGGTATATGATAGCTAAATAATTATCTCGCCTAAGCGGCGAGATAATGGATTTTAAGTGGACTTTATGGTACCACAGCTTTATTAAACAGGTGTTAAATATGCTTAGATTAATCCATGCTTTTGGAAGATTAAGTTTTACAGCCAAATACATTACCGCTTTAATGTTAATTGCTATGCTCTCAACCCTTGCTTTTTTTAACTTAAATCATTTAATAAGCAGTCAATCTAATGATGGAAAGCTCATCACTATTAGTGGGCAACAGATAATGCTATCCCAAAAAATAGCACTTTATGCAATCTATTATCAAACAAAACAGTTAGAGCAAAGCATAAAAGAGATGGAGGATAACCACTCGTTTTTAGTAAATAGTGAAATGTCAGAAAAGTTAAACAATGTATATTTTAAAGATCCAGTCAATTTGGACAATAAAGTAAAAACTTTTCTAGCTAATGCAAAAAGATTTCAATTAACTAGAGATGGAAAAAGCTTAACTTATGTACTTAAAAATTCTCAAATACTTTTAGAAGAGTTTGGGGAGGCTGGAAAAGCTTATTTAGAAGAGGCAGATGATAGGACATTAAACCTAAAAAGAGTTGAATCATTCATATATATAATGACACTTTTAACTCTTTTATTAGAAGCTCTTTTTATCTTCATGCCAGCAAATATAAGTATAAATAGAAAAGCTAGAGAGTTAACAAGGGAAAAAAACTACTCAAATGCGGTTATCGAGTCAAGTACAAATGCCATTATTTCGTTAGATTATGATGGGAAAGTTAGAACATACAATAAAATGGCTGAGAGGATTTTTGGCTACCAAAGAGATGAGATGAAAAAGGCTAGTGATCTTTTAAAGCTGATACCAACAAGGTACTATAAAGTCCATGACATAGGTGTTGAAGCTTTTTTATCAAGACACTTGCCTATAACTTCTGGCGAAGTGTATGAGTTAGAAGCTAGAAATAAAAATGGGAGCTATTTTCCAATTAGAATCTCATTTGGAACAAGCGGCGAGGAGAGTTTAGCCATAGTTGCAAACATTCAAGATATAACCATAGAAAGATTAAACGATACACTTATGCACAAACAAGCAAAATTTGCAGCCCTAGGAGAGATGATAGCTATCATTGCCCATCAATGGAGACAGCCTTTGGCTGAACTTAGTTTTAATAATATGTACCTTAAAAAGAAAATTGATGCTAAAGATTTAGAAAAAGAGTTAATTGAAAATGAGGGAATTATCCAATTTATGTCCGACACCATAAGCAGTTTTGAATCTTTTTACGCTAAAACTCCAAAAGAGTGGTTTTTTCCAAAAGATGCTATTTTGCAAGGAGTGAAGATAGTAAAATCGCTTTTTAAACTAAGTGGAATTGAACTTGAGCTTAACTTAAACAGCGCACCAGCGCTTTATGGACAACAAAATGGTTTAGCACAAGTGATACTTTCATTGCTTCAAAACTCAATTAGAATTCATAAATCAAATGAGAGTTTAAATCCATGGATAAAGATAGATTTAAAATCTAATGATGAAGAGGTTATCATTTCAGTCTTAGATAATGGCGGAGGAGTGAAACAAAAGCCACTAGAGAGCATCTTCAAGCCTTTTTTAAGTGACAAAAAAAGCCCATCAACTGGACTTGGTCTTTACATGTCAAGGCTTGTCATAGAGGAAAAATTTCATGGAACAGTAAATGTTGAAAATATAGAAGATGGAGCTTGCTTTACCATCACAATTCCAATTAAGCTATCCGATAACCAAGCCTACTAACAGTTTCAATTAGTTCGCAATTTAGCTTTTTTCTTAATTTAAAAACTAAATTTTTAAGCGCACTTGGTGGTGCTTCTTCATAGATGTAAAGATGATCTTCAATCTCTTGCTTAGTTAGTAAATTTCCACGATATTTTAATAAAAGCTCAATGAGTTCTGCCTCTTTTGGAGTAAGTTTTATGTTTTCTCTACCCACTTCCGTAACAAATAGTTTATTTTGAAAATCATAGTAGCCATAATTTGCTATTTTTAGGCATTTTGGTTGATTTTCCAAAAGAATTTTTGCGCAAGCTTCTAAAACTTTTGAAAGACTCTCCTCTTGAACTGGCTTAATGAGATATTCAACTAAAGAGAGTTTTATGGATTCAAGTAAAAAAGCTTGATCAGCATATGCGCTAGTTACTACAATTGGGACATTTTTATCAGTTTGTCTAATGGCATGAATTAACTCTAATCCATTCATGGATGGCATTTTTATATCTGTTATTAAAATATCTGGCCTATATTTATCAAAATACTCCAAAGCTATAGCTCCATCTCCAGCCTCAATTACTTTTTTAACCCACAATTTTAAAACTTTTTTAAAGTTTTTTCTAAGTCTTGTTTCATCTTCTACCAATAAAACCGTACTTTTAGATAAAACATTCTCAAGTAAGCTATCCAAGGTCTCTCTCCTTCGCAATATCTATGATTATTATATCATTTTGAAAGGTTGTTTTTTTATTATTTAAAAATTATTAAAAACAATATTTAATATAAAAAATTATGTTTCAATTTTAGCGACTCAAAAGAAACTTACAATGTAGTAAACTTAAAAACTAAGAAATGGGCGAAAATTAAAAGATGTTTTTATCTTTTGGTTTCAAAATGAGATGGTGTTGATTGCTATCAATGCCAAAAGGCGATAAAAAAGCTATATTTTGGTTTAAATTCGCCAATAAATCTTAACGGAGGTGAAAGCAATATAGAAAACTTCGGTGAAAGTCGGCGGCTTAAACAGTAAAACTAAAAAGGAGAGATAATGGGTTTTAAGTGGACCTCTTCATTAGTGCTTGGATCTGCGTTGCTTGCCTCATCAAGCTTATTAAACGCTGCAGATACTCTTCAAGACATTATGAAAAAAAGAGGGTTGAGTGAAAAGGATATTTTAGCAGCAGCTAAAACCTACACCCCCTCAGGCATGAAAGATGAGTATTATGTATTTAGTTCAGGCGGACAGTCAGGACAAATCATAGTATATGGTGTTCCTTCTATGCGTATTTTAAAATACATTGGTGTTTTTACTCCAGAGCCATGGCAAGGATATGGATTTGACAATGAATCAAGAAAAGTTTTAGAACAAGGTTATATTCGTGGTCAAAAGATAGAGTGGGGTGATACTCACCATCCAAACTTTACAGAAAAAAATGGTGAATATGTTGGAGATTACCTCTTCATTAACGATAAAGCAAACCCAAGAATTGGTGTTATTGACTTAAAAGACTTTGAAACAGTTCAAATTGTTGTTAACCCAGTTTTAAGATCTACTCACGGTGGTGCTTTTGTTACACCAAACACTGAGTATATCATTGATGCTTCACAATACGCTGCTCCATTTGAGAATGAGTATGTTCCAATTACTGCGTATAAAGAGAAGTTCCGTGGGGGAGTTACTCTTCATAAGTTTGATTATGATAGAGGTAGAATTGACATGAGTCAATCATTTACTCTTGAATTACCTCCATATATGCAAGACTTAAGTGACGCAGGTAAGGGCGAGTCATTTGGATGGGCTTTTACAAACAGCTTTAACTCAGAAATGTACACAGGTGGTATTGAAGATGGAAAACCACCATTTGAAGCTGGTATGAGCCGTAATGATACAGACTACCTACATATTTATAACTGGCAAATTTTAGAGAAACTTGCAAAAGATCCTAAAAACTACAAAGTTATAAATGATCACAAAGTTATCACAATGGAAGCTGCCATAAAAGCTGGAGCTCTATTTTTACTACCAGAAGCAAAATCTCCACACGGTATTGATGTTTCACCTTGCGGTAGATACTTAATTGTTAATGGTAAGCTTGACTCTCATGTTACAGTCTTTGACTGGAGAAAGATTAAAAAATTAATCGATGCTAAAGAGTATGCAGGAAAAGATCCATATGGCATTCCAGTGCTTGATTTTAAAAAGTCACTTCATGGTCAAGTAGAGTTAGGCCTTGGGCCACTCCATACATCTTTTGACTCAGAAGATGGAGTAGTTTACACTTCACTATATGTTGACTCACAAGTTGTTAGATGGAACTATAAAGATTTAACTATCTCAGATAGAATCAATGTTCACTACAACATTGGTCACATGGATACTATGGAGGGTAAATCAGCAAAGCCAAGAGGAGAGTATGCGATTGCGCTTAATAAGCTATCAATCGATAGATTCCTAAAAGTAGGGCCATTGCATCCACAAAACCACCAATTAATTGATATTAGTGGTGATAAAATGCATATGATTTATGACTTACCAATTGGTTTAGGTGAGCCTCATGATGTTATCTCAATTCATAAAAGTAAAATTAACCCAATCACAACATATGAGATGGGTACAAATACTAGAACTGGAGAGAAGCACGAGGGTGCAACTTTAGCAGGACAAGAGAGAGTTGAGAGAAATGGAAATAAAGTAAAAGTCTATATGACTGCTGTTAGAAGTCACCTTAACCCAGAGCACGTAACTGTTAACTTAGGTGATGAGGTAACTTTCTATGTAACAAACTTAGAAAGAGCAGTTGATGAGACTCACGCTTTTGGTATTTCTGGACTTAATCAACACGTTTCAGTTGAGCCAGGTAAAACAGGTTCAGTCACTTTTATAGCGGATCAAGAGGGAGTATTCCCTTACTATTGTACAGAGTTTTGTTCAGCTCTTCACTTAGAGATGATGGGATATCTGTATGTTAAAGATCCTAAAAAATCTTATCCAGACTATAGAGCTATGGAGATAGCTAACTTAACTGAAGATGAGCTAAAAGCAGAGTATGCAAAAACTATTGCTACAAATGATGCAACTGACGCAGTTGTTCAAAGTGTGGTAGCTTTCTTGAAAGAGAAAAACTTCCAAAACTATCCAGTTATCAAAGCTTTAGTTGAGGATGCACTAGATCAATACAGCTACATCAAAGAGACTAAAGAGAAAGCTGATGAAGCTAAAGCAAAAGGTGATTTAAACCAAGCTATTCTTTGGGAAAACCAAGTATGGCAATATTTAGTTAAAGCAGCTGACGTTGGTTTAAGAGCTAAAAACCAACTTGCAAGAGAGTTAGCTACACCAATGAGCAGACAAGCTGAAAAAGGTGAGGAAGCTTTCCATAGAGGCGGATGTAGCGGATGTCACGTGGTTGGAAAAGTAAGTTCTGGACCAGACTTAACAGGAGCTCTTTTAAGACATGAAAACGCAGAGCAATTCTTGTATGAGTTTATCTTAACTCCAGAAAAACACTACAATAACCCATACATTGATGCTATGATTAAAGCATTTAACTTGCGTATGCCAAATCAAAACATGAAGCCTGAAGAGGTACATGATATTATCGAATACATGAAATGGATTGATGAAAACGCAGGATTACATTAAAAAAGGCGGGGATTTCCCCGCTTTTAACTCAAAATACCTTTTGGGGGAAATATGAAAAAATATCAAGTTTTTACACTTTTAGCACTACTGTTACTTACATTTAGCTTTACCATACCTATCATTGGGTTTTATGGGGTTAAAGATAAGATAACTAATCATCAAACTGAAGATATTCCAGCTTTAGCCTATAAGGTTTGGGATGCGTATAGTGGATTTCAACATGTGAACCATACAGCACCAGCTGGTACAGAGGGCTCACTTGAAAAACTACTAGCTGCTAGAGGTGAAGTTGGAATGGCTAGCATACCAGTATGGAGAGTTTCACTTGAAGCCCCAAACTACCCAAAAGATGCCTTTCCTGATGGAATACCAGTCTTTTTTCACTTAGATGGTTTTAGTGGAGAGGTTCATGAGATGAATACTATTAACCACTTTATTGGAATGTATCCAATGGAGCATGGTGGAGAGTTGGAGTTTTCTTTAATGCCATATGTATTTTTGCTTATGACTCTTGGAATGATTGGGTATATGTACTGGGATGGAAAGTTCTCTTGGGTTTTAATGGTAGTTCCTATTGCTTTACCTGTAGGTTTTGTGGCAATTTATGCTGCGTGGCTCTACTGGTATGGACACAATATGCAAGATTGGGGTGCATTTACTATTAAGCCTTTTATGCCAACAGTGTTTGGAGATGGTAAAGTTGCTCAATTTACAACACACTCATACCCAACAACTGGATTTTACATCTTAGTAGTTGCTAGCATATTAAGCTTATTAGCTGTTTTTTCTAAAAATAAATCTTTGAAAGAAGAAGGATAATTCAATGATTTTAAGATGGCTTAGCATATGGTTTTTTAGCCTAGTGCTCCTTTTTGCCAACCCTCTTCAAGAAGCAATAGATGCAGCACCAAGAGGAGCTGTGATTGAACTTGAGCCTGGAGAGTATCATGGCAATATAACTATTTCTAAGCCAATTACTATTGATGGAAAAGATCAAAGTGCACACATAGTAGGTGAACAAAAAGGGAGTATCATTAGCATTAAAAGCTCCAATGTTGTGATTAAAAACCTTACCATTAGAGGATCTGGCGATAGCCATGAAAAGATAGATAGCGCCATAGTTGCAGTTGATTCAAATTATATCACAATAGAGAATAACCACATAGAAGATGCCCTTTTTGGGATTGATTTGCAGCAGGTAAATAGATCTAAAGTTATAAATAATTACATTACATCTAAGCCATATGCCTTGGGCTTAAGAGGTGATGGAATTAGGCTTTGGTATGCCCATGATAATGTGGTATCAGATAATACTTTGCACAAATCAAGAGATTTAGTAGTTTGGTACTCAAGTGGAAATGAGATAGATAGAAACTATGGTGAGTATGGAAGATATTCGCTTCATTTTATGTATGCGGGTAAAAATTTAGTTAGGGATAATGAGTTTAGATATAACTCTGTTGGTATATTTTTTATGTACTCTAGCGGTACAGTAGCAACAGGAAATATAGTAAGAAACTCAATTGGTGCTTTTGGAGTTGGGCTTGGGATGAAAGATGCCTCTGGTTTTACCATTGAGGATAACATCATGATTTACAATGCTCGTGGGATCTTTAATGATCAATCTCCTTTTCAGCCAGATCAGCCAAATATTTACAAAAGAAATAAGATTCTTTATAATTCAAGTGGACTTGAGTTTCAAGGGATTAGAGAAGCTTCCATTTTTATAGACAATACTATAAAAGGAAATATGGAGCCAGTAGTAAATGCTGATAGTGTGAATAATTTACATATGAATGAATGGAAAAATAACTATTGGGATACATATGAGGGGTATGATTTAAATAAAGATGGGATAGGAGATATTCCATTTAATCACTACTCATATGCCGATAGATTATGGTCTTATAAGCCAAGTATAAAATTTTTTTACGGTTCAGTTGTTATTGATTTGTTGAATTTTTTAGCAAAAATGGCTCCTTTTTCAGAGCCTGAGCTTTTAGCAACTGATCTTGAACCTTTAATGGAGCCATACGGTGCAAAAACAAGTAAATAAATCACGAAGGAGTACCATAAAATGGGGCGCTGGAGCTCTATTTTTTGGTGCTTTATTTGGGGGCGGGGCATATATTGCCCCAAAACTACATGCAAATGAGACTCTATTGCGTCCTCCTGGAGCGTTAAAAGAGTTAAGTTTTTTAGCTACATGTATAAAGTGTGGACAGTGTGTGCAAGTTTGCCCTTACCACTGTTTAGAGCTTTTAGATATTACCCATGGAAGCTCAGTTGGCACACCTCATATTGATGCTAGAGCTAGGGGTTGCTATCTTTGCGATCTTTTACCTTGCGTGTTAGCTTGTCCAAGCGGGGCACTTGATCATGGCGTTACTGATGCAACAGATGTGCATATGGGTATCGCTTTTCTTAAAAGGCCTGATAGATGTTTGGCAATGCTAGGTGAGAGTGTTACAAAAGAAGCGATTTCTCCAATGCTAACTCACTCTAATAAAAATGAAAGAGAAGCGGCTGTTCTTGAAAAGGTTGAATCTTATGTAGGAAAGCCCTGTACTCTTTGTGCGGATATGTGTCCATACCCAGAACCTGAACTTGCCATAGGGATGGTACAAGATGAAAATGGAAGATTGTATCCAGAAATTAGAGAAGCTTGTGTTGGCTGTGGAGTTTGCGAAGAAGTTTGCCCAACTAGTGGTGAAGCTGCGATAGTTATTTTGCCACGAGAAACTTATGAAAAGGTGTATGGATGAGATATTTTACTATTTTAGCATGCGCTGTTTTTCTCTTTTTAACAGGTTGTGAAAAAAAAGAGGAGCAACAACAAGCTCCTAAAAAAATAGAACAAACCGCAAAGACGCCTTCAATCAAGGTTACACAAAGTGGAACTACCATAGAAAAAGAGAATCCATTTGAGCGCTATGATATTGAAGGAAGAAGGCAAGTTAGGGTTTCACCAGATGGAATTGAAACTCCAGTTACAAGGCAAATTGGTGCTATGGTGAGCGTTAAAAATCAGTATGAAGAGTTAAATGCAAAGTTATTAGCTCAAAGACTTAGCAAAAACTACATGCTTAAATGTTCCGCTTGTCATGATGATTATGCAAATGGAGTAGTAGGGCCATCACTTCTTACTAAAACCTCAGATGAAATTTATGACATGATTGAGGCTTATAGACATGATACAGAGGTGAATGTGCTTATGAAGTATTTAGTAATGCAGATGGATGAAGAAGAGATAAGAACTTTAGCTAATGAGATTGCAGAATTTAATCAAGAGATAAGGGAGAGCCGATGAGCGCGGGAAAGATTATTGGAATTGGTAGTGCAATTGTAATTGTACTTCTTCTATTTTATGTTATGTCGCAAGGAGGAAGTTCAACTTCTAGTAAAGCAACTAGCACTCAAGAAAGACAAGCAACAGAAGTTAGTCAAAAAGCTCCAGCAAAGAGTGCTGAAGAGAAAAAACTTGATGAACTTAAAAGTCAAGCTAGAGAACTATCGCAAAAAGAGACAAGTGTTCTTTATGCGTCAAAATGCTCCGCTTGTCATGGTAAAGGAGGAGAGGGTAGAGAGATTGGTACTATGATGACTCCTTCAATCCAAGGTAAGAGTGAAGAGTATATTTTAGGAAAGCTTGAAGATTATAGAGAAAATAGAGTAGAAAATACTTTTATGACTGGTTTATTGAATAATTCAACAGATGAAGAGTTAAGAGCCTTAGCAAAAGAAATTTCAAGTTTTTAAAAAATTTATAAAGAAGTAGATGATGGATAAGTACAATACTAGGGCCACTATAGAAAATACCACTTTGTGGGAAACTCTTTTTGTAGTGACTAAAGATGGCAAGAAAAAACCAAGCATTAGATTTTGGAGATGGTGTTCTATTATAGGGGTGCACCTTCTCTTTTTTCTATCGTATCATATAGATTTGCAGATGTTAGAGGGAACTTTAAGTGGATCTAGATTTTTAGGATTTCACCTAATAGATCCATACATGACTCTACAAGTCTTTGCTGCTCATCATGAGATTCCTACCAATCTCATAATTGGAACAGTTACAATAATCTTAGGTTACCTTCTTTTAGGAGGAAGGGCATACTGCTCTTGGGTTTGTCCCTATGGTTTAATTGGCGAAATAGGAGAGAAGCTTCATAAAACTTTAGTGAAAAAGAAAATTATAAAAAGTCACCCTTTTAACCACAATGTTAAGTATATTTTCTGGGTGCTATTTTTAGTTTTTGCCTTTATTTCGGGGTATTTAGTTTTTGAAGTTTTTAATGTTGTAGGGATAATTAGTAGATCAATTATTTATGGATGGGGAGTTGCGCTATCATTTGTTTTAGCAGTGTTTTTAGTTGAAGTTTTTTACTCACAAAGAGCTTGGTGTAGATATGTCTGTCCCCTAGGAACAACTTATGCCTTAATAGGCTGGGGTTCAGCTACAAAAATTAAGTGGGATGATAGATGTGATCACTGTCAAGTCTGTACACAAGTGTGCATAGTTCCTCATGTTTTAGAGATAACTAAAAAAAATGCAGATAGGCAGGGCAAAAAAGAGATATCCATCATGAGCGGAGATTGTACACTTTGTGGAAGGTGTGTTGAAGTATGTCATACTGATGCACTAAATTTTGAAACAAAATTAAAGAAGCTTATATGATTGAAGTAAAAAATCTGACAAAAGTATTTGGTTCTCAAAAATCGCTTGATGATATTAGCTTAAATATGAAAGCTGGTGATAGAGTCATTGTCATGGGGCAAAATGGAGCTGGGAAAACAACCTTAGTTAGAGCTATTTTGGGTGAATATATCCCAACTAAAGGTGAGGTTTCAATAGAGGGCTATAATCCTACTAAACAAAGAGATGTGGCACTAGCTAACATTGGTTTTGTGCCTCAACTTCCACCTCCAATAAAACTAAGCGTTCAAGAGTTAATTAGATATGCAACTATTTCAAGTGGTGCAAGTAAAGAAAAGATTATTGAAGTTTGTGAATTTATGGATTTAGAGATTAAATCACATATGAAAAAGCTCTTTTTTAAACTATCTGGTGGAATGAAACAGAAACTTTTAATAGCTATTGCCTTAGCAAGAGATCCTAAAATCTTTATCTTTGATGAGCCAACAGCAAACCTTGATCCTCATGGTAGAGAAAAGTTTTATGAACTACTCCAAAAGTACAAAGAAGATAAACTAATGATTTTCATAAGCCATAGATTGGAAGAGATTGGTGATTTGGTTAATAAAAGAGTTGAGATGGATTTAGGAAAGGTTGTAAAAGATGAATATCTATAAGTGGTTGATAACTCTTTTGATTTCACTATCTTTCATCTCTTGTAGTGGAGAGATAGACACTAATCCTAAAGAGATTAAGTACGATAGAGAGATTTGCGAACTTTGCAAAATGATAATTAGCGTTAGAAACTATGCAGCCCAAACTATCAATCCACACAATGGAGATAGATTTTACTGGGATGATATTGGGTGTGCCATTTTATGGTTTGATGAAAAGGGCATTGAGTGGGAAGATGAAGCGATAACTTATGTTAAAGATGTCAACACTAATGAGTGGTTAAATGCTAAAGAAGCTTACTATACGCATGGAGCCATTACTCCAATGGATTTTGGTTTTTCTGCCCATGAAACAAAGCAAGATGGGGTAGAGAATTATGATTATAACTATGTTAGAGATAGAGTTTTAGGAAAGCCGTTATGAAAAATTTATGGTTAATGATAAGTATTGATATAAAAGAGTCACTTAGATCAAAGTGGTTTTTACTATATAGCGTAGTTTTTGGTGGGATTGTTGCACTCTTTTTTATATCTGGAGTTACAGAATCAAGAGTTCAAGGCTTTAGTGGACTTAGTAGGTTACTTCTTATTTTTATAGAAGTTTCAATTGTGATTTTACCAATCTTTATCCTAGTTTCAACAGTTAGGACTATTGCTGGGGATAGGGATAGTAATGTTTTAGAGTACCTTTTATCTTTTCCAATTGCTCTAAAAGACTATTTTTTTGGTAGATTTATTGGTAGATTTATAACGGTAAGTTTACCAATTGTTGGCGCCTTACTGCTTGCTTTAGTTTGGGGAGTTTTTAGGGGAGCAGATGTTCCTTGGGGATTGTTTTTTTACTATGTAGCGCTAGTTCTTTCTTTAAATATTCAATTTTTAGGAATTAGTTTTTTCATCTCATCAGCTGTAAAAACTCAAGAATTAGCTCTTGGGGTTGCTTTTTTTGTTTGGCTTGCACTTTTAGCTTTTATAGACATTCTATTAATTGGAATGCTAAGTAGAAGCATTGGAAGTGCTGAGACTATCTATTCAATTGCTTTGGCAAATCCATTGCAAGTATTTAGAATTGGGGCAATTTCACTGTTTGATCCTCAGCTAGCAGTCATTGGACCAGCAGCATACTTTATACTTGATACATTTGGCCAAACATTTTTTTCAATTTATGCAATTTGTTATCCTGTTATATTAGGGCTTGTATTTGGGGTTTTGGGATACATGATATTTAAAAGGAGAGATTTAGTATGAGGATAGTTGCGATATTTGCACTTTTTGCAAGTTTGCTTTTTGGAGCGGAGGTTCAAAATCTGCTTGGGCTTAAGTATGAGGATTTAAATTTAAAATCTGATCTTATCTGCCCTGTAAAACGAGTGTCAATAAAAGAGCATAAAGATTGGCTTGGTTTTATCCAATACAATGATGGCTCAATTGATCCAGTTAGTTCAACTAAATATACTTTTAACTTCTTTTTCACTGATGGAACAAAGCATTTTGCAGGAGTTAAAAAGATATATTTAACTGATTTTAAAACAAAAGAGTTAATAGATGCTAGTGAAGCTTACTATGTGTTTGGGAGCACTATGATGAGCATAGGTGGGGATGATGTTATTCCTTTTGCAAAAGAGGAGGATGCGCAAGAGTTTTTAGAAGCGTACAAGGGAAAAAAAATATATCGCTTTGATAGGATGGATAAAAATTTTATAAATTATCTTGATATGAGATGAAAGCTTTAAATATTTTTTCCAAAATATTGGTGATTTTGGGGGTAGGGGTAGGTTTTATGGTAGGCCATGGTGTGTATGCTTACTTTATAAATAAACCAAATTTAACACTGAGAAGCATGACTAAACTAGGTGGCAATCCGCTAGAAAATAACACTTTATTTTTTAGATATTTTGAAATAAGTGATTATTTAGGGGGTCACTTTTACTTTCCAGGAGCAAATATACTAGGAAATGAGTCTTTTACTTATAGGGTAAAAACTCCATGAATAGTAAGCTTTTTAACTATGCTCTTAACTCCATTTGGCGTAAAAAAACAAAAAATAGCATACTGTTTTTTGGACTCATTTTTTCATTAACCCTTCTTATCTCTTCACTATTTACTGCCTATTCATTAAAAAATATGCTCCTTTTAAACATTGAAGCTATGCCTGAGATTACAGTTCAAAAGACTTCTGGAGGTAGGCTTGAGAATATTCCAGTAGATAGAGTTTGGGACTTAGCTGATATTCCTGGGGTACAAAGCGTTACACCAAGGGTTTGGGGATACTACTTTTTTACTCACAGAAGGCTTCAAAATGATGGAGTAAATTTTACGCTTGTTGGGTTAGATTTATATAAAGATGAATATAAAAAAAGCTTAAAAGAGTTGACATATGCAAGGTTTAATTCATTAGAAGATGGAGAGTTGCTTTTAGGTAAAAGAGCATTAGAAACCATAAAAAGAGGATATTTTGAAGATTTTTTTGATTTTTATACACCAAATAAAGAGCAAATAAGAGTTCCAATTGGTGCAGTAGTTGACGGATTAGAAGGGTTTGAAGATTCAGGAATGATGATACTTCCACAAGATATTGTACGAAAAATATTAGGTGTCGATGAAGAAGAGGCAACTGATATAGTTTTGCATATCCCAAATGCTGATGAAGTAGATACAATTAAAGATAAAATTTCTCAAATGTATCCAGATTCAAGAGTTATAACCAAAGAGGATCTAATAAGCGCTTACAACGCACTATTTGATTTTAAAAGTGGGCTTTTTTTAGCTCTATTTTTAAGCTCATCTTTTGCACTGTTTTTACTAATTTTTGAAAAATCAAGCGGACTTGGAGCAGCTGAGAAGCAAGAGATAGGCATCTTAAGGGCAATTGGTTGGAAAATTTCTGATGTTATAAGTGTCAAATTTGCAGAGCATGCTGTTTTAGTTCTTATGGCATTTGCATTTAGCACCATCATCTCTTACATTTACCTATTTATTTTTAATGCACCCATTTTAAGAGAACTTTTTTACTCAAAAAATGAGCTAACCCCTCCTTTTCATATAGTGCCTCATGTAAGCATTGCTTTAGTTTTTGGAATTGGACTTTTAGTTGCAGTGCTTTATCTTGCACTTGTTTTAATCCCAATTTGGCGCAGTTCCATCATAGATCCTAGTGAGAGTGTTAGATGATTAAGGTAGATAATGTAACAAAAACATATGAAGTTAATAAAATTTCATTTAATGCCCTAGAGGGTGTAAATTTAAATGTAAACAGGGGTGAAGCGCTTCTTTTAAGAGGACACAGTGGAAGTGGAAAAAGTACTCTTTTATCAATCCTTGGTGGACTTTTAAAACCAACGCTTGGAAAAGTTGAAGTAAATGGCATAAGTCTTGGAAAGATTCCTGATGATCATGCAGCGCTTTTTAGAAGAGCCCATGTTGGTTTTATATTTCAAAAATATAATCTTATCTCTGACATTTTAGTTTTTGATAATGTCATTGCACCTTTGCTTCCAACAGATATTTCATTTAAAGAGTGTGCTCTAAAAGCTAATACGGCAATGAAAATTGCAAATATATTTCATAAAAAAGATCAAAAAGTTTTAACTCTTTCTGGCGGAGAACAGCAAAGGGTTGCCATAGCTAGAGCTTTAGTGCACGAGCCTTTAGTTCTTTTAGCAGATGAACCTAGTGCAAATTTAGATCCAAATTTAACTAAAGATTTTTTAAATGAGATGGAAAAGATTAAAAAGATGGGAAAAACAATTGTGATTGCAAGTCACGATGAAATACTTTTTAATAGTTCACTTTTTGATAGGGTTATAACCTTAGAAAAAGGCAAGATTTGTGATTTTAACTAGCGCTACAGTTGGATATTTAGGAGCTCAAAGTGCGCTTTACGCTTTAGCTTTAGTCTCTGGAGTAAAAGCGTGGCAAATACTGCGAACTTGGGATTTTAACAAAAGCACAAAAGAGCAGTATGCAAATGAAAAAAATGCGTATTTAGTATCTACTGTCATTATTTTTTTACTATTTTTTAAAGCTCTCTTAGCCATATTTTTAATCTATCTAATAGATAGCTTAACCCCATTTATTAGAGCTGCAATGTGCGGAGTGGGCGTACTTAATGCAACTATTTTGGGATGGGAGCTTATATTTTTAAAGATGGCTTTAATAGCTCTTTTTGGGCTTTGGCTAAAGAGTGATTTAAAAGATAAAGAAGCGCTTGATTATCCACTTATTAAATTCAAGTTTAGATTTTTTTTAATAATACTTTTTTTAATGAGTATTGAGCTTTTGTTTGATTATATTATGATTTTTTCACTTGAAACTCAAAAAGTTGTTAGCTGCTGTTCTGTAACTTTTTCTGCTCAAAATGAACTAGCTGGTTTTATTAGTTTAGAAAGAAGTTTTGTTGGAGTAGTTTTTTTCATAACAGCTCTATTTTATCTTTTACTAGGAGTAGCTTCATTTTTCTATAAAAAAGCTCAACCTTTCTTTGGTGTTTTTGCAATCTTTTATCTAATAGTTGGTCTTTTTTTCGTCGTCTATACAGTCTCTCCTTATGTGTATGAGTTGCCAACTCACACTTGTCCATTTTGCATTATTCAAAAGGAGTATTTTTATATAGGGTATCTATTTTACCTATTTCTATTTATGAGCGGTTTTTATGGGATTAAAAGAGGTTTTTCAAAACTATTTTTAAAAGAAAATGGTAAAAAAGATATCATTTTATCTTTAATTTTTGGGTTAATATTTATCGCTTTGTCTCTTCTTTATACTTTTGGATATTATATAAAAAATGGTGTTTGGCTCTAGAATTAACACAAATTTTATACTCTTTTTCTATACTTAATCCATCATTACTAAAAAGGAGCGGTTATGAGGATTTTAAGTGTAGTCTTAGCTATGTTTTTTGCATTAACACTAAATGCAGCGCAGTTTAGCAAGATGCCAAACAAGGGCAATAGTGCAGAGTTAATTCAAGTTGGTGAAAACAAAGAGTGGTGCCCAATATGCGGCATGAAGTTGCCAGCTTACTACAAAACTAATCATGCAGTAAAATTAACTGATGGGACAACTAAACAGTACTGTTCTATAAGATGTTTAGCTGTTGATATGCCTGCTATTAAAGATAGACTTAAAGAGATTTTAGTAGTTGCAGTAGATACAGACAAGCTTATCAATGCTGATTCTGCTACTTATGTTATTGGCTCTTCTGTAACAGGAACCATGAGTAGTGTTAGTAAGCTTGGGTTTAGTACTAAAGAGGCGGCTTTAGAGTTTCAAAAAGAGCATGGCGGAGAGCTAAGTGATTTTGATACAGTTTATAATAAAGCTAATGAGTCACTTGAAAATGATGTTGAGATGGTTCAAAAACGAAAAGAGAAGATGATTTACCCTAAAGGTAAAAAACTCTATGAGGTGAAGTGTCAAGAGATTGATCCTATGGAGTTTAATTTAATTAGTGAGTTAAAAGCTCATATTACTGGAAAAAATCTATGCAAAGGGCTAAAGGGTGAAGAGGAGCTTCAGCCAATTGCACTATACCTTTGGGAAGTTGCAAGATTTGCTCACTCAAGTGATAGACAGATAGATGTTCCAAAAGATGCTAAGTGCCCAGTTTGTGGGATGTTTGTTGCAAAATACCCAAAATGGGCAGCTTATATTAAAAATGAAAAAGGTGAATTTTATTTTGATGGAGTGAAAGATATGATGAAATTTATCTTCAATCCAAAAGATTATGCGCATGAGCCATTTGAAATCATAGAAGCAAAAGTAACTGATTATTATACTCTTGAAGCATTAGAAGCTAAAGATGCTTTTTATGTGGTTGGAAGCGATGTTTATGGGCCTATGGGAAATGAGTTAATTCCATTTTCAAAAGAGTCAAATGCCAAAACCTTTAGGGATGATCATAAAGGGAAACAAATAGTAAGCTTTGATGAGATAACTCCTGAACTGGTAAAAACCCTAGATTAAAGTCTCTCCTTAATAAGCCTAGCATCAAATTTAATGGTGTTAGGCTCTGTTCATACATTAACATATCAATATATCTTGATATGTTAATCTGTTTTTGCTATCATATCCTTGTTGCTAAAATTTTAACAAGGATAAACAGTGTTTGATTGGTTAATTTACCTAGTTTCTAAACTACTATTTGATACATTTGGATTGAAGCAAGGGAGTCATTTTGCAGAAGCCATGCACTTTTTCATCTACGATACTATAAAAATCTCTATTTTATTAATAGTGATAGTTTTTCTAGTTACTCTTTTAAGAAGTTACTTTCCAATTGAAAAGGTTAGAGACTATTTAAGCGGAAAGCAAAAGATTGTTGGGCATATTTTTGCTTCAATGTTTGGAATGTTAACTCCATTTTGTTCATGTAGTGCGATTCCACTATTTATAGGTTTTTTACAAGCTAGAGTTCCGCTTGGAGTTACATTTAGCTATCTAATATCTGCTCCGCTAGGAGACGCAGTTGTGATAGCTATGCTTTTTTCAATTTTTGGCATTAAGGTTACTCTTTTTTATGTAGGATTTGCACTCTTAATTGCCACTATTTCTGGTTTAATTATTGGGCATATGGGTTTAGAAAAAGAGGTTTTAGTTGAGGTGAAGCCTCTTAAAACTAGCACTAATAGCAAACTTAACTCCGAGCCATTTCTAAAAAGAGCAAAAGAGTCATTCTCTTATACAAAAGAGATATTTAAAAAAATATACCCATATATAATAATAGGAATAGGCGTGGGGGCTTTCATTCATGGATATATTCCTGCAACTATGATAGAAAAGTATGCTGGAGGTGATGTTTGGTACGCACCTATTATTGGGGTTTTAATGGGAGTTCCTATGTATTCAAATGCTGCTGGGGTTTTACCTTTGGTTGAAGCTTTAACACAAAAAGGAGTACTTATGGGGACGGCTCTTTCATTTATGATGGCCGTAGTAGCAGTTAGTTTACCAGAAGCCATGATTTTAAAAAGAGTATTAAGCTTAAAGCTCATTGCTCTATTTTTCACAATAGTTGCAGTGTCAATTTTACTAACAGGTTATATATTTAACTATCTAATAGGATAAAATGATGAAGATTGAAATTTTAGGCACAGGGTGCGATAAGTGTAAGAAGTTAAAAGATGCTACCATGGAAGCTTTGTCCAAACTTGATGGTTTTCATGAAGTTGTGAGCGTTGATGATGTTTTAGAAATCTTAGAGTATGAAGTATTGCAAACTCCAGCTTTAGTGGTAGATGGAAAGGTAAAATCTTTTGGAAAAGTTTTAAGCTCTAGTGAGATTTTAAAAATTTTAAGAGAGGATGAGTAGTGGATATTTTTTTGCAAACAGTTGGTTCCATAAATGATGAGAGTAGGGTAGTTATATTAAATTTTATAAATGAGCATAAAGAAGTTTGTGTTTGTGACATTGAAAACTCCTTTGAAATGACTCAATCTAGAGTTTCAAGACATTTAAAAATCTTAAAAGATGGAGGATTTTTAAGAGTAGAAAGAAGGGGCAAGTGGGCGCACTATAGCATAAGAGAGCCACTTGATCTTTTTAGACAATCCGTACTAAAAGAGATAAGATCTCTTAATCTTGAAACTCCAAAGCTGCAAAAAACTTGTTAAAAATATCGATTTAAACCAAACTATCTAGTTTTAACTCACTAAGCGGGGCTGGTTTTCCTAAATGAAAACCTTGTAAAAAATCAGCACCTAAATTTTGCACCTTTTTCATAACGCTTTCATTATGAACAAACTCTGCAATGGTAAGAGCTCCTAAATCTTTTGCCATATTTATTGTGTTTTTTACAATTAACTCTGATTCTAATGATGAATCTATATTTTTAATTAAAGATCCATCTATTTTGATGATTTCTGGCTTAATAAGTAGGATATTTTCTAAACTAGAAAACCCACTACCAAAATCATCAATAGCAATCTTGCATCCAAATTTTCTTGCTTTTTGCGTGAAGGATTGGACTACTGAAATATCTTTTAAAAAGTCAGTCTCTACAATTTCAAAAAAAACTCTACTTGGATTTTGATCTCGTAAAACATGGGCAAAAATCTCATCGACAAAATGAATATCGCTAATGTCTTCATAGTTTAAATTTATACTAAAAAGGATATTTTTATTTGAAAAGCCATAAAAAGTCTTCTCTAGCATCGCTCTCATTAAAGATCTATATATTTTAATACTTTTTGCGGTCTCTAAGTATGGAAAGATAGATTTTAACTCTTGTGGGTTTTCTGGCTCTTGTAGTCTCATTAGTGCTTCATATTTTTCAACTTTTAAGGTTTTTGCATTGCAAATTGGTTGCACAAAAGGAGTTACCAAAGACTTACTACTAACTTCTCTTAAAAAAGCCACCTCTTTCATCAGTTTTACTTGATCCCCTTCTTGATAGGTTGTGGTTAAAATGTCTAGGTTTATGTCAAGTAGTTTATCTATTGGATCTAGTAAAAATAGTTTTTTTTCATCAATGATAGCTTTACGAAGAAATCTTCTAACAAACCCAATAGCAGCGTTTATGTAGTGACTAGGAAGACCAATTGAAATATGTGTATCACTTATGTTTTTTAAAAAGAGAAAATACTCTTTTTTATAAGATCCATCAAAAAGAGCTAAGTACCATTTAGATATGGCAACTTTATGGTTATCGAAAATTTCATTGCTATGGATAAACTCTTTTGCGTGGTCAAATGAGAAGATAAAACTATAAAATTCATTTAAAAAATCTTCCAAATAAGAGAAAAAAATGGAGCTATTTTTTCTAAGAAAATAGGCATCCATTTCGCGAAACTGATGATTTTTTAAAATTGATTCAATGTCCACATTTTGCTCCTAAGGGGATACTATCACAAGAAGTGAGAATATAATTGATCCATATCTAAAAGTTATAGTATTTTACTTGTGAAAGTTGCCAAACTCTTTCATTAAAGAGTTTGGCTTTTAAGATTTAAATTGATTTAACTTATCATTTAAGCTTTCAGTTAGCTTATATAGATGCTCAGCTGCTCCCGCAATCTCCTCAACACTTCTAGCATTTGAAGATGAAATTTCATTTATTCTTCCAACTAAGCTAACTACATTTTCAGCATCTTTAGCTAACTTATTAGCTTCATCTGCCCTCAAAATAGAAGTTTTTGCATTTCCTTCCATTATGGATACGCTATCTAAAATAGAGGTTTCCACATCTTTGCTAACATTTACTAAGTTTAGAATATTTTTTGCATTTACTGTCATAGTTTCGCTTGATTCCATAACTGATTGAACTATCACATTTATAGTTGCATTAATTTCAGTCAAACTTCTTTGAGTTCTCTCAGCTAAATTTCTAACTTCATCTGCAACAACAGCAAATCCTCTTCCATGCTCTCCTGCACGCGCTGCTTCAATAGCAGCGTTAAGCGCAAGAAGATTTGTTTGATCAGCTATATCATTAATGACAGTTAAAACTTCTTTAACTTGCTCAGCCTCTTGGGCTAAATTTTGCATTTGATCTGCTAATTCACTCTCAGAGTGGCTAGCTAAATCAATCTCGCTACCTAATCTTTCCATTTTTTCTTTAGCTAAAATCAGCTTTTTACTAGCATCTTCTATCTCTATTTTGGAGTTAATAGTACTTTGAGCACTCTTTTCAACCTCTAGGCCCATTCTTTCTATCTCTTTTATAGTGTCTTCAACTATCTCACTATTTTCCTCAGCATTTTTCCCAATTTCTAAACTTGTGCTGCTTAACTCGCTTGAGACTGAAGCATTTTCACTTGAAGAAGCTTTGGCTTCCTGAAAAGTTCTTTTTAAATTTTCCAGCAGTTCATTAACCCCAGCAGATACATCACCTAGCTCATCTTTTGTAACAGGTAAAGTTACTGTAAAGTCTCTGTTTTTATGTACTAACTCAATTGAATTTTTAAATCTTTGGATTGAGCTTAGGATTGATTTAATGATTAGTATTAAAAATATCGTAATAGCAATAGCCGCAATTATACTTATGGCATCGACATTAAGGGTTCTTTTTTCAAGTCTTGCTATATTGTTGCCCTCAACAACTTCAAGAAGTTCTAAAAGGTTTGAAACTATATCATCAAATAAAATCACTGAAGTTGTTGATATTTCATTAAATCTTTCACCATCTATGGAGTGTTTAAATCTATCTTCATGTATTTGATGTTTATAGTTATTCATTATTGCTATTCGTGGTTTATTTAGCTCCTCAAGCTCTTTATACTGTTCTTGAAGTTTGGCAATTCTATCTTTAGTGCCTCCTCTTAAAACCTCATTATGAAGCAGTTGCAAATAGTGATGCGCTTGTTTCACTCTATATTCATAATTATTTAAAAACTTTTCATCTAAAAATAGTTGATACCCTCTTAGCTCCATCATTCCCGCATTGATGTGAGCTCTTATGTGCCCTAAAGTCGCCATTCTTTTTAAAGATCCTACACCAAGCTTACCTATGTCCATAGTGAGATAGGTAGTGGCTATGAAAGTCCCAACAATTAGCAAAATAGCAAGGATTAGTTTAGATTTAATAGTCGAAAACATTTTGCATCCCTTTGTAATATTTATTAAGTTAATAATTGTACTTTAAAAATATAAAACTATAATTATTTTTTATATTAAAAGTTAAAATTTTCTTACAAATAAAGCTTCAAAAATAGTATTTGGGATCGATTTTACTTTAAAAAAATGTCAAAAAAGTGGCTAAATTTTAAAATATTTTCCATCTTTAAAGTTGGCTTCTAGGGTTGTTTTGGTTAAAAAAGATAGTAAATCTTCTCTTAAATCAACCCATCCATGATGTAAAAAACAGGGATTTTCACAATCACACTCTTTAAAACCTAAAACACAACTATGGTAAGAAGCTGTATCTTCAACCGCTTCAACTACCTCATATAAGGTGATCTCTTTTGCTGGTTTTGAGAGTAAAAAGCCGCCATCCCTTCCTTTTATTGAGCGTAAAAAACCAGCTTTTGCTAAAAGAGTGGTAAGTCTAGTTAGGTACTTATAGGGAATGCCTAGTGCTTCATGTAGTGTTTTTGCAGAAAAAACCCCACCTTCGTTTGCGACAAAATATATTAAAATCCTAATGCTATGCTCTGCTGTTTTAGAAAAAAACATAAAATTCCTTAAACTATTGAAATCTTTTACAAATTTTTATATACTACTTTAATATAGTATATAAAAACAAGAGGTCGTGATGAATTATATGATATTTAAGCTTGTGCATCTTTTAGGATTTGCTCTTTGGGTGGGTGGAACGCTAGCTATCTTTGCAGTATTTAAAAACAAAACTCACAATCCTAACTTTGATTCTTTAAAGAGTATATTGCTATATATCGTTACTATAGGCGCTTTACTAAGTTTTAGTAGTGGCGTGGGAATGGTTGTGGAGAATTTTTATATTTTAAAAAGTGATTGGTTTTATTTAAAACTATTTTTACTCATTTTTTTCACAATTTTTATCTTCTATTTGGGAAATTTAATATTTAAAAAGATTAATACTAAAGAGAAAAGTTTCAATTTTCCAATCTATTTTTACTCATTTTTAACAATTACTATTATGTTTTTAGCAGTTTTTAAACCTATTTAATAAAAAACCTTAAGGCGCTATATGAGATTTTCTAAATCTTATATACTACTTTAAAGTAGCAAAATCAAAAAGGAGTTTCAATGCCAGCTAGCATGATGGAGCGAGTCATGAGCCGAAAAGGCTTATATTGGGGCTTTTGGATATTGGGTATATTTATGGTTACTGTACTCATATATTTTACTGCCAACTTATCAAAAGAGGTTCCGCCACTACCTCAAGTTGTCAAAAGTCAAAGTGGAAAAACACTCTATACTTATGATGATATAACCTTAGGTAAGGGGAATTTCCAACAGTTTGGTTTGATGAACTATGGAACACTGCTTGGAATGGGCGCGTATTTAGGGCCAGATTTTACAACAGAGTTTATGCACAAAAGAGTACTATTTTTGTATGACTATTATGGGCAAGAGCACTTTGGTAAAAAGATGGACAGTTTAAGTGAGCCTGAAAAGTCTTTTGTAAAATCGCTTGTCATTAAAGATATTAGATCTACAAAAATGAGTGATGAAACAGTAGTTTATAGTGATGCTTCTGCTAAAGCTTACGAAGCAAATCAAGAATATATGGTTGATTTTTTAGTTAATGGAAACCATGACTGGGCTTGGAGAGGCGGGGTCATAAGGCCAGATGAAGCTAGGTTAATCACAGCATTTTTTGACTGGTCTCAAATGGTTGCAACTTCAATTAGGCCTGGAACTGATAGAACATGGTCAAACAATTGGCCAAATGAGCCTTTAATAGATCAAGATTTAACTTGGGAAGTTCATAAAGTCACTCTTTGGGAATGGCTGCTCCTTTGGCCTGCGACAATTCTTGTAATGTATTTAGTTTATGAGTATTTAGTAAAAGAAAAGAAAGGAAGCACTGAAAAATTAGCTGAGCCGCTTAAAATTAGCTCACTTTTCCCATCACAAGAAAAATTACTAAAATATGTCCCAATTGTGGCACTTTTTAGTATGTTACAGCTGATTCTTGGTGGATATTTAGCCCATATTTACGCAAATCCAGCTGATAACTTTTTAATTCCACAAGAGTGGCTACCTTTTAATGTTGTAAGACAACTTCATTTAAACTTAGCCATAATTTGGGTAGCAGTTGGTTGGCTAGTTGGTGGGCTTTTGATAGCTCCTTTAGTTGCTGGAAAAGATTTAAGATTTCCAAAATTAGTTGATGTTTTATGGGTTGCTCTTTTAGTAGTTGGCGGTGGCGGACTCATAGGAATATATTTAGGATCAACTGGAAACTTAAGAGATGTTTGGTTTTGGTTTGGAAGCGAGGGAAGAGAGTATCTTGAGCTTGGAAGGGTTTGGGATATAGGGCTTTTAGTTGGATTAGTTCTTTGGTTTGGTATGGTTTATTCAACTGTTAGAAGAGCTAAAAATGATATTTTAGTTGGAACTATCATTTGGTCGGCATTTGGTATAGCAACTCTTTATATTGCTGGAATGATGCCACTGCATAATATAATTCCAAACTTTACAGTGGATGATTACTATAGATGGTGGGTTGTTCACCTTTGGGTAGAGCTTACTTTTGAGCTTTTTGCAGCAGGAGTTTTAGCCTATTTAGCTGTTGCACTTGGGTTAGTTAAAAGAAGTGTTGCAGAAAAGATTATGCTTTTTGAAATACTACTTGTAATTGCAACAGGAACTTTAGGAGTAGGACACCACTACTGGTGGCAAGGTGCAGATGAGTATTGGATTGCAATTGGTGGGATATTCTCTGCTCTTGAGCCACTTCCACTTGTAATTTTAATGCTTGAAGCGCTAAAGCAGCACTATGACATTAAAAACCAAGGAAAAACTTTTGTTTGGGGAGTTCCATTTTTATGGCTTGCTGGATCAGCATTTTTAAACTGGTTTGGAGCTGGTTGGCTTGGAATGGTGATAAATACTCCAACCATAGGCTATTATTCTCATGGAACTTATCTAATTATGCCTCACGCTCATATAGCAATGTTAGGAGCTTTTGGATACATAAGCTACGCTTTTATCTACATGACAGCAAGAGCAAATGCTTTGGCAAAGAATTTAGAGTGGAATGAAACTTTGAGCAAATGGGGCTTTTGGCTACTTACAGTAGGGGTACTTTTATATGCACTTCCTACTATCATCATAGGTTTTCATCAATCTCAAGTTGCATTTGAGTATGGATACTATGTTGCAAGATTAAGAGAGACGCTTGAGCCGATGATTGGATGGATGTGGGTTAGAATTATCCCAGATAGCTTGATGATTATTGGTGGATCAGTTGCATTTTATGATTTAGTACAAAAAATCTATTTTGCAAAAGCAAAAAATTAATTTACATCTCAAGAGGATTTAATCCTCTTGAGATAACTCTTTTGGCCTATTTTTAACATCTATGATATATAAAAATATTGCACCAACTCCTACAGTTCCAAAAAATCCTGCACCTGTAGCAAACTCATATTCGCTAAAAAGTGACGAAAAAACAAAAGCTAAAACAATCAGAGTTAAAACTCCAATGCAAACAAGTAAGATTCCAAATTTTTCAAATTTACGGCTCATTTTGAATACCTTTTTAATTACTACAAGTGTATAGTATTTAAATAAAACTAAAAAAATATTTAATCTACTGCTAATAGATATAATCATATAATCTAAGAGTTGCTGCAAAAATTGGGAGTTAAAATAAAAAAGCAGGCAAGCTTTTTTAAAACTTTAAATTAAAGTGTTTAGGAGTGTTTTAGTCCTGTTTGGATATATTTGAGTTAAAAAATAGCGGAGCACACAATGAGTAAATTCAAATCACTATATTTTAGAATGAGAAGCGTGCACATAGTTGGCATTGTTGCTTTAGTAGCAAATGGCTATTTTCTAACAGAATCACTTTATAGCTCATTAGTCCAGTACGCTCTTGCAGCTATTTTGCTTTGGCATGATATGGATGAAAAAAGATGGGGAGTTGAGCTTAGCAAAAAGATGATAAATGAGCTAAGAAACTTAAATTTAAAAAGAAACATAGAGGTAGATACTTCATTTAATAGTGAAGCAAAAGAGACTTTAAGTGCCATATCTTTTTTCAAAACTAGGATAGGTGAAACCGCCAAAGATGTGACAAATGGAACTGATGCCATCTCTAAAACTCTTGAAGAACTTGAAGCTATATTCAAAACCCTAATAATGACAAAAGATAAAGAGGAAGTAGCCTTAAATCAAACCATTGCAGCAAGTGAGGATATACTTTTAAAGATTCAAAACTTTGTAAATGAAGCTTTAAAAAATGAAAAAAATATGAAAGAAGCCATTGGCTTGCTTGAGTTAAATACAAAGATAGTCGAAGAGGTTTGGCAGGCGGTGGAAACTGCTAGTGAAAATGAAGAGAGGATTGCCCTCTCTTTAGAAAGACTTAGTAGTGAGGCAAGAGCTATTGCGCAAATACTCTCAATCATTGAAGATATTGCAGATGAGACAAATCTTCTTGCGCTTAACGCTGCCATTGAAGCAGCTCGTGCAGGAGAGCATGGAAGAGGATTTGCTGTTGTTGCAGATGAAGTTAGAAAGTTAGCTGAGCATACTCAAGAAAATGTAGATAATATAAGCAACAATACTAAAGCTATTATTGAGGCAGTAAAAGAGAATAAAGATACCATTATTAAAAATAGTGAGCATGCAAAAGAGGTTTTATCTATTGCAAAAAAGGCAAAAGATGGAACACAAAAATTGAGATTTTCCATAGATTCTAGCGTTGAGTCTTCTGGAAATATCAAATCAGATGCAAACTATGCAAAGGAGCAGACTGATCTTTTGGTAAAGATCATCAAAGAGCTACAATCTCATTCAAAGGAGAGTACTAAGTCAGTTAAAAAGCTTGAGAAGACAATGGAAGGATTAGCCTCAAACAAAGAGTCTTTGCAAGAGTCTATCTCCCACTTTTCTTGACTTTAGTCATAGTAATGACGATAAAATTACTATATAATGGCGCTCAAATATAAAAATAATCTTAAATGTAAGGATTAATAGTGATGTTAAAGAGTATAAAAAGCAAACTTATAGCCTTAACCGTTGTTCCGCTTTTGGGACTTTTTTATTTAACAACTACAAAGGTTAAAGATGATTTTGAATTTAAAACTAGATTAGATACCGTTTATGTATTAGCAAACATGAGTAAAGAGATCTCTTTTTTAATCCATGAAACTCAAAAAGAAAGAGGTTCAAGCTCTGGTTTTGTAGGTAGTAAAGGGACTCAGTTTAACGATATTTTAAAAGAACAACATAAATTAACAGATAGAAAATTAAGCTCATATAAGACTTTTATGAAAAATGCAAACTTTAGTCAATTTCCTAAAGAGTTTATCGATAAAGTCAAAGAGTTAGATAAAGATTTAGAAAATATACCTAGCATGAGAGAAAGAGTGCTCTCACTTGGCATTACAGTGCCTGAAGTAGTCTCTTGGTACACAGATATGAATACTAGAATGCTCGAACTAACCGCTTTTGCAGGGAGATTATCACCTGAGAATGGAATGAGTAAAACCTTAGTTGCATATACTGCTTTTTTAAAATCAAAAGAGAGAGCTGGGATAGAAAGGGCTGTTTTAAGTGGTACTTTTGGGGCTGATGGTTTTGCTCCAGGGATGTTTGTAAGGTTTATTAAGCTTGTAGCTGAGCAAGATGCGTATATGGACGCTTTTTTAGATAATGCTAGCGCTAATTTAAGAAACGCTTACAATCAAGCTATGAAAGATAGCTCCATTAAAGATGTTGAGAGGATGAGGCAAATCGCCATAGATAATGCTAGTACAGGTGGCTTTGGCGTTAATGCTGAGTATTGGTTTGCAACTATAACTAAGAAGATAAATCTTTTAAAAGAGGTTGATGATGAGATAAGCAAAGAGGTTGATAAGATTATGGATAATTTTACCTCTACTGCTTTGTTTGATGCCTTCATTGGGGCTGGAATTATAATATTTTCACTTCTTTTTGGCTTTATCATTTCAAGAGATATTCAAAAAAGAGTAAAAGGCTTAGAAGATACCATCTTAAATGTTTCAGATTCTAAAGATTTAGCAACAGAAGTTTCAAGAGAGGGCGAAGATGATTTTAAAGGCATTTATGACTCACTTGGTGCTTTTGTAAAGAGTTTAAACTCCTTGATAGTTAGAGCTCAATCAGGAGCTGATGAGAATGCAAAAGTTGCATATGAGCTTAACAGTTCTTTTGAAAAAATTGAGTCAAACATAAATGAAGAAGCCCAAATACTAACCCAAAACTCTCAAGAGGCAAACCTGCTAAAAACCGCTCTTTTAAGCTCTTCTAAAGAGGCAAAAAACACTATGAATGAAATGCTTGAAGCTAATGAAAAGCTTCAATACTCAAAAGCTCTTGTTGAAAAAACAATAGAACAGATAAATAAAAATTCTGAATCTGAAATTGAGTTAGCCCATAAATTAACAAGACTTAGTGAGGATGCAGAAAATGTTAGAACTGTTTTAGAAGTAATTGGAGATATAGCAGATCAAACAAACCTTCTAGCCCTCAATGCTGCCATTGAAGCTGCGCGCGCAGGAGAACATGGAAGAGGATTTGCCGTTGTTGCAGATGAGGTTAGAAAATTAGCTGAAAATACTCAAAAATCACTTGTAGAGATAAATGCAAACATAAGTGTCATAACCCAATCAATCGCAAATGCAAGTGAAGAGATGAATGCAAATGCAACTAATGTAGAGGGGTTAGTAGAGCAAAGTGATGCGGTAAGAGTTGAGGTTGAGAGTGTGAGTGATAGAATGCAAAATGCTGCTAGAAGCATGACTATTACTGCTAGCTCAATTGAAGATAGTGCAAAAAGAATGGATAACTTTGTGAATAAAATTGAAGATATACAAAAGCTAGCTTCATCTAATAAAGAAGAGGCAGAAGTTGCGGCAAGAGTGGCTAAAAACACTAAAGAGTTAGCAGATGAGATGACTCAAATGCTCTCAGAATTTAAGACAAAATAATAAACCTTCCCGCTTTAACCAAAGCGGGACTTTCATAAATAAATCTCTCTTTTATTTTCACTTACTATAATACTCCTTATTTTGTAAGGAACTTGATGTCTTCTTGGAACTATATCTACACCCATTTTAACCCAGTTGCATTTAATCTTGGACCATTAGCAGTGCATTGGTATGGGATAATGTACGCGTTAGCACTAATAAGCGCACTTTATATTGCAAAGTTTTTTAGCAAGAGATATTTTAAATCCATATTGCCAAAAACGTTAGATTCATACTTTTTATGGGTTGAAATTGGAGTTATTTTAGGAGCTAGAATTGGCTATATAATCTTTTATGATCCAAATGCACTTTACTATTTTACTAACCCTTGGCAGATATTTAACCCTTTTGCAAATGGAGTATTTGTAGGTATTAGGGGGATGAGTTTCCACGGAGCTTTGATAGGTTTTTTAATAGCTACTTGGGGATTTTCTAAAAAACACAAAAAAAATCCATGGCTTTTTTTAGATTTAGTTGCTCTTTCAGTTCCTTTAGCTTATGTTTTTGGAAGAGTGGGAAACTTTTTAAATCAAGAGTTAGTTGGAAAGGCCACAGAAGCTCCTTGGGGCATATATGTAGCTGGAATTTTACGCCACCCATCCCAGCTTTATGAAGCTTTTTTAGAAGGGATAATAGTCTTTATAATTTTGCTTTTTTATAGAAAAAAACAGCGCTTTACTGGAGAGCTTATCGCAATGTATGGATTACTTTATTCGCTAGCTAGATTTATAGCTGAATTTTGGAGAGAGCCAGATTATCAAATTGGTTATCTTTTTAAAGAGTGGATTAGCATGGGGCAGTTTTTATCATTTTTTGTTGCTATATCTTCAATTTTACTCTATTTTTATCTATACAAAAAGTCTCAAAATGAGCATAAAAGAGTCTAAAAATTGACCTTCCTAACATTTTTTTTATTAACAAAAGGGTATCATTACTACTTTAATGTTTTAATTTCTACAAAAAGGATTAGGCGTGAGTGACCTTATTGAGGGTTTTTTGGGTAAATCTATTGACGGAAAAAAGAGTAGATTGCCAGCTAAACTAGACTATATCCAAAGTGCTACTGGCCTATTTTTAGGTTTGTTTATGTGGGGACACATGTTTTTTGTTTCTACCATATTAATCAGCAAGGATGCAATGTTAGCTGTAACTCGCTTTTTTGAGGGAAGTATGTTTTTAAAAGAGCCACAACCTGTTATTGTCTCTTTTGTGGTTGCTTTTGTTTTTATCATATTTATAGTCCATGCAGGGCTTGGGATGAGAAAATTTCCAATTAATTTTAGACAGTTTCAAGTCTATAAAACTCATATGAAGATGATGAAACATAGTGATACAACGCTATGGTTTGTTCAAGCAATTACTGGTTTTATCATGTTTTTCTTGGGCTCAGCTCATCTATATATGATGATGACAAAAGCAAGCGAAATTGGACCATACGCCTCTTCAGATAGAATGTGGTCTGATTTTATGTGGCCATTTTATCTCATTTTACTCCTAGCAGTTGAATTTCACGGATCAATTGGCCTTTATAGGCTATGCGTAAAATGGGGCTGGTTTGAGGGAAAAAACAGCAAAGAGACGCGTGCAAAACTTGTCAAAGTAAAATGGGCAATTACTGCTTTCTTTTTAGCTTTAGGAATATTAACTTTAGCTGCTTATATGAAGATTGGATATGAGCATAGAAATCATGTTGGAGAGCGCTATATGGGTGCCATAGAGTACAACATAGCAATAGATAGGAAGGTAGAAGCATAATGAAGATTAAATATTGTGACGCATTAGTTATTGGGGGTGGCTTAGCAGGATTAAGAGCTGCGGTTGCTGCGGCAGAAGAGGGGTTAAGTACTACTGTAATTAGCCTTATACCAGTTAAAAGATCTCACTCTGCAGCTGCTCAAGGCGGTATGCAAGCTAGTCTTGGCAACTCAAAGATGAGTGAGGGAGATAATGAGGATCTTCATTTTGCTGATACTGTAAAAGGGAGTGACTGGGGATGCGATCAAGAAGTTGCAAGAATGTTTGTAACTACTGCTCCAAAAGCCATTAGAGAGCTTGCTTCTTGGGGAGTGCCTTGGACTAGAATTACAAAGGGAAAAAGAACTGCCATTATCAATGCACAAAAAACTGTCATTGAAGAGAAAGATGAAGTTCATGGGCTCATCCACTCAAGAGATTTTGGTGGAACTAAAAAGTGGAGAACATGTTATACAGCTGATGCCACGGGACATACCATGCTTTTTGCAGTTGCAAATGAAGCACTGAAAAGAGATGTAAATATTGAAGATAGAAAAGAAGCCATTGCGTTAATCCATGAAGGAGATAAATGTTATGGCGCCATTGTTAGGGATTTAATAACAGGTGAACTCATTGCTTATGTGGCAAAAGGAACTTTAATAGCAACTGGTGGATATGGAAGACTTTATAAGCAGACGACAAATGCGGTAAACTGCGAGGGAATTGGCGCAGCAATCGCACTTGAGACTGGCAAGGCAAAACTAGGAAACATGGAAGCAGTCCAATTTCACCCAACTCCAATAGTTCCTTCTGGCATTTTACTAACTGAGGGTTGCCGTGGAGATGGTGGGATTTTAAGAGATGTTGATGGACATAGATTTATGCCAGATTATGAGCCTGAGAAAAAAGAGCTTGCAAGCCGTGATGTTGTAAGTAGAAGGATGATGGAGCACATTCGTAATGGAAAAGGAGTCCCCTCACCTTATGGAGAACATGTTTGGCTTGATATATCCATTTTAGGAAGAGAGCATATTGAGAAAAACTTAAGAGATGTTCAAGAGATTTGTATGATATTTAATGGGATCGACCCAGCAGATGAAGGGCCAAAAGGATGGGCGCCAGTTTTACCAATGCAGCACTACTCAATGGGTGGAATTAGAACTTTGCCAACAGGAGAGTCACCAACCCTAAAAGGACTCTTTAGTGCTGGAGAAGCGGCTTGTTGGGATATGCACGGATTTAATAGGCTTGGAGGAAACTCAGTTAGTGAAACCGTTGTTGCAGGGATGATTGTGGGTGATTATTTTGCAAAACATTGCAAGGAAGCCCAGATAGATTTAAATTCAAAAGCCATAGATGAAGCCCTTTTAAAAGAGGAGGAGAATATAACCGCGCTTTTAGAAAAAGAGGGTGAGCATGATGTTTTTGAAATTAAAAATAGAATGAAAGATATTATGTGGGATAAAGTTGCCATCTTTAGAGATCATGATGGATTAACTGAAGCCGTGGATGAGTTAAAAGAGTTACTTGCTAAATCTCAAAATGTAAAGATAAAGTCCAAAACAAGAGCTGCTAACCCAGAGCTTGAAGAGGCTTACAGAGTTCCAATGATGTTAAAACTTGCACTTTGTGTCGCTGTTGGAGCGCTCCAAAGAACTGAGAGTAGGGGAGCTCACTATAGGGAAGATTATTTAAAAAGAGATGATGCTAATTGGTTAAAAAGAACTTTAACTTCATGGAAAGATGGTGAGTTGATGCCAGTAGTTGAGTATGAACCACTTGATATTATGAAGATGGAGATACCGCCAGCATTTAGAGGATATGGAGTAAAAGGAAACATTATTGAACATCCAGATAGTGCGAAAAGACAAGAAGAGGTAGATAAAATTACCGAAGAGTTAGAAACAAATGGAAAAGGCAGACTTGAGATTCAAGATGCGTTGATGCCATTTGAGCTTCAAGAAAAATTTAAAGCACCAAATGAGAGAGTAGGAGTTGGTTATGAGT